>Ga0134126_10007798_pt1 | contig 13434 bp, 17 predicted proteins | sample KB31752_FD_96881 | JGI IMG/M metagenome (GOLD analysis project Ga0134126, IMG submission 96881) | Terrestrial soil microbial communities with excess Nitrogen fertilizer from Kellogg Biological Station, Michigan, USA - KB3-175-2 | ecosystem: Environmental > Terrestrial > Soil > Unclassified ...
CGACCAGTACTACGAAAGCTACGTGCTGGAAACGCAGGAGATCGTCGATCAGACGCTCCCGACCGTGGCCACCCGCGGCGGCCGTGCGATCGCTGGGGTCTCGATGGGCGGCTACGGCGCGATGGAGCTCGCGCTGGACAACCCCTCGCGCTTCGGTGTCGTCGAGAGCTGGCTCGGCTTCTTCAACGGCCTCGAATACCAGCTGCGGCTCGACGCGCACGCGATCCGCGCACAGGGCCTGTCGGCGTTCCTGTACGGCGGCGCGGAGGACAAGATCGCCGACCCGAGCGAGGACGCGCCCTTCGCAGCCGCCCTGCGTGCCGCGGGAGCCGACGCGCACAGCGCCGTGTACCCGGGCGAACACAACATGGAAACCGTGCAGGCGCACCTGCCCTCGATGCTCACGTTCGCCGGGCGCGCGCTCGCGAAGGGCACCACTCGTGCGCCGCGTTGAGAGGCGCCGCCGCGCGCAGGCGCATCCGGCGGCCGCGATCGGCGCGGGCTCGGTGGGAGCGTTCGCGTTCGGCGCCCTCGCCGGCGGCTCGCTGGCCCTCGGCGCCGTAGCGATCGGACGCCTCGCGATCGGACGGCTGGCGGTGCGGCGGATCGCGTTCGCCCGAGCGCGGGGCGGGGAGGTGGTGCTCGACTCGCTGGAGGTCGGGCGGCTGACGGTCGGAACGCTCGTCCTCGACCGCGTCGAGAACGACCGCGGCGCCGACTGGCTGCGCAGCCAGTAACATCGTCGGCGCGTTCGGCGAAACGATCTCGGAGGTCCCGATGGCGACGGTGGGCAGCGACATCCGCAACGTTGAAGTCACCGACGAGGAGCTGTGGGTCGACGGCCCGCCGCACGAGACCTTCAAGCGCATGCGCGGCGAGTGCCCGGTCCACTGGACCGAGAAGATCCCGGAGTTCCCGCACGAGGCGGGCTTCTGGTCTGTCACGCTCGCCGACGACGTCCACGAGGTCAGCCGCGACTGGCAGACCTACTCCTCCGAACGCGGCGGGATCACGGCGGCGGGGGTGCTGCCGCTCGAGCTCTCACAGGCGATGTTCATCGGCATGGACCCGCCGAAGCACGACCGCGTCAAGGCGCTGTTCCAGCGCGGGTTCACCCCGAAGCGGATCGCCGACCACGAGGAGCGCATCCGCGCGATCACCCTCGAAGTCCTCGACCGGCTGGACGGCCGGGAGACGTGCGACCTGGTCAACGAGGTCGCGCAACCCGTCGTCGCGCGCGTGATCGGCAGCTTCATGGGCATCGCGCCGGAGGAAGACGCGATCTGGGCCGAGCTGATGAACGCCACGCTCGGCGGGGGCGACGAAGACCTCAACCCCGAGGGCATTGACGCGATCATGGGCAAGCTCGTGCCGGAGGTGTTCGCACGCTGCAACCGACTGATCGCGGCGCGACGCGAGGTTCCCACCGACGACCTGACCTCCGTGCTCGTGCACGCCGAGGTCGACGGCGAGAAACTCGAGGAGCACGAGATCGTGATGGGCTTCTTCCTGCTGATGGCGGCCGGCAACGACTCGACCAAGGCCACCTACTGCAGCGGCATGCGCGCGATCATGGAAGACACCGAGCAGCGCGCGCTGCTGCTCGAGGACCCCTCGCTGGTCTCCGACGCGGTCGAGGAGGCGCTGCGGATGTTCCCTGCGTTCGCCCATTTCCGCCGCACCGCGACGGCCGACACCGAGCTGCACGGGCAGCAGATCAAGGAGGGCGAGAAGGTCGTCATGTGGTACGTGTCCTCGAACCGCGATGAGAGCAGGTACGAGCGGCCCGACACGTTCGACCTTCGCCGCAAAGCCGAGCACCAGGCGTTCGGCGCGGGCGGACGGCACTTCTGCCTCGGCACGGCGCTCGCGCGGCTGGAGCTGCGGATCCTGATCGAGGAGACGCTGAAGCGCTACCCGCAGATCGAGATCGACGGCACGCCTGAGTTCGTCGAATCGCCGTTCATCAACCAGCTGAAGACGCTGCCGGTCCGGCTGAACGGCTGACACGCCGGTGACGGCGGACGGCCCGGGCGGGCGCGGGCCGACACTCGAGACCGAGCGGCTCCTGCTGCGCCGCTGGCGCCCGTCGGACCGGGAGCCGTTCGCGCGGATCAACGCCGATCCGGTGGTGATGGAGCACTTCCCGGGGCTGCAGTCGCCCCAGGTCAGCTACGAGATGATGGCCTCCTTCGAGGAGGGGTTCGAGCGCGACGGCTTCGGCCTCTGGGCGGTCGAGATCCCGGGCGAGACGCAGCTCGCGGGCTTCGTCGGCCTGACGCGCGTGGCCGAGGACATCCCGTTCGCGCCGGCGGTCGAGGTCGGCTGGCGCCTGACACCGACGGCGTGGGGGAGGGGCATCGCATTCGAGGCGGCCGTGAGGGCGCTCGACTTCGGCTTCGGGTGCGCCGGCCTCGATGAGATCGTGGCCTACACAGCGGTGGGCAACGTGCGCTCGCGGCGGTTGATGGAGCGGCTGGGGATGCGATACGACCCCGCTGCCGACTTCGACCACCCCCGGATCCGGAGCGACAGCCCGCTCGCGCGACATGTCGTGTACCGGCTGCGGCGCCCGTGAGAGAGACGTGAGCCGGGCGGTCGTCCTCGACGCGCCCGGCTCACTGCAGCAGTCAGCTTTGGATCAGGTCGGTTTGCCTTTTTCTTCGGCGCCGGGGCCGCACAGCACCTTGACCACGGTGCCGGTGCCGGCGTGGCCCGGGTTCGGGCCGTAGCCTTCTTCGGTCGCGATCAGCACGACCGAGACGATGTCGCCGGAGATCACTTTGCCCTTCTTGGTGACCGAGTGCGAGGAGATCGCTTCGATCACCGGCGGCAGCGGGCCTTCCGGCGGGTCGGACTTGTTGCCCGGGTCGGTCGTCCAACTGCCACCGCAGCTGCCTTCGACTTCGTTGGCGAAGCCCTTGAACGAGGCCGGAGCAAGCCCGCCCGAGAGCGAGTTCAGCTTCCACCACTGCGCGCCCCAGAACTCCACCTGGGTCCCGACGGTGGCGTTTTCGTCCCCGATCACGAAGTTTTCGGCTGCGCCCGCGGGAGCGGCCAGCGCGCTCGCCGCGCCGACAATCGCCGCCGCGAGCGCGATGCCGCGCGCCAAGCGCGAACGAGATGATTTTCTGCCCTGCATCCTCTTGAACCCCCTGTCGATTGGTGAGCAAGGATCAGCGACCGCCCGGCCGCGCGCAATCGAACGTTCGGCCACGAGTTTCTGGACGCAGCGCGCGATTCTGTCTGGGCGTCCAGACGCTCCCCGTGGTTGCGGGGTCCGTGACCCGAGGCTTGACGTCCATGCGAACATACGTTCGCATGGGACCACGGCCCTGGAGACCGGCGGGGGAGCTCGAGAAGGCCCTGGAGCGGGGCGACCTGCGCCACGCGGTCGCGCTCGCCGAGGAACTGCGCGTCGACCGCGGCAGGCCGATCGAGCTGGCGACCGCAGCCCGCTTCCTGCCGCTGATCGCGGCGGCGAGCCCCGGCGAGTACGACGCCTACGCGCTGCGCTGGCTCGGGCGCTGGGTCGCCGAGACGGGCACGGCGACGATCGAGCAGGCAGCCGAGGTGGCCGCCTCGCTCGCGGACCTGCCGGTCGAGCCGCGGATGCTCGAGTCGATCACCGGGGCGCTGTAGAGCACGGAACCGGCCGGCGCTCGATGCCGGCCTCAGCCGCCTCGTATCGTGACTGGCCATGTGCGGGCGGTACACCAACACGGCGGGCCCCGAAGAACTGAACGACCGCTTCCACGTGCCGATCGAGAGCACGGCGGGCACGCACCGCTACAACGTCGCACCGACCGAAGAGGTGCTGGCGGTCGTGCTCGACGCAAAGGCCGCCGCCGGCCGCCGCGCAGAGCTGATGCGCTGGGGTCTCGTGCCGTCCTGGGCGACCGAGATCAAGGGTCCGCTGATGATCAACGCGCGCGTCGAGACAGTCGCGGAGAAGCCCGCGTACAGGCGACTGCTGCCGCGTGCCGCCCGCCGCGCGCTCCAGCTCGCCGACGGCTACTACGAGTGGCTGAAAGCCGAGCGCCGCGGCGAGCCCAAGCAGCCGTTCCACTTCAAGGTCGACGGTGGTGCGCCGTTCGCGTTCGCCTCGCTGTGGACGCCGGCGAAGGTGGAAGGCGAGTGGCTGCACAGCGTCACGCTGCTCACCTGCGACTCCGCGCCCAACCGGGTCGCGGCGTCGATCCACGACCGCATGCCGGTGATCCTGGCCGACGAGGACGCGCAGAACGCCTGGCTCGACCCGTCGGTCGGCGCCGACGAAGCGCTCGCGCTGTGCGGGGCGCTGCCCGAAGCGCGGCTGTCCGCACATCCCGCGAACCCGGCCGTCAACAAGGTGGGGGATGAGGTGCCGGAAGGGCCGGAGCTGCTGGTGGCGCCCGCCTGAGCGCTACGGCACGGGTGGGCCTTCTTCGATGCGCCTGCGCGTCGCATCGACAGAGCCGCGAAACCACCCCAGCTTCTCGATCCACCAGGTCAGCCCGGCCTCCTGATATGGGCTGACCAGCCGCTGATCCTGCCCGGTCGATTGCCCCTCGAGCACTACGTCGAACGGGGCCGCGCGATCGGTCCTGTGCGAGAGGGTGTACTCGACCGCCGCCGCGAGCTGCTCGGGAGTCGGCATCTCGGCGTCGCCGACGCCCTCGAAGATGGGGAACATGCCGTCGAACCGAGCGGCGCGGCGGAACGATCTCCGCGCGGGCCAGCGCCCGCCGATCCAGATCGGCGGCCTGGGCTGCTGCACCGGTGTCGGCAGGAACAGGCTGTCCTCGACGCGGTAACGGCTCCCCTCGTAGGAGAACGGCTGACCGCTCCAGAGCCCGCATACGATGTCGAGGCCCTCGTCGATCAGCTGATGCCGCGTGCCCGGGTCCGGATCCTCCCCGAACGCTGCGAACTCGGCCTGCGGCTGCGAGCCCAGCCCGATCCCCACGACGAGCCGCCCCTCGGAGAGCGCGTCCAGCGTCGCCATCTCGCGGGCGAACTTCCACGGACGCCGCCGGGCCAGGGCCGAGATCAGCACGCCGATGCGCACGCGGCTCGTCCTGGTCGCGATCGCGGCCACGGTCACGTATGGATCGGCAACCGCCCAGCCCGGCTCGTAGGCGAGGTGGTCCCAGATGAACAAGCCGTGCCAGCCGGAGCGCTCAGCCCGGCACGCGAGATCCACGAGCAGGTGAGGGTCGCCGTAGTCACCCACGTTGGGCAGGCCGACGGCACAGCGCAGACCGGGCATTCCGCGCTCCAGGATCGCAGCCGGAGCCTCGGCGGGCCGGCTACTCGCCCGTCAGCCAGCGCCTGGGGTTCTCCACGAAGATCGTGTTGAAGACAGCGTCGTCCATCACGCCCATCTCCCTCAGCGTCGGCACGACCTCCTCGAAGACCAGGGTCATGGGCGCGAGGCCGGCACGATCCGCTGATCCTCAGAGCGGCGCGCTTCTCGCCTCCCCGTCTTCGGTCCAGTAGAGCCGGTGCTCGGACGCGGCGAGCGATCCGGGTTCGATGGCCGGGGAACTCGCGAGTAGTCGCGGAGTTCTCGAATGCGCGGCCAGCGTGTAGACCTTCCGGTCGGAGGATACAAATCGTTCACCCTGCGGCGGGAATACGACTTCTCCCGCCGCCATCCATCCGATAGCTCCCGAGGCCGTGGCAATGACGCTGAGCACGCCACCGTGCAGACGCGAGAAATCTCCTGGCGCGTCCATCACTTCCAGCCGGCCCGTAGCGACGTCGAGCCTGCAGATGCGCCAGCTGTCGGGTTCTTCTTTTCCTTCGAGGTGGAGGCCGTAGGCGAGATAGCGACCGGCGACTGCGAGTGCGTGTGCCGAGATCTCATCGGTTACGTTCGTCTCGTCGCCGAGCCACGTGCAGATGTCGCGGGAACGCCAGCACGCGACCGTGCGAAGGAGCGGTTCGACGTTTGGATGGCGTTCCGTCGCGCGGGCGACCGCACGCACGACGGTGATCGGACCGTCACGAATCAGGACGTGACACGGCGCCTGACGGCAAAGCTTGCGACGCGAGGCCGCATGGCCCTGCGCCGGAAGCACGAGGGACATCACGATGGCAGCGACGGCGCACGAGCAGATGCGGGCCATGCCCGCCCTTTACCCGCAGGCGCCCCGTTTGCAGTGCCTACTCGCCGACGAGCCACCGCCTGGGGTTGTCGACGAAGATCGTGTTGAACACCGCGTTGTCCATCACGCCCGTCTCCCGGAGCGTGGGGCACACGGACTCGAAGACCAGCGTCATCGAGATGCTGCTGACGCCGGTCCCAGCTAGGAATCGGCCGCTAGGTGCCGCTCGTCGCGCTGAGCTTGTGCGCCGTTACGCGGCTGTAAAGAAGCGAGAGAAGCCGCTGCTCGACTGCCGAAGACGGAGGATAGAAATAGGACGACACGACGAGCGTGACAACCGCCGGCGGGGTGCTGATCTCGAACGTGTCTCCGTAGGACGTCGCGACTCCGTGGGGGTTCGAACATCGCGGTTCGGTGATCGACCCGCACAGATCGATACGGACTCCGTATGCCGGCTTTCCTCTCAGCCGGCTGGGCAGCGGGAGGACACTCGTTGTGAAGCTCGGTAGCGAAGACTCTCCGTTGACCTTCGCCAAGTGGGTCAGGGTTCTGTGCTCTTCACAACGAAGACCCGTCTCAAGGCTTTCGAGGCTCGGGCGGAACCGGGCAACGCCGGCTGTCTGCACGAACACGTGTGAGCGAACGGTGAGTGCTTCGCCGCCTCTCTGAGCAAGAAGCGGGGAGCCGATCTCATCGCCCGTCCCGAGACGTCGCAGGCAAGGAGACGCGCTGTGTGACGTGATCGCGATCCTTCTGCCCGGCGCTTCATCGGTGGCTCCCGGCAGGTCGCCAGAGCGGAGATTGATCTCCGCCGCGTAGGCCGCCGCCTGCCGCATGTTGATTGCGACCGCCGGAGCCGGGGCGGTTCTGCCGCAGGCACTCGCGAGCAGCACGGCGAGGACGCTCAGGGTCAGGACGCCGACCCGAGCTACCAACACATCACCCCTGGAACATCAACGGATCCCGCGCAGGTCTGCTACTCGCCGACCAGCCACCGCCTCGGGTTCTCCACGAAGATCGTGTTGAAGACCTCATCATCCATCACCCCCATCTCACGGAGGGTGGGGCACACGGACTCGAAGACCAGGCTCATCGACCAGTTGCGGATCGCGCCCTGGCTCTCGAACGCCTCGGCCGCCTCGGGCGGGAACCAGTCGATCGACGCGCAGAAGTCCTGCGAGATGATCAGCCGCTCGGCGTGCCCGCGGCGCAGCAGCTCGGCAGCCGTCTCGTTGCGCTTGTCGATCGGCAGGTACATCTCCAGGCCGTAGCGGTCGAGGCCCACGTAGACGCCCTTGGCGAGCAGCCCCTCGATGTAGCCGACGTCCTCGCTGTCGCCGCAGTGCGCGATCTGCACGCGGTCGAGCGGCACGCCCTCCTCCTCGAAGATCGCGACCTGTCGCGGTCCCGTGGCGACGGCGGGCATCGAGTGGGCCATGATCGGGGCGCCCGTCTGCAGGCTCGCGCGCGCGCAGGCGCGGTGGATCTTCTCCACGTGCTCGGTGACGCCGGCGGCGTCCGCGGCGCACTTCAGGAACGCCGCCCGGATCTCGGTGCCCTGGCATCCGCGTTCGATGTCCTCGACGAAGTGGTCGGCCATCACGTCGACGTCGCGGTTCTCGAAGTAGTGGGGGAGGTAGTCGTAGCTGTAGATGCCGGTGCAGGCGACGATCCGCACGCCGGTCTCGTCGGCGACGCGCTTCATGAAGCGCACGTCGCGGCCGCCGAACATCGCAGTCGCGTCGACGATCGTGCGTACCCCGTGCTCAGCCGCTCCGCGGACCGCCACCAGCGCGGCGTCGAGCTCCAGCGCGTCGTCGTAGCGTCCCGGCCACTGCTCGTGCACGGCCTCGTCGCGGAAGCGCACGTGCTCGTGCCCGAGCACGATCCCCAGCTCACCGGCGTCGACCGGGCCCTGCACCGTCTGCACCTGCGCCACCTGAGCCTCCTCTGTCGTTGATGTCCGAGCCGCGCTCGCTCAGCGCAGCGGTGCGCCCCACTCGGTTTCGTCGCGCAGCTGCTTCTTGAGCAGCTTGCCGCCCGGGTTGCGCGGGAGCGGCTCGCCGCGGGTGGCGACGTACTGCGGCACCTTGAAGTCCGCCAGCTGCTCGCGGCAATGAGCGATCACGGCCTGGACGTCGAGATCGGAGGAGCCCGCGGGCACGATCACGGCGCCGACCTTCTCGCCCATCATCTCGTCGGGCACCGCCACGACCGCGGCCTCGCCGACGCCGGGGGCGCCCGCGAGCGCGTTTTCGACCTCGATCGAGTACACGTTCTCCCCGCCGCGGTTGATCATGTCCTTCTTGCGGTCGACGATGTAGAGCAGCCCGTCGCCGTCCACGCGCGCGAGGTCGCCGGTGTGCAGCCAGCCGTCCACGAACGTCTCGGCCGTCGCCTCGGGCTTGTTCCAGTAGCCCTGGACGACGTTGGGGGCGCGAACCAGCAGCTCGCCGACGCCGGTCTCCGAGTCCGGCTCGTCGATCGCGAGGTCCACGACCGGCATCGCGAAGCCGACGGAGTCCGCGTGCTCGGCGGCCTCCTCGTCGGGCAGGAAGGAGGTCAGCGACGACGTCTCGGTGAGGCCGAAGCCGTTGCCCACGCGCGCGTTCGGGAACGCCTCCTTGATGCGGTGCACGAGGCTCTCGGCGATCGGCGCGCCGCCGTATGAGATCCAGCGCACGCGGCTCACATCCAGCTCGGCGAAGCGCGGGTGGTTGACCACCGCGTGGTAGATCGCCGGCACCGACACCAGCTGGTTGACGCCGTGCTCGCCGACGGCCGTGAAGAAGCCGTCGAAGTCCAGCGGCCCCGACAGGATCTCAACGCGCCCGCCGAGCTCGAGCAGCGGGATCAGCTGGCTGTTGCAGCCGGTGACGTGGAACAGCGGCACCGAGACGAGAGTCGAGATCTCCGGCCCTTCGGAGCGGTCGATCGGGTTGCAGCGCAGCGCGTTCTCGCTGTTGGTGAGGAAGTTCCCGTGGGAGGTCATGGCGCCCTTGGGAAAGCCGGTGGTGCCGCTCGTGTAGAAGATCGCCGCCAGGTCGTCGTGCGAGAGCGGCTCCGGCTCCGCCGCGTGACCGGCGGGAAGCGTCGTGCCGTCCTCGAACGTGAACTTCGCGCCGGAGTCCTCGACCACGTAGGCGACCTCGTCCTCGGTGAAGCGCGTGTTGACGGGCACGACGACGGCGCCGAGCATCTGCGCGCCGAAGAAGGCGAGCACCCAGTCGATGCCGTTGCCGAGGCGGATCGCGACGCGGTCGCCGCGTGCGACCCCGTGGTCGCGAAGCCCGCCGCCGACGCGCGCGGCACGCTCCCACAGCTCGCCGTAGGAGATCGATTCGCCGCCCACCTCGAGCACCGCGACCGCAGCGGGGTCGCGCTCCACGCTGGCGCCGAGCATCGCCACCAGCGAATCGGGTCGCCCCGCGTAGCGGGCGCGGCCGTGCTCGTCGCGCTCGACTCCGGACTCGTCGAACGGGTTGCGGCCGCGCGGCAGTGGCTCAGGCACGATCCTCTCTCCTCCTCGCTTGCGCAGTGAGCCTACATCGGAATGAGGCTCACGCGCCGAAGTGTCTCGCCGAGATCTGCTCGACGGTGCCCATGGTGCGCACGGTCACCGGCCCGAGCGCGCGCTCGAGCGCCTTCATGTCGAGCGCCGATTCGCTGATGCCCCCGGCGGGCAGCCAGAACAGCTCGCGCTTTCCGAATGCGAGCGCGTCCTCATCGCCGGCCAGGGACAGGGCCTCACGGCGCGCGGCGGCCTCCGGCCGGCCCGCGAGCAGCATCACCTGCGGCTTGCCCGCCAGCCGCGCGCTCGTGGCCGCGTCGAAGGGCTCGGCGGAAGCGATCTCGACCAGCTCGGGGCCACTCCGCACGAACGTCGCGACCGGGTAGCCGAGCATCTCGGCAAGCTCGCCTTCGATCCGTTCGGTGAGCGCCTGCTCGGCCTCGCGCTTCGGCGCCGAGAACACGACGTTGCCGCTGGCGCGGAAGGTCGCCACGTCGGTCAGCCCGATCGCCTCGAAGTGACCGCGCAGCTCCTCGTTGGTGAGCCGGCGCTTGCCGAGGTTCATGCCTTTGAGGAACGCGGCGTGGGTGGGCACCCCCGGGAAGGTATCCGCAGGCGCCATCATGTGGGGATGCCGGATGCGTCCACGATGCTGCTGTTCGCCGGCGCCTCCGCGCTCATCCTCGCGTTCCCGGGACCCGCAGTGATCTTCCTGGTGACGCGCAGCGCCGAGCAGGGGCGCGCGGCCGGCGTCGTGTCGCTGCTCGGGGTCGAGACCGGCACGCTGGTGTACGCACTCGCCGCGGCCGCCGGTCTCGCGGGCCTGATCGCCGCCTCGGCTACTGCGTTCGCGGCGCTCAAGTACGTCGGCGCGGTCTACCTCCTCTACCTCGGCATGCAGCGGCTCCGCAGCCGCGGCCCGGCGCCGGAGCGCCCGGCGCCCGCTCGCTCGCGGCTCTACGCGAGCGGCCTGACCGTGCAGCTGCTGAACCCCAAGATCGCGGTCTTCTTCGTGGCGTTCCTCCCGCAGTTCGCGCCGCGGCACGGCAGCGCCGTCCTCACGATGCTGACCCTCGGCCTGACGTTCACGGTTCTGGCGCTCCTGAGCGACGGGTCCTACGTGCTGCTCGCGGGGGCCCTCGGCGAGCGCCTGCGTGCCGGCGGGCGCGCGCGGCGCGGCCTGGACCGCGCCTGCGGGGTCGTGTATGCCGCGCTCGGGGTCAGCGCGGCGCTGGCGGGCGGCGGCCCCCGCCACGGCCCCCACCGCTGAGGGTTCGCGCTCAGGCGGCGGTGGAAGCGCCCACGCGATCCGCGAGGATCGCAGCGAGCCGGGCGCGGTGGCGCTTGGCGCCGCCGAGCAGAGCAGCGTCCATCTGCGCGCGCTTGTAGAGCCAGTGCACGTCGGCCTCCCAGGTGAAGCCGATGCCGCCGTGCATCTGGATCGCGCCGGCGGTGACCTCGCGCCCGGCCGCCGACGCGCCGGCCTTGGCCATCGCCGCCGCCTCCGCCAGCGAGTCCGGGTCGGCGTCCGCGCTCCAGGCGGCGAACGCCGCCGTCGAGCGGGCCTTCTCGGTTTCGAGCAGCATCTGCGCGCAGCGGTGCGAGACGGCCTGGTAGGAGGCGACCGGCACCCCGAACTGCTTGCGGTCCTTGACGTACTCGACGGTCATGTGCACGGCGCGGTCGCAGACTCCGACCAGCTCCGAGCTGACCGAGACGATCGCGCGGCCGAGCCCGGCACAGGCGCCGCCGTCGCCGACCGGCTCGCCGGCGCCGGCAGCGACGCGGGCGGTCGAGCGCGTCGGGTCCACGGAGTCCACCGGCGTCACCTCGGCCTCATCGGCAGCCACGATGCGCCCGCTGCCGTCGTCCTCGATCAGCACGAACACGGCGGCCTCGCGACCGCCGATCACCAGCTCCGCGACGCCGTCGCGCAGCTCGCCCAGGGCGCCCACCGTCTCGCCGGAGGCGAGGCCCGGCAGCCAGCGCTCGCGCTGCTCCGGGGTGCCGTCCTGCTGGATCACGGTCGCGGCCATGACGCTCGGCAGGAAGGGCACGGGCGCCAGCGAGCGGCCCAGCTCCTCGCAGAGGATCGACAGCTCGACCTGGCCGAGGCCCTGGCCGCCGTGCTCCTCGGCGACCGCGATCCCGGGCCAGCCCAGCTCGCACAGCTCGCCCCACAGCGCCTCGTCGTTCGTGCCGGCCTCGGCGTGCTCACGCACGCGCTCCGGCTTGGCGCGGTCGGCCAGCAGCTCGCGCGCGGTGCGCTGGATCTCGCGCTGGTCGTCGGAGAGCCCGAAGTCCATCGCTAGACCGCCGCCTTCAGGCGCGGCAGGCCGAGCACGCGCTCGGCGACGATGTTCTTGAGCACCTCGGTCGTGCCACCCTCGATGGTGTTGCCGCGAGCCCGCAGGAACTCGTAGCTCCAGCTCGTGCCGGACGTCAGCGCGGCGGGGCCGACGATGTCCACCGCGAGCTGCGTGAGGCGCTGGTTGGTGTCGGACCACAGCCACTTGACCAGCGAGCCCTCGGGCCCGGGCTGGCCGTAGCGTTCGACGTCCGTCAGGCCCTTCCAGGCGAGCAGCCGGATCGACTCGCAGCGCATGTGCAGCTCTGCGAGCTCGTCGGCGTAGAGCGGGTCCTCCAGCAGGCCCCGCTCGGCGGCCACCTTGATCGTGTCGTCGAGCAGCTGGCGCAGGCGGATCTGCAGCGCGAAGCCGAGGCCGGCGCGCTCGTTCATCAGCGTCGTGAGCGCCACCTTCCAGCCGTTGCCGACGCCGCCGACGACGTTCTCGTCCGGGATCCGGGCGTCCTCGATGAAGAGCTCGTTGAACTCCGCCTCACCGGTGATCTGGCGCAGCGGGCGCACCTGCACGGCGTCCTGCTCCATGTCCATCAGGAAGTACGTGAGGCCCTTGTGCTTGGGGACCTCGGTGTCGGTGCGGGCGACGAGCATGCACCACTTCGAGTACTGGGCGCCGCTCGTCCACACCTTCTGGCCGTTGATGACCCACTCGTCGCCGTCCTTGACAGCGCGCGTTTTCAGCGCAGCCAGGTCGGAGCCGGCCTCGGGCTCGGAGAAGCCCTGGCACCAGATCTCCTCGGCGCTCAAGATGGGGGTGAGGTAGCGCTCCTTCTGCTCGTCGGTGCCCCACACCATCAGCGTCGGGCCGCCCAGCAGCAGGCCGAGCACGTTCGCCGGGAGCGGCACGCGGGCGCGGCCCAGCTCCTCGAAGTAGATGGCCGACTGGCTCAGCGACGCGCCGCGGCCGCCGTACTCGGCGGGCCAGGCGGGGGCGGCCCAGCCGGCGTCGTAGAGCCGGCGCTGCCAGTCCCGCCGCCACGCGTAATGCGCGTCCTCGCCGCCGTCGGTGGGCTCAGCCTCGGGGCGGTTGTCGGCGAGCCATCCGCGCAGCTCGTCTCGGAAAGCGATCTCCTGTGGGCTGAAGGTCAGGTCCATCGGGGTGCAACAGCCTACCCGTGTGAGACATCCGGCGCCGCGTGACCAACTGCGCTAGGTGATCTCGATCGGCGTGCCGAGCCCGATCAGCGACCAGAGCCGTGCGACATCGGCGTCGCGCATGCGGATGCACCCGTGGGAGGGCCGCCCGGGGATCAGCTGGGGTTCGTTCGTGCCATGGATGCCGACGACACCGCCGCCCGGCCATTCGCTCAGCGTGGGCGCGTAGGCGCTCGTGCCGAGCGCGAACGGCCCGTAGACAGGGGAGCCGACCGCACGCAGCTTCTCGAGCACGTAGAAGTTGCCGGCGGGCGTGACCGTGCTCGGCTTGCCGACCCCGACGCGCGTGCTGAAGATCGCCTTGCCTTCGC
>Ga0134126_10007799_pt1 | contig 13433 bp, 10 predicted proteins | sample KB31752_FD_96881 | JGI IMG/M metagenome (GOLD analysis project Ga0134126, IMG submission 96881) | Terrestrial soil microbial communities with excess Nitrogen fertilizer from Kellogg Biological Station, Michigan, USA - KB3-175-2 | ecosystem: Environmental > Terrestrial > Soil > Unclassified ...
CACGTTTTACGAGGCCCTGGACGCGACGTTCTACCTGCGCATCGCCGACGAGCTCTACTTGAAGCGCTGCATCGTCGGCGGCCTCGAGAAGGTGTATGAAATCGGCCACGATTTCCGGAACGAAGGAGTGGACCGATGGCACAACCCGGAGTTCACCATGGCCGAGTGGTATGAGGCATATGCCGACTACGAGGACATGCTGAACCTGACCGAAGCCATGGTCGCCGGCGCGGCCGTCGAGGTCACCGGCGGCGAAACGCTCGAGCGGGGCGGGGTGGCGCTGTCCTTCAAACGCCCGTTCGCCCGGCGGGACTTCTACGATCTGGTCAAGGAAGCGGCCGGGGTCGACCTGGATACGGCGGACGAGGCCACCCTCCGCGGCGCGCTGAAGCGCAAAGGCGTCGCCGACGCTGATCAGTACTCGGGCGCCAAGCTCATGGACGAGGTCTTCAAGACGTTCGCCGAGCCGACCCTGGTCCAACCGACCTTCGTCATGAACCACCCCGTCGCCCTGTCGCCGCTCGCGAAGCGCAAGCGTGGTCATGAGGATCGCGTCGAGCGCTGGGAGCTGTTCATTCAGGGCCGCGAGATCGCGAACGCCTTCTCGGAGCTCAACGATCCCGACGAGCAGCGGCGCCGGTTCGAGGAACAGGTCCGCTTCCGGGAGCGGGGAGACAGCGAAGCGCATCAGATCGACGAGGACTACCTCCGCGCCCTCGAATACGGCATGCCCCCCACCGGCGGCGTCGGCCTTGGGATTGACCGGCTGGTCATGCTCCTGACCGACCGGACCAACATCCGGGACGTGATCCTCTTTCCGATGCTCAGGCCGGAATGATCGGTACTCTGGAGCTCCGCATCGCCCTGCGGTACCTGACCAGCCGCCGCTCGTCGGGGCTCCTGTCGTTCATCACGGTGATCGCCGTCGGGGGTGTCTTCGTCGGCGTCGCGGCGCTCATGCTGGTACTGGGCGTGATGAACGGTCTCCAGTCCGACCTGCGCGACAAGATCCTGGTCGGCAGTCCGCATCTGCGGGTGCTCACCTACGGCGAGGGGCTCCGTCTGGACGACTGGCACCGCGTGCTCGACTCGGTGCGCGCCACCAGGGGTGTGACGGCCGCGGCGCCCTTCGTCATGACGCAGGCGGGCGTCACCACCGGCCACGACTACGCCGAAGGCGTAGTGGTGTACGGCATCGAGCCTGATACGGGCCGGCGGGCCGTCACGACGTTCGCCCAGCACTTCATCAAGGGTGACCTGAGCTTCCGAACCACACGCCCCGACGTCGAGGGAGGGGTGGCCCTGGGAACACGCCTGGCCGGGAAGATTTCCGCGTACATCGGCAGCGTGGTGACCCTGGTGTCGTTCACCGGGCGATCGAGCTTCAATGCCTCCGCCGGTACCTTCGTGCCGCAGTATCACCGGTACGAGGTCACCGGAATCTTCGACACCGGGATGTACATCTACGACGACAGTTACGTCGTCCTGAGCCGCTCCGCCGCGCAGCGCCTGGCCGGACTCGACACCGCGGTGACCGGCATTGAGGTCCAGCTCGCCGATCCCGCGCACGCCCGAACCTTCGGGGCAGCGCTCGAAACCCATCTGGGCTACCCGTACCGGAGCATGGATTGGCAGACCCAGAACGGGGCCCTGTTCTCCGCCTTACAGCTCGAGAAACTCACGATGGGGCTGGTGGTGTTCCTGATCTGTGTGGTCGCTGCCTTCAACGTGGTCGGGATGCTGACGATGGTGGTACGAGACAAGACGCGAGAGATCGGAATCCTCCTGGCGATGGGGCTGAGGCGCGCCAGCATCCGGCGGGTCTTTCTGGCGCAGGGCGTCCTCATCGGGCTGACCGGCACCGTGCTGGGAGCCGTGACGGGCATCATCGTCGGCGTGATGGTCAATCAGGGACGCTGGATCCCCATCGATCCATCGATCTACTTCGTGGACCACCTGCCGGTCCATTTCCAGACGCTCGACATTCTGGCCGTCATCGCCGCCAGTCTCCTCGTCGCGACTCTCGCGCCGCTCTTCCCGGCCTTCCGCGCCGGCGACCTCGAACCCGTCACCGCGATCCGGTACGAATGAACGGCCTCCTCGAGTCGCGCGGACTCCGCAAGGTCTTTGCCGGCGGCGATGGACAGCCGCTCGAGGTCCTGCGCGGTGTCGATATCGAAGTGCGCCGCGGCGAGCTGATCGCGATCGTCGGCACGTCCGGTGCGGGGAAGAGCACGCTCCTCCACCTCATGGGCGCCCTCGACCGGCCGACCTCCGGTGACATCTGGCTCGAGGGGTCCCGCTTCGCTGACCTCGACGCCAACGCCCTGGCCGACCTTCGCAACCGGCGCATCGGGTTCGTCTTCCAGTTCCATCATCTGCTCCGGGAGTTTTCCGCGCTGGAGAACGTGATGATGCCGATGCTCATCGCCGGCGCCTCCGAGCGACAGGCGCGTTCCCGGGCCGAAGAACGGCTCTCGGCGGTCGGGCTGGCGGGGCGGATGACGCATCGCCCCGCCGAGCTGTCGGGGGGGGAACAGCAGCGCTGCGCGGTGGCCCGGGCCCTGGTCCATGACCCCGCGCTCGTCCTCGCGGATGAGCCGTCCGGGAACCTGGACCATGCCAACGCCGAGGTCTTGCACGAGACGTTCTTCCGCCTGGCGCGGGACTTCGAGACGGCCGTCGTCGTCGTGACGCACAACCGGCAGCTCGCCGCGCGCGCCGACCGCATCCTCTGGCTGGAGGACGGCCGGCTGGGTGCCGTGCCGTCGGTGGAGGCGATCCCCTGATGCTCTGCGATCACTGCAAGGAGCGGGACGCCGTCATCAACCTCACCCAGGTGGAGCACGACTCGAAGGTCACCCTCCATCTCTGCGAGCAATGTGCCGCGGAAAAGGGGGTGGAGACGGGGGCGACGGCGTTGAAGTCGCCCTTGGGCGGCTTCATCATGGCGATGGGGAAGACCGCGGGATCGCTCCTGCCCGCAACCGTGGACGGCACACCGTGCCCCAACTGCGGCGGAACGCTCAAGGACTTCCGGGAAACGGGCAGGCTCGGCTGCGCCGAATGCTACGCGGCGTTCGAGGTTCACCTGCGGGACCTCCTGCGCCGGCTTCATGGCTCCAGTCAGCACGTGGGCGAACGGTACCAGCAGCCGGGCGGCGAAGATGCCGATCCGGCGCGCCGGCTGCTGGAGCTCCGGCACCAGCTCCGGCAGGCGGTGGATGCCGAGAACTTTGAGCTGGCCGCAGAGCTTCGCGACCAGATCCGGGTACTCGAATGATGGACCTTTCCCTCCTGCCCGATGGCGGCCTGGGCTGGCTCGACGCGTCGGGCCCCAAGAGCCAGATCGTCCTTTCCACGCGCATCCGCCTGGCCCGAAACCTGGCCGGGCACACGTTCTCGCAGCGCTCCACCGATGACGAGCGGCTGGCGGTCCTGGACCGGGTGCTCGAGGCGGCGGCGGCCAGCGAGCGTCTGAAACGGAACGTCTCGTTCCGGCTCGACGCTTTGGAGCGGGGGGACCGGCAGCTCCTGCACGAGCGGCACCTGGTGAGCAAGGAATTGGCGGGTCTCGACCAGGACACCCGGCACCGGCCGGGAGCCGCCCTGGTCGCCCAATCGCCGGTCGGCGTCATGGTCAATGAAGAGGACCACCTCCGGCTCCAGGGGATGTGGTCAGGGTTCGCGCTGGATGAGGCTTATGCTCAACTGGAATCGATAGATGCGGACCTCGGGCGGCTGCTTCCCTTCGCGTTTCACCCCGAGTTTGGCTATCTTACCTCTTGCCCTACCAACGCCGGCACCGGGCTCCGCGCCAGTGTGCTTATCCACTTGCCGGGCCTTGTTTTGACCAAGGAAATCGGGAAGGTGCTCCAGGGGTTGGCCCAGGTGGGACTGACCTTTCGGGGCCTTTACGGGGAAGGCAGTGAGGTCGTCGGCAACTTCTTCCAGCTGTCGAATCAGACCACGCTGGGGAAGTCGGAAGGCGAATTGCTCGATCACCTTGGCAAGATCGTCCGGCAGGTGATCGAGTACGAAGGCCAGGCCCGGCAGATGCTCCTCCGGACCGCGCCGGATGAAGTGGCCGACAAGACGTGGCGGGCGTATGGGTTGCTCCGGCACGCGCGGCGGCTGACGTTCGAGGAAGCGATGAATTTGCTGAGCGGGGTACGGCTGGGTGTCGGGCTCGACCTGATACCGGGCTTGAGTGTATACACGCTCAACAAGCTCCTGATTTATACGCAGCCTGCGCACCTGGCGGCGCTCGAGGGTCGGACCGGTGGCGATCCTGAGCTGCCGACGGTGCGTGCCACATACGTCCGGCGCTTGCTGGAATCCGAATCCCCCTGAGGGTGATGAGGCGATGAACGGTTACAACTTCACGGATCGGGTGCGGAAGGTCCTGCAGATGGCGCGGGAAGAAGCGGCGCGTCTGCACCACGAGTACGTCGGGACCGAGCACATCCTGCTGGGACTCATTCGCGAGGGCGAAGGGGTCGCGGCGGCGGTGCTGACGAACCTGAACGTGGATTTGGACGAGATCCAGCAAAAAATCGAAGAGACGGTCAAGAAGGGGAAAGCCGCCGCGGCGGCCGGCCCCGACCTGCCGTACACGTCGCGCGCCAAGAAGGTGCTCGAGCTCGCGATGGCGGAGGCCCGCGACCTCAATCACTCCTACGTCGGCACCGAACACCTCCTGCTCGGCCTCCTGCGCGAAGAGAAGGGCATTGCGGCGCAGGTGCTCACCGATGCGGGCGTGAACCTCGAGCAAGCCAAGGCCGAAACCCTTCGGCTCCTGGGCAGTGAAATGCCCGCGGCGCCGGCCGGGGGCCCGCCCGCCGGGCAGCCCGCCAGTCCCAAGAGCGAAAAGAAGTCGAAGACCCCGGCCCTCGATCATTTCTGCCGGGACCTCACCCAGCTCGCCAACGAGGGCGCGCTCGATCCGACCATCGGCCGCCAGAAGGAAATCGAGCGGGTGATGGAGATTCTGTCGCGCCGCAAGAAGAACAACCCCGTCCTCATCGGGGAGCCCGGGGTGGGCAAGACCGCCATCGTCGAAGGACTGGCCCAGCTCATCGCGGGGGGCCAGTGCCCGGACGCGCTCAAGGATCACCGTGTCCTGTCCCTCGACATGGCCGCCGTCATCGCCGGAACGAAGTACCGCGGCCAGTTCGAAGAGCGCCTCAAGGCGGTCATCAACGAGATCGCACAGAACAAGAACATCATTCTGTTCATCGACGAGCTGCACACGCTCGTGGGGGCGGGAGCAGCCGAAGGGGCGGTGGACGCCTCGAACATGCTGAAGCCCGCGCTGGCCCGGGGCGAGCTGCAGTGCGTCGGCGCGTCGACCCTGAACGAGTATCGCAAGTACATCGAGAAGGACGGAGCGCTGGAGCGCCGCTTCCAGACCGTGATCGTCGATCCGCCGACCGTGGATGAGACGATCGAGATCCTCAAGGGTCTGCGGAAGCGGTACGAGGACCATCACCGGGTCATCATTCCCGACGATACCCTCGCCTCCGCGGCGCGGCTCTCGGAGCGCTACATCACCGACCGGTTCCTGCCGGACAAGGCGATCGACGTGATCGACGAAGCCGGCGCACGCGCCCGGCTCGCGACGCAGGTGCCGCCCCCGGAAGCGGCGGCGCTCAAGGAGCGTCTCGAGAAGATCAACACCGAGAAAGAAGGCGCCGTCCGCGACCAGAACTTCGAGCGGGCCGCGAGTCTCCGCGATCAGGAGCGCGAGCTCCAGATGGAGATCCGCCGCAAGCAGGAGGAATGGGAGAAGGAGCGTCAGACCCGCCGGCCTACGATCGATGAAGAAGGCATCGCCTTCATCGTCTCCCGGTGGACGGGCATTCCGGTCACCCGCCTCCAGGAGGCGGAGACCGCCCGGCTGCTCCGGATGGAAGACGAAGTACACACGAGCGTGGTCGGGCAGAACGAGGCCATCGAGGTCATTGCCCGCGCCATCCGCCGGTCGCGCGCCGGGCTCAAGGATCCCAAGCGGCCCATCGGCTCCTTCATCTTTTCCGGCCCCACCGGGGTGGGGAAGACGGAGCTCGCCCGGGCCCTCGCCAAGTTCCTGTTCGCCGACGCCAGCGCCCTGATCCGCGTCGACATGTCCGAGTACATGGAGAAGTTCTCGGTGAGCCGCCTCATCGGCGCGCCGCCGGGATACGTCGGCTATGAAGACTCGGGCACGCTGACCAAGGCCGTCCGCCGGAAGCCGTACGCAGTGGTACTTCTCGACGAAATCGAGAAGGCGCACCCCGACGTCTTCAACATCCTCCTCCAGGTCCTGGATGAGGGCCACCTGACCGACAACTACGGCCGGGTGATCGACTTCAAGAACACCGTCGTGATCATGACCTCGAACGTCGGCGCCCGGGACATGGTCAAGGGCAAGACGATGGGCTTCGCGCAGCCCGACGGCGAAGCCTCGTTCGCCCGGATGGCCGAGAAGGTGAAGGAAGAGATCAACAAGGTCTTCAATCCGGAATTCCTCAACCGGCTCGACGACGTCATCGTGTTCCACCCGCTCAACCGCCAGCACATCGCCCAGATTGTGACGATCCTGCTGAAGGACGTTCAGAACCGGCTTGGCGACGAAGAACTCACGCTCCGCCTCACCGAGGCTGCCTCCAACTTCCTGGTCGATCACGGGTATGATGAACACTACGGCGCCCGGCCCCTGAAGCGGGCCATTCAGCGCTTCGTCGAAGATCCGCTCTCGGAGAAAATTCTGGTCGGCGAGTTCGCGCGGGGAGACGAAATCGAAGTCGACGTGGCGCCCGACAAGGAGCGCCTCGCATTCCGCGCCCTCTCCGGCTCGAAGGCGTGATCCGCCGGGTCTCCCTCGGCGCCGTCTGCGGTCTCCTCTGCCTGCTCCCCCAGATCGCGCGGGGGCAGCAGGCGGCGCAGATCATTCCCGACTCCATCTCGGTCCTCGGGATCAAACGGGTCACCCGCCAAACGGTCCTCTCCACGTCCGGCTTCGCCGTCGGACGAGTCACCGGCTACCGCGACGTCCAGCACGCCCTCGAGGCGCTCTACGCGTCCGGACAGTTCCAGGATGTCCGCGTCGCCGCCGACACCTCCGCCGGCCGCTCCATTCTGCTGGTGACCGTCAAAGAGCGGCCAATCCTCATCAAGTGGACGGTCAAGGGGACGGAGAAGATTTCCGACCGCACGGTCCGCGAACGGGTGACCCTGTTCGAGGGCCGGCCCCTCGACCCCGCCGCCGTCGCGCGGTCCGCCGCCCGCATCGATTCACTCTACCGGGGCGACGGCTATTACCTCGCGTCCGTCAACCCAAAATGGATCTACGAGGCGGACTCCTCGCGGGTCCGCGTGGTGTTCGAAATCGACGAAGGGCGCCGCGTCGCCATCGCGCGCGTGAACTTCGAGGGGAACCACGCATTCACCGCGCAGGCCCTCATCGATCAGATGAGCTCGAAGCCCGAGGGCTTTTTCTTCTGGCGCAACGGCGAGTACGACGAAGACAAGCTGCAGAAGGACCTGACCCAGAAGCTCCCGGATTTCTACGGGGCCCGCGGGTACGTGGACTTCCAGGTGCTCGGAGACACCCTCATCGTCGACGACACCACGGGGAAAGCCACCTTGGTGGTCCGCCTCAGCGAGGGCCAGCCGTACAAGATCGGGACCTTCGAGATCGCCGGGAACCGGCACTTCACCACGGACGAGATCCAGGGCCTGTACCCGTTCTCGAGCAGCCGCCGGACCGGACTCCTGGGACTGGGCGGCACGGAGCGTGGCGCTTCCTACTTCAATCAGTCGAAGTGGGACGACGCGACCAACAAGGTCTTCACGGCCTACCGCGACGACGGCTATCTCTACGTGCAGATCCAGAATGACGTCGTGCGCCGGGTCGAGCGGGACGGGACCCCGGTGGTGGACCTCCGCTGGTTCATCCAGGAGCACCAACCGGCCATCGTGAACAAGATCGACATCGTGGGCAATGACGTCACGCACGAGTCGGTGATCCGCGACGCGATCGAAATGATTCCGGGTGACGTGTTCCGGCAGAACGCGCTGCTGGCGTCCTATCAGAACATTTCGAACCTTGGCTTTTTTCAGCAGCCGCTTCCCATCCCGGACACCCGGCCCGCCAACGATCAGGGTGACGTGGACGTCATCTTCCGGGTCGAGGAGAAGCGCACCGGGAACGTGAACTTCGGCGCGTCCGTGGGGCAGGGAACCGGACTCGGCGGCTTCATCGGCCTGGATGAGCCGAATCTCTTCGGGCGGGGGAAGCGCGGGCACTTCCAGTGGCAGTTCGGCCAGAACATCACCGACTTCGACATCTCGTATACCGATCCCGCGATCATGCTGTCGCGGATTTCGGGAACCCTCGACCTGCACGATTCCCGGTACCGCTACACCATCGCGGACCTGGGCCAGCTCCGGCGCCGCGGCGGATCGCTGCAGTTCGGCTTCCCGCTCTTCGACGCCCGCAAGCACGTCCGGCTCTTCCTGTCCTACAGCCTCGACGACCAGAGCTTCATCGGCTCGGCATTGAACCCGGCGTTCGGAACGACCTTCGGCTGCAGCAACTGCCTCCGGTCGACCATCGGGACATCCATTCTGCGTGACACCCGCATCGACCTCCCGTTCCCGACGGCGGGCACCATGACGTCGATCGGCGTGTCGCAGAGCGGCGGCGTCCTGGGCGGCACCGGCAATTTCCAGCGCGTGGACATCGAGTCGCACTGGTATGCACCCCTGGGCACCCTCGGCGGGAAGGGCGCGGGGGCCAACCCGCCGAAGTTCGTGCTGGGGCTCTCGACCCGCTCGGGATTCGTCTTCGGGAAGTCCCCGTTCTTCGATCAGCTGTTCACGATGGGCGGCACGCAGTTCGGCATCCCGCCGCGGGGCTACGACGAGTTCTCCGTCACGCCGAAGGGCTACGATCCCAACGCGGCGGGCGGGCAGGCGAGTGCCAACGCGTTCGGCAATGCGTTCTTCCTGATGAACGCGGAAATCGGGCTCCGGCTCTCGCAGGCGTTCTATGTCAGCACGTTCTTCGACGCCGGCAACGTCTGGGCACGGCCCGCGCAATATGATCCGACCCGGCTGTTCCGGGGCGCCGGCGTGGGGGTGGCGGTGGTGTCGCCGCTCGGTCCCATCGGCCTCGATCTCGGGTACGGCTTCGACAAGACGAACCTGGCAGGGCAACCGGCGCCCGGCTGGAAACTCCACTTCAAACTCGGCAACTTCTTCTAAGCAACTATTTTATGTCCCCATCTCCGGAGTCAGTCATGAAGCGTGTCCTGGTGGTCTGTCTGGCGTTGGCCGCCACCCGAACTCTTTCTGCGCAAGCGGCCCACGCGCAGACCCCCGCGCCCAAGACGGTCACGGGGCCCAAGATCGCCTACGTCATTCCCCAGCAGATTCTCGATTCGACCCCTGGGTACGTGACGGCCGAGTCGACGCTGGCCCGCGAGGTGCAGGGATACCGGGACGAAGTCCAGAAGATGCAGCAGCAGATGGATTCGGCGGTCCAGGCGCTGGACCAGCAGTCGATCGCGCTCTCGCCGGCCGCGAAGCAGGCGAAACAGAAGGATCTGCAAAACATGCAGCAGCGCTTCGATGCCCGGACCCAGGAGCTGAACCAGAAGGCCCAGCAGCGGCAGCAGGAGCTGATGGCGCCCATTCAGCAGAAGATCCGGACCATCATCGAGGCGGTGCGGCTCGAAGGCGGCTACTCGATGGTGTTCAATGGTGACCCCAGCGCGTCGGGGCTCCTGGCAGCGGACCCCGCGCTGGACATCACCCGTACGGTCGTCGCGCGCATTAAACAGCTGCCGACTCAGTCGAACTAGCGCGTCCGTGCCCGCGGAAGGCCGCCGGCCGCTCTCCGCGCAGGACGTCGCCGCCCTCACGGGGGGGCGGCTCGTGGGTCCGGGACACGTCACGGTCGCCCGCGTCGCCCCGCTCGAACGGGCCGGCGCGGGCGACTTGGCATTTCTTGCCAGCCGTTCCTACCTCCCCTACTTTGAGCGCGCTCAGGCTGCCGTGGTGCTGTGCCGCCCCGAATTCGCCGATCTCCCGCAGGGGCCACCCACCCGGATCGTGGTCGCGGACCCGCACGCCGCCCTCCTCGACGTGCTCCCGATCCTCTATCCCGAACCGGCGTGGGTGCCGGGCGTGGACGCCACCGCCGTGATCGGCCGCGGCTCCACCTGGACCGACCCCGTCGCCATCGGACCCCATGTGGTCCTCGGCGAGAACGTGCGGCTGGGAAAGAACGTCCGGATTGACGCGGGGTGCGTGCTGGGGGACGGCGTGATCGTGGGGAACGACGTGCACCTCTATCCTCAGGTCACCTGCTACACGGGGACCGTCATCGGGGACCGCGTCATGATCCACTCCGGCACGCGTCTCGGTGCCGACGGGTTCGGGTATCTGCCCGGCAAGAGCGGCGCGCTGCCGCGGAAAATTCCGCAGGTGGGCCGCTGTGTCATCGGAGACGACGTGGAGATCGGTGCCAATACGACGGTGGACCGCGGGAGCGTGGACGACACCACCGTCGGACGGGGCACCAAGATCGACAACCTCGTCATGGTCGCCCACAACGTGCAAATCGGGGAGCGTTGCATCATCGCGGCGATGGTCGGCATCGCCGGCTCCACGCGCGTGGGAGACGACGTGTTCCTCGCCGGCCAGGTGGGACTCGCGGACCACATCAACGTGGGGTCCCGGGTCCGCATCACGGTCCAGAGCGGCGTGATCGGCGACATCGAGGACGGCGCGACCGTCACGGGCTATCCGGCCCGCAACCATCGCGACTTCCTGCGGGCCCAGGCGGCGCTGTACCGTCTGGCCCCGCTGGTCAATGAACTCGAGGCGCTCGCGCGCCCGGAAGGGGATTCCGATCGCTAGACGTACGCTGAAGCAGCCCGTCACGCTCTCGGGCGTCGGGTTGCACACCGGTGCCCACACGGAGGCGCACCTGCTCCCGGCCACGTCGGGACAGGGCATCGCCTTTCGCCGCACCGACCTCGCCGACAAGCCGCTCGTGCCCGCCCGCCTCACCGAAGTCGAGGCGCTGGAGCGGCGGACCGCGATCGGCCACGGTGACGCGACCATCCATACCGTCGAACACCTCCTGTCGGCACTCGGCGCGCTCGAAGTGGACGACTGCATCATCGAGCTGTCGGGGCCGGAGCCGCCGGCACTCGACGGCAGCGTCGGACCCTACTTCAAGGCGCTCACTGAAGCGGGGACGGTGGACCACGACGGTGAGCCGGTCTTCCTGACCGTTCAGGCGCCCTTCACGGTCACCGAGGGGGACGCGAGCTACGTGGTGGCCCCGGCGAAGAGCTACCGCCTCACCGCCACGGTGGAGTTCGCGCACCCGATGATCGGGCGGCAGGCCGGTACGTACGAGATCACACCTGACGCCTTCGCGAAGGAGCTCGCCAACGCGCGCACCTTCGGCTTCGCCAGTGAAGTGGACGCCCTGCGGGCCAAGGGACTGATCAAGGGCGTGAACAAGGACAATGCCATCGTGCTGGACGACAAGACGGTGGTGCAGGGGGGGCCGCTCCGCTGGCCCGACGAATTCGTGCGGCATAAGGCGGCGGACATCGTCGGCGACCTGGCGTTGACGGGTGCCCGGGTCAGGGCGCACATCGTCGCCACCCGGCCGTCCCACGTGGGCAACGTGGCGCTGGCGCGGGCGCTCTCCCGTACCGCCAAGCGCACCGGGGATGCCCGCTACGACATCGGGCGGATCCTCGACATTCTCCCGCACCGCTATCCATTCCTCCTGGTCGACCGCATCATCGAGGTGGAGGGGGACCGGCGGATCGTGGGCATCAAGAACGTCACGATCAATGAGCCGTTCTTCCAGGGACACTTCCCGGGCCACCCGATCATGCCGGGCGTCCTCATCATCGAGGCGATGGCGCAGGTGGGCGGGATGCTCCTGATGGGGCACTTCGAAGGGCAGAACGTCGAGGACAAGGTGGTCTACTTCATGTCGCTCGATAACGTGAAATTCCGGCGCCCCGTCCTGCCCGGCGATCAGATCCGCTTCGAGCTGGAGATGATCCAGTTCCGGGGCCGCACCTGCAAGATGAAAGGCGTCGGGTACGTCGACGGTCAGGTCGTGGCGGAGGCTGAAATGATGGCCATCGTGACCGACAAATGATTCATCCCACCGCGCTGGTCGACGTGAAGGCCGAGCTCGGCCGCGAGGTCGAGGTCGGGCCGTACGCCGTCATCGGTCCCCAGGTGACCATCGGGGACGGATCGAAGATCGCCGCGCACGCCGTCGTCGAGTGCAATGCACGCATCGGTGCGGGCGTACAGATCGGCGTCGGCACCGTGGTCGGCGGACCACCCCAGGACCTCAAGTACAAGAACGAAGAGACCTGGGTGGAGATCGGGGATCAGACGGTCCTGCGCGAGTACTCCACGGTGAATCGCGGCAGCACCGCCACCGGGAAGACGACCATCGGGGCGCGCTGCTTCCTGATGACCTACGTGCACATCGCTCACGACTGCCACCTCGGCAGCGACGTCATCATCGCGAATGGCGTGCAGATGGCGGGACACGTCACCATCGGCGACCGCGCGAACATATCGGGGCTCACGCCCATCCATCAGTTTTGCCGGATCGGGACCTTCGCCTTCGTCGGTGGGGGGTCGCGCGTGAATCAGGATGTGCCGCCGTACGTGAAGGCGGTGGGGAACCCGCTCCAGCTGTACGGTCTCAACTCCGTCGGTCTGCAACGCGCCGGATTCTCAGCCGAGGTGAAGCTCGCCCTCAAGCGCGCGTACCGGCTGCTCTTCAATTCGGACTTCAACATCACACAGGGCATCGCGCGCGCGCGCGCGGAGCTCCCCGCGCTTCCCGAAGTCGAGACCTTCCTCACATTCATCGAGACCTCGCAGCGAGGGGTGTTGGTGTGACCGCGCCGCGGGTGCGGATCGGCGTGATCGGCACCGGCGCCCTCGGTTACCACCACGCCCGCCTTCTCCGGCACATCGAGGGCGCCGAGCTCGCCGGCATCTACGACCGGAATCCCGAGCGCCTGGCCCACGTCGCCAAGGAGCTGGGGGCCGTGCCCCACGCCAGTCTCGACGCCTTGCTCGACAAGGTGGATGCGGTGAGCGTGGTGGTGTCGACGCCCGCGCACACCGAGGTCGGGCTCGCCGCGCTGTCCCGCGGCATCTCCTGCCTCATCGAAAAGCCGCTCGCGGATTCGGTCTCGGGCGCCGAGCAACTGGTAGCCGCGGCGAAGAAGCACGGGGCAAAACTTCAGGTGGGACACGTCGAGCGGTTCAACCGGGCCGTGCGGGCCGCCATGCCGTATCTCGAGGACCCCAGGTTCTTCCAGTGTGACCGGCTCGCGCCCTTCACGCCCCGCGGATCGGACGTGGCGGTGGTGCTCGACCTC
>Ga0134126_10007800_pt1 | contig 13432 bp, 14 predicted proteins | sample KB31752_FD_96881 | JGI IMG/M metagenome (GOLD analysis project Ga0134126, IMG submission 96881) | Terrestrial soil microbial communities with excess Nitrogen fertilizer from Kellogg Biological Station, Michigan, USA - KB3-175-2 | ecosystem: Environmental > Terrestrial > Soil > Unclassified ...
AGAAATTGGTTCCGTTCATCATCCGTGTCCCAGCTGCCGGATACCAGGCCGCATCTCTTACACTCCATCACATAAGGACGCTGGCGCGCGTATTGCTTTTCGGCCAGCTTAACTACCTCTCCGGAGCAGCGTGTACAAATGAATTCCCTGCCATCTGCCGTTTCCCGAGCTGTAAACTCAATCTTTGCCATTGGATCATTGTATGCTTCCTGTAACTCCGTTTTATAGAAGTGGGGCATCCTAATCATGCGCCAGGGCGCTCTCTTGCTCCCGTCTGCTTCCCCGGCGTACCAAGTAACGGTACTAACGCAATTCCAATGATCGTCGGCAGCCAGAAAGAGAACAGTCGATATCCCAGCACCGCCACGATCGCAGTTGGCTTGGGCACGCCGAGCAGGACGTACAGGGCAACCATCGCGGTCTCCACCACGCCGGCGCCGCCGAGAATTACTGTCAGCTTGCCAATGAGTTGTGGCACACCATATCCGGCCAGCAACAGCTCGGCACTCATACGGTTCCCGGCGGCCAGGAATAAAAAGCCGAGTGTGAGCATGTCACCGCCGATGTTGACGATCGCTCCCAATGCCGCCCCCCGCCATCCTCCCTGGACCAGGGCATCCCATCCTTCCAGCAAGTGCGCTACAGCAGTTTCGATCTTTACCGGTTGAACCGGCCTGCGCAATAACCTCGCTGCGAATTTCCCGGTTGCGGTGGCCCAGCCGTGCAGCCTGCCTCGATGCGTCAGCAGCCATCCAAGAGTTCCCAGTCCAACCAGCAGAACCAGCATCACCAGGCTCAGGCCCAGCGCCAGAACAGTGGATGATTTTTTCAGGTGAATCAGCACAATAAGTCCGACCAGTGACACAACGGCGAGGGCAGCGAGGTTCAAAACAATCGGGACCCAGCCTCCCAGTCCCGCTGCGCCGCGATTGACGCCATGGCGTCGCAGCGACAGATACGTTGTGCCCGCGGTTCCCAAGGCGCCGCCTCCCAGCGTTCCGACGCTGTTAGCCGCCAAGGTTATCAGAGCCCCACGAAACACTGATACAGGCTGGGCAGAGCTTCTCACCACCGATCGCAGCAGATATCCGCTACCCACATAGCTGAGCACCTGGGCGGCCACTGCCAGTAGGACGAACGGAATGTTCAGGTGGGCCAGCAAAACAAGCGACTGCTGCATGGCCGCGAGCCTGGGCAGCAAGAAATATAGAGCGACTCCAACAAAGACCAGAAGAAAAAGATTGCGTCGCAGCTTACTTTTGCGCGGCAGCGAGATTGCATCGCTGCCCGCTGTCTCTGGTGGCGTGTTTCCCTCGGGCACTGCAACTTCTCCTGACGGCGACCGTGAGTTGTCGTTTCTCGTGTTGATTTACATCTTGCGACATGCTGCCTGGTGCGTTGGTTGAACAACGCATCATTTTACGCGTGATAGCGGCAGCACCAGATCGCTAACGCGACAAAACAATAGCACTCAGTAGAGTTGCGGCTTTTACGGCACATGCTCTGTAAGCCCGGTAGAATCAACAAAGGGGCATTGCACGGATGCTCTTTGCTGGAGGCCAATGTCAACTCTTTGTTTTACGGCTGCGCGACGGTAACTGCATCATTCTCGATGCCCCGAACGAAGATAGCGCGAGAGAAAGGGCCAAGCCGCTGGCCGCTAGTAGGGAGACAAGCTCAGTTGCAATGCTTTTCAAAACGTAACCGTCCGCACCTACTTCCAGCGCCGCTCTTCTCAGACCATCATTATGGCTGTGTGCGACAAAAATGATGTGGGAGCTTCAACAGCGCTGCCGGATTTTGAGACCCGCTTCAATGCCATTCATAACCGGCATTCCAATATCGAGCAAGACAATGTCGGGGGCGCAGTTCTACGGCTTTTTCGAACGCCTGCTGGCCGTCGCCGGTTCCAGGATCATATGCGTCAACTCTGAGGCATTCGACTGCAGACATTGGCAATAGAACCTCAACTCATTGTCACTGAGCCCCTCTCGATCTCCTAAAGCAACAGCCTCGCGAAGTTGATCGGAGGTGGTGCTCTTCCGGGGCTATTGTTAGGGCCCCCGCGTGACCAAGGAGAGGGTGTCGTGGCGAAGTCGTCTATGTTTCGGGGAACGATTTGGTAGTGAAGATGGACGATGGCCAGACACGGAATTTTTCCAATGTTCCCGACACCGCGAAGGTTACGGTGGAGGGGAAGGAACTCACAGTCCACGATCTGAAGCCGGGCATGAAGCTGGAGCGCACCATTACCTCGACTTCCACGCCTCAGACCGTCACAAAGGTGGAAACGGTATCGGGCAAGGTATGGCATGTGAATCCGCCCAATACGGTGGTCCTTACTTTGGCGGGCCTACGCTTTCTCGGGGTTCGATTGCTGTGATGATAAAACGGAAACACGTAGGATATCAGAACCGCCGCAAGAAGCGTTGCACATCGAGGAGAGACAATGCTGTGCTGAATTGATCAGTCGGAAACTACGCGATTGTGAGATGCTTGCTGGTATGGCGGTACTGACGGATTGACGGCAATCTCGTCGCTTGGCGCTCCCAATGCCGGCAAGCGGTCCTCCATACCAGGCAAGCTGACTACCGGAAGAAAGACGCCGGAAGATAAACTCGAATTCCGAGAGCTACTCGCCACAAACTTAAGCAAAGGTGGGCAAAATAGGCAGTTCTGCTGATGAGAGAAGGAGTAGCATAAAGGATAGTGAAAACTGTCCCGCAACGACCCGGTAAGAAGCTGGCTTTTCAACCCGAGGTGTTTCTGGCTAGGAACGGCCTGGGGCGGAAAATTATTGATTTGGAGAAACACCAGACCCTTTTTACCCAGGGAGATGACGCTAACGCCATCTTCTACATCCAAAAGGGGCGGGTCAGGCTCACCGTAAACTCCAAGCGCGGCAAAGAAGCAACCATAGCGCTTCTCGGCGCGGGAGACTTCGTGGGGGAAGAGTGCATCGCGGCAATCCAGCCGCAGCGCATGGCCACTGCCGCAGCTCTTACCACCTGCACCGTACTCAGAATTGACCGAAAAGAAATGGTGCGGGTGCTTCACGATCAAAAAGAGTTCTCTGAGGTTTTCGTCTCCTACCTGCTGATCCGCAACATTCGCTTCCAGGAAGACCTGATTGATCAGCTCTTCAATTCGAGCGAAAAGCGACTGGCACGGGCCTTGTTGTTGCTCGCCCAATTCGGCAAAGACGGTGCGCCAGAGACCGTGATTCCCAAAATCAGCCAGGAAACCCTCGCGGAGATGATTGGCACCACCCGGTCGCGGGTCAGCTTCTTCATGAATCGCTTCCGCAAACTGGGATTCATCGAATACAACGGAAAACTGAGCGTCCACAGTTCGCTACTGAATGTTGTACTTCACGATTGAGAGAAGACCGTGCCGCAAATGAAGTCAGCTACAGATAAGGCAGGACTCCGGTTGTTTCGCGTGGCGGTCACATTGATGATTGAGATATTCCTCGCCATCGCGGCAAAGCATCTGGCATTTGTGGCAGCGGATCGGACCTTTTACCACTGCTTTGGGTCGAGAAACAGGGGACTTGATCTTGGTTGGGCTCATATTTTAAGACTACTCTTCGTTACCTGTTGAGGAACATAAATAGCGGTTGAGATTGCCCGGTTTGAGCTTAGCTATCCTCCGGCGAATCCTCTTTGCGGGCCGGCTCCTTTTTCGAAGCTTTGGCTTCTTCGGAGCGACGCTTTAATATTCGTGCCATTCGTTCGAGATCTTCGGCACGCTCAGGCTTCTTGTCTTTGGGACCAGGTTCTCTGCTCACGGCTGAGACTCCGCCGCAAACTTTTGTGAATCACGATCTGCGTCCTGTGACAGCTCAGGGGGGAGCGGATCGCCAGTGGGGCTTAAGTGCAGCTGGCTGTTTATCGAGATCCATTCCCATTCGACGGGACGGAAGTGACATGCCGGCAAAGGGTCAATCGGTGCTTCGGCCCGCGAGCCGCAGCAGAGACATATCGCTCCCATCCCGGTGACCTCAATCTCTTTCGTTATCTCATCCTCCCGCTTGCAGATCCACCCCGCAACCACCGGCCCTTTGCATTGTTCACATGGATAGGCCATGAGATGAAGATAATGGCGGGCGCGTCCTTCGGCTTGCGCCATGGGTCCAGCCCACGTACGTGGCACAATGGAGCCACCGGAAGCAACCGCACCTTCATTGATTGGTGAGATTCGAGACATGTCGCCTTCTTCCTGTGAGGGCTGAGATTTCAATCAGCGCATGAGTTCACGTGAGCAGCCTTTTAAAGTTGAGCTTTCTGACTCGCGCACTCATCTCCTCAATTGTACTGAGAAGTGCCGGATCAATTTGATAAAGGCCATCAAGGCTGCGAGGACGATTACCAAGGAAATTGCGTCCAGGCGATACTGGAGGACGAGAAGCAGCATCCGGGCGCACATGAAAAGCATGTAAACAGTCCAAAATACCACAACCTCCTGGATGCTCACGTCAGCAGCGCCGTTCAGTGGAAGTGTTATAACTATGCCATCCCACAAGTAACAAAAACTGTGCACAATTGCTCTAAGGCGGCGAATATCATTGCTTTTCGCGCATCCAAGCGACTAGCTTGAAAGATGTAGTTTGCATCTTTCCGTCGTGCCGTCATCCTGAAAAACCAGGAACTCCCCTAAGAGGGGGTTAGTCGAACGTGCTGTGTCCTATGCCCGAATTCATTTCCGGGGCTGCAGGTTGATATCCTGTAGAATTAGACCGTGGCTATTAACATCAATCCAAAGATTGAATTGCTCAACAAGAATGCCGATTTCTACCGCCGCTCCTTGGTAGATTGCCCGCAATTCGCGCGTACGGAACGCAAACCACGCAGCGAGAAACAGCTGGAACAAAGGCTACAGATCATCCTCAACGAGCTTGGCTCGCTGAAACTCAAGCCAGCGTCGTAGGCTGGTTACCGCGCTCCTCTTGTAGCTCGCAATGAAGCTTTCGGTGCCCGGGGACCGTTTCCCGCGGCGCAAAACTCCAGTCAACGGGTCCGCTCTCGTTTCCTTCGAAGAAAGGTATTTCTTGATGTACCACGGTACTTACGACCAGCAACGCGACATCTCGGATCAGGACGGACCGTATCTGCGCAAAATTGAAAGCAGCGTCTCGACCGGTAAGGATGACAAACCCGAGGACGATCTCGATGACCTTGTCGCCACCATGGAGAATGAGGGGATTGAGATTTCTCCTGAAGGGCTGCTCCCGTCAGAACGCAAGTGGCTCCATTACGGGGAACTGGCCGAAGCTGAAGACGTGGATATGGCCCCGAAGGCGAACGCGCAGGACAAGACAAACGATCCAGTGCGGCTCTATCTGCGGGAAATGGGGACTGTTCCCCTCCTTACCCGGCAGGGCGAAATCGACATAGCCAAACGATTTGAGCGCGCGCACCTGCGGGTGCTCAAAGCGGTTTCTCGCTCTCCCTTCGCGATCCGCGAGGTAATAACTCTCGGCTCGGATCTGGAGAGGGGTGTCCGGTCGATCAAAGAGGTTGTGGTCTTTGATGAAGAAGAGGTGACCGAAGAAATTGCTGCGGCACGCCTGCAATCCACACGGTGTGTGATCGAGCGCATGGTTACGCATTACCACGAAGTGTGCCGCCTGGGAGAGAAGCTCAAAAATGCGAGCCGCGGAAAGCCTTCGAAACTGCATCGGAGATATTCATGGCGCATGGCCCGCCACAAAGTGACGCTGTCACGACTCGTGCGCAGCCTGAGATACACGCAGCCTGAACGCAAACGGCTGATCAACAAGGTGGCGGAGATTACAGAGACCATGCGGGCGGTAGACCGCCACATGCACGCTCTCGAAAAAAAGCAGCAGAGCACCCGGAATCAGGCGTCGCGGGCGGAGTATGCGCAGGCGCAGAGGGACTGCGCCAGCGACCTTAAAAAACTCGAACAGGAAGCAGGCGTGGGTTTTCAGGAGTTGCGCCGGACGCAGCGCGAGGTCATGCAGGGAACTGTGGAAGCAGAATATGCCAAGCGTGAACTGGTGGAAGCCAACCTTCGCCTTGTCGTTTCGATTGTAAAAAAGTACAACAACCGTGGCCTGCAGTTTCTGGACCTGATCCAGGAAGGCAATATGGGGCTGATGAAAGCGGTGGATAAATTCGATTACCGCCGCGGCTACAAATTCTCCACGTATGCCACCTGGTGGATCCGACAGGCTGTCACCCGGGCGATTGCGGACCAGGCGCGCACGATCCGCATCCCCGTGCACATGATGGAAGTCATCAATAAGCTGCTGCGCGCTACGCGCCAACTGGTCCAGGAACTTGGCCATGAACCGAGCGTCGAAGAGCTAGCGCGCCGGATGGATGTGCCGGTAGCAAAAATTCGCCGGGCGCAGAAAATCGCTCAGCAACCGCTCTCCCTTGAAACTCCCATCGGCGAAGACGAGGGCTCGAAGTTAATTGACTACATTCAGGACACTACGGGTATTTCTCCGACAGAAGCAATGATCAAGGTGAATCTAAAGGAAAAGACGGCCGAAGTTTTGCGTACGCTCAACACCCGCGAGGAAAAGATCATCCGAATGCGTTTCGGTCTGGAGGACGGCTCGGAGCACACGCTGGAAGAGGTTGGGAAGAGTTTTCAAGTCACACGTGAGCGGATCCGGCAGATTGAAGGCAAGGCGCTGCGCAAGCTACGCCACCCATCGCGATCACGCAGCCTTCGCGCTTTTGTGGATCTTGAAAACTGTTGATTGGGCGTTTGATGCAACTTCATGAGGTTTCCCCATGTCCGACGGCGTTAAAACAGGCACACTTATCATCGCAGAGGGAATAGCCCTGCCGATGAACGACGCCAGGACGCAATCTTTCTGCGCAGGCTGGAGAACCCTTAAAAACATAGAAGCAAAGAGCATGGATAAGCGCTTCAGCGAAATGGGCTGGTCATGCTTTGAGAAAGCTTTACCGTCGACGGTGAACGTAGTAGGCCTGGGCGATGCAGCCACGCTGATCAAGGCATTTCAGAAACTGGTACGGCAAAGTAAGACAGTGAAGTTTAACTGCGTGGAAATCCTAGAGGCAATACATAAAACCTTCATGGGAGTTTCTTTCGTTCATCTCTCTGCGCGGGCAAGGAACATCAAGCAGCGGGTGTGGTGATCAGCTACTTTCCTGCGGACATAATGAGGGCTTTCGTTTCTGAGCCAGCGAAATCCATAGATGCTCTACTCCGATGGAAAAAGATCTGTTTCTCGCGGTCGGCGGTACCCCGAGCGTTTACGTGCGCTCGGGGCAGTGATGCTACAGTACTTTGACGTTCTCTGCCTGCCAGCCTTTGGCGCCTTTGACAACGGTCAATTCCACCGCCTGGCCTTCGGGCAAGCTGCGATATCCGCTGGACTGGATTGCGGAGAAATGCACAAACACGTCTCCTTCGCCGCTGTTGCGGCTGATAAATCCAAATCCTTTGGCGTCATTGAACCACTTCACGATTCCTTGTTCCATTTGTAGTTGTATCCTTTGTTCCTTTGATATTTCCGGCTGAGAAGATTGACTGGTTTCTGTGAGGTGGGTTGTCGCTTTTTAGGCTGGACCGGCTCGCTAACCGCTGGTGAATCACACTTAACGGGAGACTTCAGTATATACCTTTCCACTTTCAGCGATCCAAGTGGCTTTTGGGTAGTGTCCTAAACGGCTCACCGCGCGCAACTTTCCGCGGTCGTCATTGCTACGCAGGTCTCACCACCGCGATTCGCGGCGCCGTGGGCCACTATCGCCACGCCCGCCTTCGCGCTGCATCTGAGGCCTTGCTTCATTGACGGTGAGCGCTCGTCCGCCTGATTCCTTACCATTCAGCGCTGCCATTGCCTTTTCAGCTTCGTCGTCATTAGTCATAGAGATGAAGCCGAAGCCGCGAGGCCGTCCTGTATCACGATCTGTGACGAGACTCGCACTCTCAATCGCACCATAGGGTTCAAATAGCGCCCGAAGTTCCGGTTCTGTCATATGGAAAGAGAAATTGCCGACGTAAATCTTTTTCACGTGCGACTCCTTTTCATTTGTCTAAATTGGGCTGTTCTCAGCAGAAATAGGCAGGATCGAAAGCAGATGTGTCTATCCGAGTCGAGGACAAAATTAACTCACCATTTGATACTACACCTAAAGAGCTGCGTATGCTGGATAGCCCTTAGAAATCCTCGAAATTCAAGCCTTTCGGGTAGCCTTCATCATCGCAGTAATAACCGGACCTCCCGAAGGCGGAGAATGCAAAAGTGTCATCCTCTTCTGTTTACTGCAGCCCGGCGTTGCGCCTTCTCCGCCTGCTTCCCTTGGCAGGCACGCTCTTTCTGTGGTTTAGCCAATGCGGTCCGAGTATTTCCCGCCAGCAGCACTCCTCAAGGAAATTGACAGACAGGCAATCAGCCCCGCCTCTCTCCGCTGCCAGTTATGCTGAATCATTAACTGCGCAGCCGGCATCTGTCCGGCGACCTGTAGAATCAATCAAGGGGCATCGAGGGCCCGAAGAAAGGAGATCCGAATGTCCATTTATGTTTTGCGCTTACGCGACGGCAACTGCATCGTGACGAACGCCCCCAACGAAGAGCGAGCCCGGAAAAGCGTGGAGCCGCTTGCCGCAAGCGAGATAGTGACTGTTCGGGAACTGGATGCATTTGTTGCACAGTTCGTTTTGAACGATAACGGTGAACTGACTGCCACCTTGCTGGACAAAAAGACAATTGCCGATCTGCATCAGCATGAGTATCCCATGCTGGGAACGGCAAACACGCAGTCTTATGCCGATTTCGGCGCGTCTGAAGCTGACAGCAAAACGGAGGCGATTCGCTTTAGTTCAACTGCCAGACGTCACACTCAGGATTGGGACGAACGCGACGAAGAGATAGTCCGCTATGCGGTAGCACAGGAGCGGCTACGATTTGCGAACTGAGATGCGCGAACTTTTTCGCCGGATGGCTTCTTTAGCTGCAGCAAGGTACGCAACATATTAAGATCCATCGTCGCATTTTCTGTCCGGCTGCGATTCTTCCCGGAACGCACGCCTCACAGGTTCTATTCATGGGGCCGATCTCTTTGATTTAGCGATCAACAGACGGAGGATCTCAGTTTTTCCAAACGGCATGTCACGCTTTTTGGTCCTTGAGGTGGTGACGATGAACAGCGTTTGGGCGCATCTTGGCGCATCATGGTCCGTCAAGATTGAATTATGATTCTGCCTGGCTAGCTAACAGAATCTGCTGCTTGGCTAACACAAGGGCCTGCGCCGCGCTTAGTCCTTTGACTATCGAACGCCGTTCAGGCCTTTTGTTCGTTGCGCTTCCCGGGGGGGGGGCAGGGCAAGAACGTTTTTTGCTTACGTCTGCCAGTGCTTCATCCGGCACGCCGTGAATAGAGTCAAAATGAAGCTTTCGTTCCTGTGAATTTGACCCGTTGCCGACCGGAACGCAATTCAGCCATTGATCCAAATCGGTCGCCCGTGCTATCACTGCACTCCGGGATTTTCCCCGAGGACGGCGTACAGGCAAGCCGAGCTCCTGCTCCCATCGTTGCACGGTTCGAACTCCACGTCCCATATGAGCCGCAATTTCCTTCCACGAGTTAAGGATTCGTGTCTCTGGAGCGTCCGACGCGGAGTTCATCTCTGAGATTTGCGGCATTCGGTCTTTGTCTGCCGCAATAATCACAATGTGCCCATTCGATTCGCAACTGCACACCTGCAACTTATCCAGTGGGCGAGGTTGATTACCATCGGCGAGATAGATGACTTTGCCGGCCGATACAGGTTTTAGCGTCCCGCCACCACAAACAGGGCAAAGAAATGGCACAGCACACCTCCGAGATATTGAAGTGCTCTGGAGTTTTCATGATGGAGCGGTTTTGTCAGGAGACTCGGGGCCGCTTTCTCTAACGAGGGTAGGAATCGCCAGAGCATGACAAAAATATAATGAAAATCAAGCCTTTGTGTCTGTTATGTAGCTAACACAGTCATGCAGCGAACTTTTCGTGTTTGCTATCGCACAAAGGCGCGTAGAATTGGGGATGGTCCTTGAGCTGAAGCTGGATCGCCGGTTCGGCCCGGAGGTTCCTTCCGACATCGAGAATGGCTGCAGTGCTTTTCTTAATGCCGTCAGGCGTGAAGAGGTACTGAAACGGAGGCCATTCCATGAGGCGCACCAGTCATCGCCAATCTTTTCAAAACCATATCCTCGTCGGTCTTACCGGCTGTGAATACGCGCGATTTGCGCCACATTTGGAGCCCGTGTCGCTGCCGGCTGGAGAAGTGCTGGTGGAGGCGGGAGGGCCGATCAAGCACGCTTATTTCCTCAACTCGGGAATGGCGTCTGTGGTCGCCACGCTGAGCAACGGAACGACACTGGAAGTTGGAGTGATCGGCCGCGAGGGAGTGGCAGACGTGAACGCATTGCTCGGCTGCAAGGTCAATTTGAATCGCGTGATCGTGCAAGTGGCCATGACGGCCATGCGCATTAGAGCCGACGTGCTCATGCGCCTGTATCAGGATTCCGCCAGAGAACTCCGGGAAACTGGGAACCGATACGTTCAGTACCGGCTGAACCAGGTATCTCAGTCAGCCCTCTGCAACCATGCCCATGAAATAGAAGAGCGGCTGGCGCGATGGCTGCTTACCACGGCGGACACCGTCGGAAACGACCAGTTTGAGCTTACCCATGAATTTTTGTCGCAGATGCTGGGAGCACGACGCTCCAGCGTGAGTCTGGCAGCAGGGACGCTGGCCAATGCGGGCGTGATCGAATACCATCGCGGACGCATCCTGGTCCTGAAGCGGCCAGCGCTGGAGCAACTGGCATGTGAGTGTTACCTCACGTTGAAGCGTGAACTCGCAACAGTTAACGAGAACTGAAGCCGACATTGTGTTGGCCGCCCAACCAATGTTGCCTATCGAACCGACAGGAACAGAAAGAATCATTTAGAGTGCAGCATTCTCCTATCGAACAAAATGGCAATTGCTCGAACGCGGCGCTCGCATTCTCCGCAACACAATCCGGCGCAGAATCGCCTGCTGGCACAATTCCCAGCCGCCGCTTACCGCCAAATCTCCTCAGAACTGGAACCAATTGCCGTGCAGTTTGGCGAGATTGTGCATGAAATGGGCGACAGGGTGAGACATGTGTATTTTCCCAACAAGAACACTATGTTTTCCCTGCTCTGCACCAGCCAGGACGCAAATGCCGTTGAGGTGGCCGTGACCGGTTGGGAGGGTTTTGCCGGCTTTGCGCCGCTGATGGGCGGTGATTCGAGTCCGCATCAGGTCATCAGCCAGATTCCGGGCACCGCCGTGAGAATCAGGGCAGAGGTGTTGCATAAGGTTTTTCAGGCCACCCAGGAGGTGCGGACCCTGCTGCTGCGCCACGTCCAGGCAGTGTTGGGCCAGGTCTCGCAAACCGCGCTGTGCAACCGCATCCACTCAGTGGAAGAGCGCCTTGGGCGATGGATCCTTGTGAGCCAGGACCGCACTGAAAACCATCAACTGCCCCTGACGCATGAGTTTCTGGCGCGGATGCTGGGAGTGAACCGTTCCACCGTCAGCCTGACGGCTGCAACCCTGCAGAAAGCCGGACTCATTCGCTACTCGCGCGGCAAATTCACCATCGTCAATCGGGAAGGGCTTCAGGACGTCGCGTGCGACTGTTACCAAATCGTCCGGGAGCAGTACAAGCGTCTGGGAATCTTCTAGATTCTAGTCCTTGATCTTGTGCGCGTTTTTCTCGGATTCCCAACGTCCACGCTCACGCATCTCTGTCCGAGCGGCATGGATAGCCGCCGTTTCGCTTGACGCCTGACTCCAGCCGAGGATTTCATTGCAGCGCAGGTGCTGCACTGTGTAGTGCCAGATGGCGGGGACGGGGCGCTGGTCACAGCGGATTTCCGCAAAGAAATTTCCTTCAGTAATGCGATTGGGCCGCAGCAGGTCCGCCACCTTGAGCAGAAACTCAGCCGGGCCATCTGCCTTGTTGAGAAACAAGTCTGCATGTTCAGAGCCGGGAGGCGCGTCTCCAACGGCCGAGAAGAGTATCACCGGCACGAAAGGGCGATCCTGTTTCATCTTGTGGGTCATCTCGGCGCCGGTTAAGTCCGGGAGAAGATGATCACAAATTACCAGATCGATGGTTTGTGATTTGAATAATTTGAAAGCAGCGACAGCGGTGGTGGCGGGAAGGACCGTATATCCTGCTTGTTCCAGCAACATCTGGCGAAGGCTGAGGGCGGCGGCCTCATTGTCAATACACAGCACCGTCGGAGGGCGGAGAATAACCATAAAATGCCTCGCAGCGTTATTCAGATCGTATCACTTACGTTGGGTAGCCAACATTAAATGTTTGGTACACAACCCTGGCATATCGGCCTCCATCTGACTCTTAAGGCGCTTAATCCCGCAAGGCGTTTTCTGCGCGATCGGCGAACTAGAAAGGACGTTCGAGCATGCGCTCAGGGCGGCAGCAACCATCCGGCGGGAACGTCTACGCGCTTGCCGAGTTGGGCCTCTTCTCGGCCGGCGTCATGCACGAGATCAAGAATGCGCTTCAAGGCATCGCGAATGCGCTTTTTCTGCTTGCCGGCGATGGCAACCTCAGCCCCAGAGCCCGTGAAGAGGTGGCGCTGGCCAGGCGGGAACTATCGCGGGCTTTTGACGTGTCCGCCCAGACTCTGGCGCTGGCTCGGGAAGAGCAGCCGGTGCCCTTATCTTTAGTTGGCCTGCTGGAAGAAGTACTCAGCACCTATTCGACAAAAAGCGAGTACAAACACTTCAAGGTTGAGCGGCAATACGAATGCAACGGCAACATCCATGCGAGTCCGGGCGCTCTTCGTCAGGTGTTTTGCAACATTATTCTTAACGCACTTGAATCCGCGCCCTTTGAAAGCGGCAAACTGCTAATACATATTTATGAATGTCACAGCTCCGAAACCGGGAAAGCTCCGGGGGTTCGGATTGACTTTGCGGACAATGGACCGGGGATACCCGACCAGAACAGAAACAAAATATTTGAGCCTCTTTTCTCCACCAAGAATGGAAAGGGGTCGGGCCTGGGGTTATGGGTGGCGCACCGGCTCGTCCTTCAGCAGCATGGGCAGATCATGCTGGTCGGCAGGAGTGAGGCCATGAATTCCGGCGCGTGCTTCTCGGTCTTCTTGCCCTTGCGGCCAAGCTAACGCAGGCAGATATATGGCAGCTCGGAACTCTCCATTCAAGGCAAAAAGCGTGTCCCGCTCGGGAAGTACAGCACTTATTTGACGTTTGTCGCTTATTTGACTTTGTTCCCTGATAAGAGTAGCGTCCAGGTAGAGCGAGCACTCCTCCTCACTTTTCAGATTCCCTGAACTAAGTCAGCCCATCTGAAGTTTTCCCACCTTAGACTCATCTCCAACCAAGGAGGTTGATTATGTTCGCACGGAGA
>Ga0134126_10007801_pt1 | contig 13430 bp, 8 predicted proteins | sample KB31752_FD_96881 | JGI IMG/M metagenome (GOLD analysis project Ga0134126, IMG submission 96881) | Terrestrial soil microbial communities with excess Nitrogen fertilizer from Kellogg Biological Station, Michigan, USA - KB3-175-2 | ecosystem: Environmental > Terrestrial > Soil > Unclassified ...
ACTTACCTCGACAGTTATAAGAACACCGTCGGGGCGGACATGATGGGGCAGCATGGCATTCAGTATGTAATTAACGATAGCTGGGAGGCGGGATCGCAGAATTGGACAAACGATATGGTCGAGCAATTCCGCACGCGGCGCGGTTACGATCCGGTCCCGTGGATGCCAGTGCTGACAGGCGAAGTAGTCGGTAGCGCCGCCGACAGTGATCGTTTCCTATGGGACTTCCGCAAGACGATTGCCGATCTCATAGCGGACGAGCACTATGCCGTCCTTGAGGATGTTCTCCATGAGCGGCACATGGGCCACTATGGCGAATCGCATGAAGACGGGCGCGCCTTTGTTGCCGACGGTATGGAGGTGAAAAAGTTCAACGAAGTTCCAATGAGCGCGATGTGGACGCAAAGGCCCGGCGTAAATGATGTGATGTACGGCTACAACGCGGATGACCGCGAGTCGGCGTCGGTGGCGCACATCTATGGGCAGAACATTGCGGCAGCCGAATCAATGACCGCAGCGGCCGCACCCTGGGCTTGGTCGCCGGCGACTTTAAAACCTACCGCCGACCAGGAATTACTAAACGGAATCAATCGCTTTGTCATTCACGAGTCGGCGCATCAGCCTCTTGTTGGGGTTGGGAAAGCTCCTGGGCTCACACTTGGCCCCTTCGGACAATGGTTCAACCGCAACGAGACATGGGCGGAGCAGGCTGCTCCCTGGATCAATTATTTGGCCCGGTCAAGCTACATGCTGCAGCAGGGCCACTTCGGTGCGGATGTGATCTATTTCTACGGCGAAGACTCCAACCTCACGGCAATCTTCGGTCATAAGTCGCCCGACCTGCCAGCCGGATATGGTTTCGACTACGTCAACGCGGATGCGCTTATTCATGTCCTCAAAGTGGACGCTGATGGACGCATCACTACACCTGGGGGCACCACGTATAGTCTGCTCGGATTGGCACGCTACAGCCGTCATATGTCATTGCCGGTCCTTCGCGCCATCCACCAACTCGTCACGGAGGGCGCCAGCTTAGCTGGTCCGAAACCGCTTGATGATCCCAGTCTCGCCGACAGCGAGAGTGAGTTCAAAACACTCAGCAACGAACTCTTCGGCGACGGCCTCGGTGTGCATCATGTCGGAAAGGGAACGGTCTATGCCGGCCACACAGTTGAGGAGGCGCTAGCCGCCATGCAGATCAAGCCTGACTTCGACTACTCAAAGTCGGACCCGAGTATGAACCTGCATTTTGCTCATCGAAAACTTGCGGACGGGGACATCTACTTCATTGACAACCGCAGCGACAGTCCTGTGCAGACGGATGCCAGCTTCCGTGTCGCTGGGCACGCTGCACAGTTGTGGTATGCGGAAACAGGTAAATCCGAGCCGGTCTCGTACACCATCGCCAACGGCCGTACTACCGTCCCACTTAAGCTTGAACCATGGGGTACGGTATTTGTAGTATTTGACAAACCTGCTTCTGGAAATTCCTATGTCACCCCGCCCGTGACGAAGACTAAGGTCGGCACTCTCAGCGGCTCCTGGAATGTGAGCTTTCAGCCGGATCGAGGAGCGCCCAGTTCGATCACGATAAATGAGCTTTCGGACTGGAGTGACAGCAAGAATCCGGGAGTGAAATATTTCTCTGGAGTAGGAACGTATACGAAGACAGTCCAGGCGTCACCCGATTGGTTCAGGAAGGGAGCGCGGTTGTGGATCAACCTGGGCGACGTTAAGAACCTGGCGGTTGTATCCGTGAACGGGAAAGATCTGGGAGAGGTTTGGCACGCGCCGTATCGCGTGGACGCGACATCCGCTCTCAAACCTGGCGCCAACGAAATCACCATTAAGGTAGTGAACGCGTGGGTGAACCGATTGATCGGAGACGAGCAACCGGGAGCCACGAAGTATACGTTCGCGGATGTGAAGCCCTACAAGGCGAACTCGCCGTTATTGCCTTCAGGTTTGATGGGCCCCGTGACGATAGTGCGCGACGACACAAACTAATAAAGAGCATACAAATTAAATCATAAGGAGAACAGCTACTCCGACTGCAAACATATATGCGCGGCGATCTACTGTATGCGGAGATCGCCGCGCAGAAGAACGGAAAGTAGATGCCATCACATTTATCCGAATGTTTAATGGCCTTCGAAAGCCGGTCGTTCACACATTTAGTTTACTGGCAAACATCTTGAGCGAGCGTGATGTCAAAATCGCACTAGTTTGTGTGATCATCAGTATCACCGCGTTCGCACAAGCTCAGACTCGACCGGATTTCGAAAAGAACCTCGGCATCACAAGGCAGATCCCAAACGCGGCGTGGAAATGGCGCGTCAGGTGGTCGCGCTCGACCCGGACAGTGTGGCCTCATGGATCATGCTGGGAAGAGCGTTGCCGGACACGCAGTAGACGGGCGATGGGCGGGCTGCGTTTGAGCAGGCCATCCATGTCGCTGAGTCCGTGGAACCGGAGTTCCAGTTGAGTTTCAGGTCTAGTCGGGCGGATGACAGTGATTCGTGAAAACGTTTCCGCGCAGCAATCTTGCGCCAGTTTCATTAAGAACAAAGAAAGTTTTGCTATGCCAAACTTCTAACCCCAAAGTGAATTCGGATTTACGCTGAGGGGCGACCCAGCAGAATCAAGGTGTTGACCACGGGGGAATGAGTAATCCCACCATAAACGCGCAAGAAAACCATAGCTTTAGCTAAATCACCGTCCTGCACTCCAACTTGTTACTCGGAATACAGCGATTGTTTCTCTATGCGAAATCGGACTGCGAATCACAAATATCGTGACCGGCGGGCAACCGCGTTGTTAATCTTGCTCCGGGCACTTATCGCGCAATGAACTCATCAGGAAAAAATCTAATTTTTCAAGCTCTGGAAGCGTTCCGCATTGAGATTCCTTCATGGGGATTCGCTAACACAGGGACCCGCTTCGGCAAGTTTTTGCAGCCGGCTGCCGCTTCAACCACGGAAGAAAAATTTAGCGATGCCGCCGAAGTACACCGAGTGACGGGTATTTGTCCCACGATCGCTCTTCACGTCCTTTGGGATTGCCCTGAGGGCGTCGCAAGCGCAAAAGAAATTTTGGCATTGTCAGCGCGCTATGGGATCGTGCCAGGTTCAATCAATCCGAACCTTTTCCAAGATCAGGTTTACAAATTTGGATCGCTCGGTAATCCGGACGCGTCCATTCGGTCGCGTGCAATCCAACACATCAAAGATAGCATCGAGATCGCGCAATTGCTCCACAGTCGGGACATTTCAACGTGGTTCGGGGATGGGTCGAATTACCCTGGGACCGCCAACATTCGGCAGCGGAAAAGTTGGTTTGAGGCAGGGCTAGTGGAAGCGCATCGCCAGCTTTCTTCGAATCAAAGGCTGCTCATTGAATACAAGCCTTTTGAGCCGGCATTTTACCATACAGATATCGCCGACTGGGGTATGGCTTTGCACCTGTCAAAGGCTGCGGGGCCCCAGGCTAAAGTGTTAGTTGATACCGGCCATCATTATCATTCGCAAAACATCGAACAGATTGTCGCATGGTTGCTTTCAGAGCAAATGCTAGGTGGATTTCATTTCAATGACCGCCGGTACGCGGATGACGATCTCACGATTGGTTCGATCGATCCATATCAGGTATTCCGCATCTTCCATGAGATTCTGTTCTTCGAGTGGGAAGGGAATCAGAAGGCGGATATTGCTTACATGATCGACCAAAGTCATAACCTAAAGGGCAAAATTGAGGAAACGATCCAGACGGTCACTATGGCACAAATGTTGTTTGCCAAGGCTGCATTAGTGGATCATGCATCGCTTGCCTCGGCGCAACAAAATTGCGATTTGATCGGTGCCGAGTCTTTGTTGCAAGATGCATTCAACACTGACGTGCGACCGATGATTCAGGACTGGCGGAGTTCGAAGGGTTTGCCACACGATCCCTTGAAAGAGTTTCTGGATAGTGGTTACACGGAGCAGATCACCAGGGAACGTGGCGCAAGAAATGCGAAAAGTATTTCATCCTACGCGTGATACCGCAGGCGGATGTTTGTGGATTGAAGTGAGCCCACGCTGCGGATGGGGTGTGCGTGTACAGGAATTTGGACGAGCTTTTAGTCAACCACCTCAATAAAGGAATGTTCCCGGCCATCGGGCATTTTTAATCTTCCATGCCCACGCGTCAACAAAAACCGTTCTTAGCTTTTGATCTCGGTGCGGAGAGTGGACGGGCGGTCCTCGGGTGCGTTCATGCAGGCATCATTACGACCGAGGAAGTGCATCGTTTCGGCAACCAAGCGGTCGAATATGGAGGCTCACTTCACTGGGATGCGCCGCGACTCTGGTTTGAAATGCGCAAAGCATTGAATAGCCTTGAGAAAATTCAATTGAGTGGAATTGGCGTGGATACGTGGGGTGTGGACTATGCGCTCTTGGGCGAGCGCGGGGAGTTATTGCAGAATCCATTTCACTACCGGGACAAGCGGACCGACGGCGTAATGGAAGAGGTGTTTCAAAAAGTCGGTAAAGATGAGATTTATAGCCAAACCGGGATCCAGTTCATGCCGATCAACACCGTCTATCAACTCTATGCGGCAAAACAGACCACCCCGGAATTATTCACTTCAGCGCGAACGCTACTGACAATGCCGGATTTATTTCACTATTGGCTTACAGGTAACGCGGTGTGCGAATTTACCAATGCGACCACAACCCAATTGGTAAATGCAGTGTCCCGGGCCTGGTCAAAAGAATTAATGGACAAACTGAAACTCCCATCCGATTTGCCGGCGCAAATCGTTGAACCAGGATCTTTTGTGGGGACCTTATGCGATGAAGCGGCATCAAGCAGGAACCTTGCCGGCACCCCCGTCATCGCTCCGGGTTCTCACGACACTGCTTCGGCGGTGGCCGCTGTTGCGGCGTGCGACGGCACGGCGTTCTTGAGTTCCGGGACATGGTCTTTGCTGGGTACGGAACTGAACGCCCCGGTTATAAATGCTGAAAGCATGCGACTGAACTTCACCAATGAGGGCGGCGTGTGCGGTACCACCCGCCTTTTGAAAAACGTTATGGGATTGTGGATGCTTCAATGCTGCCGAACGTTTTGGTCGGCGCAGGGGAACGCATACAGCTATGCGGAACTTATGGAGATGTCCTTCCAGGAACCGGCATTCAAACATTTCGTCGATCCTAACAAAGAGTGCTTCCTGCATCCAACAACATGCCGGAAGCGATCAGCAACTTTTGTGACAGAACTCAGCAGCCGAAACCGGGTAACCCCGGCGCATACGTCAGGGCGGTACTTGAAAGTCTCGCGCTCAAATATGCCGTTGTTACGGGAGAAATCGAACAGCTGACGGGGAAGGCCATCACTCAGATTCGGATCATCGGCGGTGGTTCAAAGAACCGTGTATTGAATCAATTCACGGCTGACGCGACCGGGCGCACAGTACTTGCGGGGCCAGTGGAGGCGACGGCGCTCGGCAATATCGCCATGCAAATGGTGGCGACCGGCGGGGTAAGTTCGCTGGCGGAAGCTCGCGCCCTTATTGATCGGTCTTTTCCTACCGAGGTCTTCGAGCCGAGGGAGAGTGATCGATGGCAAGACGAATTGGAACGTTTTCAACATTACACAGGGATGGTTTATGCCTGAAATTGCAGAACTCGTTGCACTCAAGGATTTGTGGGACGAACAACACGCGGGTAATCTGAGAGAAAACCAGCTCTCGCTTTTGCGTTACCGCTCGAACCTGCTCGGAGCCGACCTGCGCATCACCAACTTCGGTGGTGGAAACACCAGTTCGAAATTTGAATTGCGTGACCCGTTCTCTGGAAAAGCTGTTCGCGTGCTTGCCGTCAAGGGGAGCGGAGGAGATATCGGTTCAATCTCCGAGACTGGATTTGCAATTCTCTATTTGGAGCGCCTCAACCAGCTCAAGGCACTATATCGCGGCGAGCAACACGAAGATGAGATGGTGCGCTACTACCCGTTTTCAGCGTTCGGTGAGAACAAGGTGGCGGCATCAATTGACACTCCTCTGCACGCTTTTCTGCCGTTTGATCATGTGGACCATCTTCACCCCGATTGGGCCATTGCGCTCGCAGCCAGTGCCAATGGAAAAAAGAAACTTGAGGAATTCAACCAGAAATTCGGGCGCAAGATCATATGGCTTCCCTGGCAACGGCCTGGGTTCGAACTTGCAACGCAACTCGCAAAAGCGGTGGCGGATAATCCCGGCGCCGAAGGATTGATACTTGGCGGCCACGGACTCTTCGCCTGGGGCAACACGCAGCGCGAGTGCTACCTCAATAGTGTTCACACGATAGATCAGATGGGCGAATTCATTCGAGAGCATCAGAAAGGGAAGGGCGAAATCTTCGGCGGTGCAGCCTTTTCTTCCGTTTCCGATCGCAAACAGATCGCCGTCAATGTCCTGCCAATGTTGCGAGGGGCTGCTTCGACCAACAGGCGAGTGATTGCCCACTACACCGACCATGAAGACGCGCTTATGTTCGCGAACTCGAAATGGGCGCGCGAGCTCAGCGCGCTCGGCACAAGCTGCCCGGACCACTTTTTGCGGACGCGCGTTTGTCCGATGTTCGTTTCATGGGACCCGCAGAAGGAAGATTTGAACGTTCTGAAAACGCGCATCCAGGAGCAGGTTGGGCGTTATCGGACCGACTACAAGAAGTATTACGAAGCATTTGCGAAGCCGGATTCTCCCAAATTGCGCGATACCAATCCGTCCGTTGTACTCATTCCGGGGCTCGGCCTCTTCGGTTTTGGAAAGAACAAGAAAGAAGCGCGCATTACCACCGAGTTTTTTATCAACGCCATTCACGTAATCGCGGGAGCAAACGCACTTGAAGGTAAAACCACGCCTGACATCCTGCCGCAAGCGCGCACACCCGAGCAATCGGGAGAATTCACGCAATTCCACAATTACGTGGCTCTTCCACGCTCGGAGGCGTTTCGCATTGAATACTGGGCGCTTGAGGAAGCAAAGCTGCAACGCATGCCTCAAGAAGCGGAATTCAGCCGGAAAATTGTGATGGTTGTTGGCGGCGCAAGTGGGATCGGACGAGAAGTTGTGTTGTTGCTTGCGCGCAAAGGCGCGCATATCGTCGTGGCGGACTTTGACAGTGCTGGTGCTGAAACGGCGGCCAAAGATGGCGCCGCAATTTCATCCCGAGAGCAAGTGGTTCACACGAAAGCTGATCTCAGTAAAGCGGAGAGTTTGGCCAATGCTGCCAGCTTCGCGGTCGCGGAATTTGGTGGATTGGATTGCATTGTCAACAGTGCCGCGATTTATCCAGTTCCCGACTCTACGGGAGAATTAAGCGAGTCAGATTGGGCGAGAACATTCTTACTCAACGTGACTGGAAACTATTTGTTGGCGCGGCAAACGGATTGGGTTTTCAAAGATCAAGATCTGTCCGGCGCCATGGTATTGACGGGATCCGCAAACGCCGTAGTGCCGAAAAAGGGCAGCGAAGCCTACGACACCAGCAAGGCGGCGTTGAATCATCTGGTGCGCGAACTGTCGATCAAACTTGGGCCGCTGGTGCGCGTAAACGGAATAGCGCCGGCAACCGTTGTTGCTGGTTCGACCATGTTCCCGCGGGACCGGGTGATGCAGTCCCTGGAAAAATATGGGATTGTCTTTTCGCCCGACGACGATGTGGAAACACTGCGATCCAAACTGGCTGATTTCTATGCGCAACGCACGCTCACCAAGAGGCCTATTCTGCCAAGTGATTGCGCTAACGCGATCATCTGGCTCCTCGGCGAGCATAGCGCCAAGACTACCGGCCACATTATTCCCGTAGATGGTGGACTAACAGAAGCATTTTTGCGTTGAAAAAATCTATGAAAAGAATTTGTTTTATTCTGCAAGTAAAACCCGACCGGCTGCAGGAATACAAAAAGCGGCATCGCGCCGTCTGGCCGGAGATGTTGAACGCCCTGCGTGAAACGGGGTGGAACAACTACTCATTATTTTTGGGTCAGGATGGTTTGCTCGTCGGATATCTGGAGACGGAAGACTTTGATCGCGCTCGCGAGGGCATGGCTTCGCTCGAGGTCAATGACCGCTGGCAAAACGAGATGAAGGATTTTTTCGCGCAGCCGGAAGGTCTGTTGCCCGACGTTGCGATGCAGCCGCTCGAAGAAGTTTTTCATTTGTAACTGGAAAGCACATATGGGTGCAAATCCGTTAATCGGCGTTGTCTATCATTGGCTGGGCGGCCTGGCCTCCGGCAGCTTTTACGTGCCATACAAAGGCGTAAAGCACTGGGCTTGGGAAACTTTTTGGCTTGCTGGCGGCTTTTTCAGTTGGATCATTGCTCCCTGGATTCTCGCGGCCCTGCTCACGAAAGATTTAATCGCTGTACTGCACCAGGCTCCAGCCGCGGCACTTTTCTGGGCGTTCTTTTTCGGACTTTTGTGGGGCATTGGCGGGCTTACCTTCGGCTTGACCATGCGATATCTGGGGCTATCACTCGGTATGGCGGTCGTATTGGGGTTGTGCGCAGCTTTCGGAACGCTGATGCCGCCCATCTTCCGCGGCGTGTTCATGACTGAGGTTGTGGGAACAACATCGGGCAGGGTGATTCTTTTGGGCGTCTTTGTTTGTCTGGTGGGAATTACCGTAGCGGGCCTCGCGGGAATTTCCAAAGAGCGAGTGATGTCGCCTGAACAACAGAAAGTTGCAATCGAGGAATTCGACCTGCGCAAGGGCATTGTTGTCGCGATAGTGTCGGGCATAATGAGTGCATGTTTCGCGTATGCCCTGGCCGCCGGTGAACCTATTAACACGCTGACCATGCAGCATGGAACCGGGCAGTTGTGGCAGGGACTGCCTGTATTGGTCGTGGTCCTGCTCGGAGGTTTTATCACCAACTTTGTCTGGTGCCTGATCCTCCTGTTGCGCAACAAGACCGGATATCAATTCTTTCATTCGCGCGTGCGAGTGGACGGACACAAGGAAGAAATTACGGTGGAAAATCCACTGGATGCCCCGGGTCGCACTGTGGTTCAGAACAGCGGCTCGCCGCAGTCAGCTGGAATTGCGGCGGCAGTGATGGTGGAAGCCAGTAAAAAGGGGAGCGTGATCCGAGCCCCAATGTTACGCAATTATCTGCTCTGCGCACTCGCGGGAATTACGTGGTATTTCCAATTCTTCTTTTATACGATGGGCGAGAGTCAGATGGGCCGTTACAAGTTTTCCAGTTGGACATTACACATGGCCAGCATCATTATCTTTAGCAGTCTGTGGGGAATTGGGTTCAAGGAATGGAAGGGCTCGGGCAAGCGTGCTGGCTACCTGCTGAGTCTGGCGCTTTTTCTGTTGGTCGCCTCAACGGTGATTGTCGGATACGGAAATTACGTGGGACTTGCGCCCCAATAATCCGGATTTATTGAATCCCATCGCCGCAACATTCAGGGAAAGACTTTTCATCAGCACATTATTTCCAAAATATGACTATTCGGAATCGCAAAATCAAATCTTCCGATGTGGTTAACATTGAGGACCTCAGGAAGGCGGCCCGAAGGCGCTTGCCTAGTGTGGTTTTCGACTATTTAGATGGCGGCTCCGGGGATGAAACCACCCTTCGCGAGAACTGCCGCGCGTTTACAGATGTTCTGTTTCGTCCCCGCCAGGCAGTTGCTTTTGAAAAATGCGACCTCAGCACTCGTGTGCTTGGCGCCGAAATTTCCTTGCCGGTCATGCTCGCTCCAGTGGGTTACAGCAGGCTCATGCACCCTGGGGGAGAAGTTGCAGCAGCAGCGTCTGCCGGAACAAAAGGAATCGGATACATACTTTCGACGGTGTCAGGATTTGCGTTAGAAGAAGTGAAGGCGGCAACTCCTGGGCCAGCGTGGTATCAGCTCTATTTGCTTGGGGGGCGTGAAGCGGCTGAGGCTGCGATTGCAAGGGCGCGCAATTGTGGTTTTGCCGCGCTCGTCATTACGATTGACACTGCCGTGGCTGGAATGCGCGAGCGCGACCCCAGGAATGGGATGAAGGAACTTCTTGGCGGCAATGTACTGAGCAAGGTGCCATATCTTCCGCAACTGCTAAAGCGTCCCGGGTGGGTCGCATCGTTCCTGCTCGACGGAGGCGTGCCCGCGCTGAGGAATGTCGTCCCGCCGGGAAAAGGACCCATGCCATTGACGGACGTGGCGTCGGCATTAAGTCGCGCGGTGGTTACCTGGGATGATCTGCGGTGGATTCGCGACATTTGGGATGGGCCGGTCGTTGTGAAGGGAGTACTGACGCCGGATGACGCTCGTCGCGCGGTCGAACATGGGGCGGCGGCAATTGTTGTTTCCAACCACGGTGGAAGGCAATTGGACGGCGTTGCGCCGACAATCGCCGCCCTTCCAGAAATAGCCGAAGCAGTAAATGGGAGTATCGAAGTGTTGTTGGATGGAGGCATTCGCCGGGGGAGTGATGTGGTGAAGGCACTCTGCATGGGTGCGAGCGCAGTTTTGATCGGGCGGGCCTACGCTTACGGACTTGCGGTTGCGGGCGGCGATGGAGTTTCCCGCGCGATAGAAATTATTCGAGACGATATAGAGCGCACTTTAAGGCTTCTTGGCTGTGCCGCGGTTAAGGAACTGGACGCTTCATTCGTCCGTTTTCCGCGAGAATGGGCTGGACGTTGATGCGCGGTTCATCCAGAGTTCTATTTCCGGCAAGGGGTCCTCGTCGGGCGCAAAATCGGTAGAAAATTTCATTCCTTATAGTGAGCAGGCGGTGATGCACAACGCCTGCTTTTCTTCGCTATAAGTCGAGACTGTCCCACAAGGCAAGTTCTTGCCCGAAGGGATTCTCTTCAACTTTGCATTGCGTATCAATCATCATAGTGGAACGCGTTTGCAAGTCGTAGGCTGGCCAGGTGGGTTGGCTTTTGGCGCCCGGATGACCGGTTCGAGCGAACGTGGTCCACATTTCGCTCATGTTCAACGCGGCTTGTTTTTGGCCGGGGTCATTGCCGATGAGCGATGGGAAGTTGGGATTCCGCGGCTCATCCACATTGTCAAACTTGTACCAGATCTCGGTAGCGTGGGCCGCGCCGAGAGGATGATTTGTGCCGGGCACAATCATGTTCGATGGGTGAGTAAACATGTACATATAGACGGAAGCTGCTTTCTGTGCGAACTTCTTTTCGGCAATTTCAATGGAACCAAGCCACATGGCGCGTGAGGTGGTAATTGCAATGTAAAGATCCGAAGGAGAAGCGCCGGGCCGGCTCTGGCGGTAGGTGGCAAGAATTTTATCCGCATTCGCACCGAAGTCCTTGTCCAATTGCTTCTTTAATCCATCGTCGGTCAAAGTAAATAAGTCGGTCGCCTTGCGCTCCCAGTAAAAGAAAGCCATTTCATCTTTGTTGGTCCCAACCATGAGAGGCTTGTCCTTTGAAAAGGCAGGCGCGGTGGGATCAAAAGGATCATGCGGAAGGTAAGTTCCATCTACTACCGGGCCGAATCCGCCGGGATGTCCGACCACCATGCCCTTTCTGCCTCCGCTTAGGGTTAGGTTGCCGGGAGCTTTCTTTGCCACGGCGCCTTGAACTTCCACCAACTTTTCGGCGGGAACGTCTCTGAGTTTAGAAACTTCTTTCTCCGACAATCCCAGTTCAGTTAGGACCATCCGCGCGGTTTCAGTCGCCATGTCGCGGGGCGTCATGTGAACGCCAGGGCCGCTCTCAATGGAGGCTTTGTTGAAATAATCCTTTGCCAAAGGCAACGCATAGATGCAGGAAGTTTTTGCGCCGCCACCGGATTCACCAAACACCATCAAATTTTGTGGATCACCGCCGAACGCCGCAATATTTTCGTGCACCCACTTCAACCCAGCATTTATGTCAAGGATTCCTTGATTGCCGGAAGTTGCGTATTCCTCGCCTGCGATGTCAGCAAGGAACAGATATCCGAGAATGCCCAGGCGGTGATTCGTGGCGACGACCACAACATCGTATAACCGGGCCAGGTTGCCGCCATCCTGGTTTTTGCTGCTTGCGGATCCGATAACGAAGCCACCGCCGTGGTTGTAAAACATCACCGGCCGCCGACGGTCGTCCGCCGCGGGGGTCCAAATATTAAGCACCAGGCAATTTTCCGACGCATCTGGTTCACCCACTCGCTTGTTCGGCTGAAATGACGGCGGTCCAGGTGTGAACGCGTCACGAAGACCAGTCCATGGTTCGAGCGGAGGCGGAGCTTTAAAACGATTTGCCCCCGCAACCGGGCCAGCATAAGGGATACCTTTGAATGTAACCAGATCCCCAGTGCGCATTCCCCGCAGCCGGCCGTATGCAGTCTTTACTTCCACGGTTTCTGTTTTTGCCGATTGCGCCCATGCGACCTTGCTTACGCCGACTATTGAGCTGCCTGCCATGGCCCCCAACGCCAAGGAGCTTTGAGTGAGAAAAGACCGCCGGTCGAGTACTGATGTTTTTCGATTTAATGACATGGGAAATCCTTATGAAGGTTCAAATTCGATCCACACAGCAAATCACTTCCGAAAATCCAAATGCCCAAGAAGCAAAGCCGGCTGCGGCGCTATCAAGCGGCGCCGGGAATGTTAAAGCCGCGCCGCGGAACCTACATCAATCAGCGAAATACGCTGCTAATTCGCGCCATTTGTTGCTTGCACAAGTTCCGCATCAATCGTAAGCGTTATGTCATTGCCCACCATGCCCTCATAACCGGTCATCCCGAAATCGGTCCTATTTACCATGCCTGTAGCAGACACCCCCATGTGCAAGTGGCCATGCCCATCGTTTACAGGTTTGGACGGCCCTTCGACATCGAGGGTGACGGATTTGGTAATACCGCGGATCGTCAGGTCGCCAGTCATCTTTAACTTGCCAGGTGCGGCAGGCTCGACCTTGGTGGATTTGAAAGTCATGGTGGGATATTTTTGGACGTCAAAAAAGTGGCCGCTGCGAAGGTCGTTGTCCCGCATCTCAACGCGCGTGTCCACGGAAGGAGTCTCAATAGTGACATTCACTGCGTCGCTCTTCGGGTTCGCGGGGTCATACTGCGCGGTGCCGTTGAGCTTGGTGAATGTTCCGCGAACGGTCGAGATTCCCATATGTTTGACGGCAAATTGCGTGGAGGAGTGCGCGGGATCCAGTTGCCATTGAGTTGATTGCGCGATGGCTGGAGCGCCAAGTGTGAGTGCGATTGCGGCTAGGAAAATAATTGATTTCATATAGCTCCTTGTCGGTCAGTATTTGGTAATTAGCGACACGCCCGGCGTAAACGAACGAATGGGTATCAAGAAGCACGAATTTCTCATCGCATGTGGGATGTGTCAACTGATCCAGGATATTTCGCACAGAAAAACCAGTCGAGCAAGGCCTAACCGCTAGCTCTAGCTTGGATTGGTTCGGAGGATTTCATACTTCGAG
>Ga0134126_10007802_pt1 | contig 13430 bp, 9 predicted proteins | sample KB31752_FD_96881 | JGI IMG/M metagenome (GOLD analysis project Ga0134126, IMG submission 96881) | Terrestrial soil microbial communities with excess Nitrogen fertilizer from Kellogg Biological Station, Michigan, USA - KB3-175-2 | ecosystem: Environmental > Terrestrial > Soil > Unclassified ...
CAAGCCGGGGAGATGCGCATTCAGTATCACGAAGAGAGTCCGCGTGGCGCGCGGATCAAGGTCATCGGCGTGGGCGGAGGCGGGGGAAACGCCGTCAACCGGATGATCCAGGCGCGCATGGAAGGCGTGGAATTCATCGCCGCAAACACCGACGTGCAGGCGCTCAAGTCGTGCCAGGCGCCGGTGAAACTTCAGCTCGGAGTTCGGCTGACGGCCGGTCTGGGCGCGGGCGCGAACCCCGACGTGGGGCGGCGCGCCGCCCTGGAAGACTCGGAGAAGATCATCGAGGCGCTCGAGGGCGCGGACATGGTGTTTGTCACCGCGGGCCTGGGCGGGGGCACTGGCACGGGCGCGGCGCCGGTGATCGCATCGCTGGCCAGCGAGATGGGCATCCTGACGGTCGCGGTGATCACGCAGCCGTTCGGGTTTGAAGGCAAGCGGCGGCTGCAGCAGGCGCAACGGGGGCTGAAGGAGCTGCTCGAATCCGTCGACACCATGATCGTGATCCCCAACGAGAAGCTGCTGGCCGTGGCCAAGGATGCGGGCTTCTTCGAGTCGTTCCGCATTGCCGATGACGTGCTGCGGCAGGGCGTGCAGGGAATCTCGGACATCATTACCATCCCGGGCATCATCAACCGCGACTTTGCCGATGTGAAGACGACGATGGCCGGTATGGGGCACGCGGTGATGGGCACGGCGGTGCGCTCGGGCGAGAATCGCGCGGTGGAGGCAGCCCAGGCCGCAATGGCATCGCCGCTGCTGGAAGCGGGAGCGATCGACGGCGCTCGCGGCATCCTCATCAACATCACCGGATCGAGCGCGCTGCGGCTCTCCGAGGTGAACGCGGCTTCGTCGCTCATCCAGGAGGCCGCACACGAGGACGCCAACATCATCTTCGGCGCCGTGCTCGACGAGAAGATGGGCGATGAGGTCAAGATCACCGTGATCGCCACGGGGTTCCGCGACCAGATGCCGGAGCGGCGGGCGCGCATGCTGACGGTCGAAGAGGTTCCGGTGGTCTCCGTGCCGGTGCTGAGCACGGAAAACTGGATGCGGGACGCAGCACCGTCGCCCATGGCGCAGGCGGCAAAGGAGCGTCCGGCCGAATCGCCTGTTCCGACGGCGCAGGCCGAATCCTCGGTTGCGGAGCCGGTATCAAAGCCGGCGGCGATGGAACCCGAGCAGGTTTCTCCTCCGGCGCCCCGCTTTATGAGCGAAGAGGAAGACATCGAGACGGCCGTGGTTGAGCCGGCGCCGGTGAAGTCCGCGAACCCGCCGCACACCGCGGTGGAGCGGGAGCTGGCCGCATTCGAAGAACTGTTTGCGGATACGAAACCCATCGGGCCGGCCAGGCCGCGTTTTGCGGAGCTTGGCGAGGAACCAATTTACAAGCCCTTGCCGCGCGACTACGCGAGCGACATGGGCAATGGCGTTCGCCCGGCAACAGTCGAGGAGCGGCAAGCGGTGGCTTTGTTTCCAGAAAAGCCGGAGGATGTGGAACGGGATCTCGAAGTTCCCACGTTCATGCGGCGGATGCAGTTTTAGGAGAGGCGGGGGAAAGCTTGGCGTTTGCTAATCTTCCCCCCGTTTGTTTTGCCAGCCTGCGTGCCAGGCAGCAAGGGCAGAAAGCGAGGGGCGAGTAGTCCTACGGAGTGGTACCGGAAACTTGGAACAACTCTGTCGCTGGTTCGATAATGGGAACAGAGAAGTGAATTTCCATCCGGTTGCAGGCGACGCGGGAATCCTCGGCCGATTCCAACAACATAGCTGAGTGTTCCGTGTCGTAGGTTTTGAGTTGAGCTGGAGCGAATCGGCTGTATAGTCGAGTTAAGATCTCCAGTCAGGCAATGGGAATCGCGGCTCGCTCCTATTAGTGGAAACGACGTTTGCGAAGGTTTCCTGTCGGGGGGCTTTCCGCACGAAGTCGAGGCGCGGCAGAAGGCAAGCGATTGGAAACACTCGGTTTCGGAGCGGATGCGGGCATGATTCCGCGCAGGATAGAACGGTACGAAGTGCGCCTTGGACGGCGGGCGCATGGCACGATCCAATTCGTTGAGAGGATGCGGGCTGCATGAGACTGTCCTGCGTACTAATTGCTGGTATTGCCCTCGCGGGCGCTGGAGCCGCCCGCGGGGCTGTTCTGAACGCTCCCCACACCCTTCACCACAGCCGGACCCAACACCTTGTGCAGTCGCACCACCATGCGGTTCATGCCGTGGCGCACAGTTCGGCGCGCACGAGCACGGCTGCCCGGACGACCGGGGCTGTGCGTACCACCCGGACGCACGCGCGGCACCATGCTTCGGGCCTGGGGAACGGCGCGGCCACCATCCGACGGGCAAGCCTTCGCGGCCGCCGGCATCACTACTACGAGCGATTCACTGCCAGTTCTTTCGCCACCTCGGACGAGTTCGCGGGCGATGTAACCACAGGCGAGGATCCCACAGTGCGCCAAGCGGCGATCGATGCCCTGGGCGACATGAACGGCACGGCGGTGGTGATCGATCCTTCGAACGGCCGCATTCTCGCCATGGTCAACCAGAAGCTGGCCCTTTCGCCCGGCGCCGAGCCGTGTTCGACCATCAAGATCACGGTCGCGATGGCGGCGCTTTCCGAGGGCATCGTCACGCGCGACACCATGGTGAAGCTGCCGGGTTTCCGCATGAACATGACCCAGGCGCTGGCCAAGAGCAACAACCTTTACTTTGAAGAGCTTGGGCGCGAACTTGGATTTGACCGGGTGCGCCATTACGCCACCATGTTTGGCTTGGGAGAGCTGGCCGGATGGCACATCCCGGGCGAGCATCTTGGCGAATACCCCAACCAGCCGATTCCAGCTTCGGAAGGCGGCGTGGGGCGGATGTGCAGCTTCGGGCAGGGCGTATCGATGACCCCGTTGCAGTTGGGCGCCTACGTGGCCGCGCTGGCTAATGGCGGGACGCTCTATTACCTGCAGCATCCGACGACACCGGCAGAGGTAGCCGGTTTCGAGCCGCGCATCAAGCGGACGCTCGACATCGCCAAATATGTGCCGGAGCTGGAGGAAGGCATGGCGGGAGCAGTGCAGTACGGCACAGCTCGCAGGCTGCGCGCCAGCTTCACGGAGCTTCCGGTGTTCGGCAAGACGGGAACCTGCTCGAACGAAGGCACGCGGTTTGGCTGGTTCGCCTCCTTCTCCCAGTCGCCCCAGGGCAGCCTTGTGACGGTCTTCTTCCTCGAAGGCGGACGGCCGACGTTCGGACCGCGCGCCGCGGAGCTGACGGGCGTCTTCTACCGCGATCTGTGGGACCACAACTACTTCACCAACAAGCCGGTGCAGGCCGCCGCAACGGCGATGCCGGTATCAACCCCGATGGACACGACCGCGGCCGCCGCGCAGGGCGCCAACCAGTAGCACTCCGATCAATCGCAGAAAGCCCTCGGCTCAGCCGGGGGCTTTTTTCCGTTCGGGGGGAAAGTGACGGAACGAGGGTTCGCCGGAACACATCTGGCCTGGCGGAGAACCATTCTGGGGCATTTTATGGATTTCCATAGAATTCCGGGTGATCTCAAATTCCGTAAGCTTCTGATTCTATTTCCGTTTACCCGATATTGCACAAAACGCAGTGCTACATAGGGGGAGGGGGGTACCCCTGCCCTTTTAACGGCAAACCCCCGGATTTCTCCGGGAGCAAAGGTACAGTAGCATGGCTGAGGCGAAGCGTTTGTGACGGTGGTCACGTGTGTGTGTGTCAGACAGCGGCAGCGTCGAGGCACAGGGGACGAGATAAGACGGAGCAACGGAAAGAGGCAGAAGAGGGAACAACGAAACGAGGGAAAGAGGGACAGACCAACTTGACCGGAGGCTTCCTAGTTGGGAGACAGTTTTGCCGAGGATGACTCGCTGTGGCATTCTCTTTCCGCGACCCTAAGAAGGAGAATGATGGGAGCGAATTGGAACTGCCGGACCCCCGGTGTGTCGTTTGGGATCGTTCTCGCATTATTGGCGGCGATCTCTCCAGTAGGGGCGCAACAGCCCGCCACACCGGCCGATTCCGATTCCGCACAAAGCCAAGCGGATCCGCTTGCCGCGCTCAGCCCGGAGAATCGCGCTCTCTTTGACGGCCTGCGCACCGCGGCTCAACAGAACGACGATCCCGCCACCCTCGCAGCGGGAAAGAAGCTGCTGCCGGCGTTGACGCCGGGCACACCGCTCTGCGATTTCGTGACTCAAATGACTGGTGGATCGGCGGTTGAGACGGGAGACACCGCGTATGCGTTGAGCCTGCTCAAGCCGTTCACAGAGGCGCATCCCGACGCCTGGCGTGCGGCCTCGCTGCTGGCGCGGGCGTATGCCGAGAACGGCGATAAGGCGCAGCGCGACCAGCAGATTGCTCGCGTCATCGAGCTGCACAAGAAAACGTCGGACCCGGGCTTCGCGAAGCTGCACATCTTTCCCATACAGAAGGTCAAGCTTCACTCCGGCTACGCCGTGTTTCTTTACCCTTTCGAGCCACTCAAGCCTCACAACGCTTACCTGGTTGCCCTCGTTTACACAAGCGACGGCAAACAAGATTACCGAATGGAGTTGGAGAGCGAGGATGTCGATCAGGCGTTCTTCAAGCCAAAACACCCCGGCGAACGGCGCTTCTCGATCGATACGTACCGTCAAACCGGCGACAATGGAAAGTTCGGGGAGTCGCAAGCGCTTCACGGATTTGTGGATGGCACGTTTGACTACGACGCGATGCGGGATCGGATGGTCAAGAGTGCGGGCGGCGAGCAGACGCCGGCTAAGTAACGAGCTACCGCGGACTGTGCTGACCGCGTGTCGCGGACGAAGGGGCTTTTCCTTTGCACCGATTTCGAGTTAAGTTCATCCATACGCTATCGACGTCTCTCTTTCGCTGATCCCGGAGCGGAGGAGCCCCGAATTCCCTTCCCTTTTGGAGATTCCCACGTGGCGCTGCCCACTCACATCCTTCTGGCGTACGGCTACCTGCTTCTGTTTGGCTGGGTGCTGGTGGAGCAGTTCGGAGTGCCGCTGCCGGCTACGCCGGTGTTGCTGGCGGCGGGAGCGCTGTCGGCGCGCGGTCAGATCGGCTTTCTGGAGGCGCTGGCGTTCGGCGTGGCCGCGTGCCTGGTTTCCGACACAACGTGGTTTTTCGTGGGCCGGCGGTACGGGCAGCAGGTGCTGAACCTGTTGTGCCGGTTGTCGATGGAGCCGACCCTGTGCGTGAACCGAACGCGGCGGCAGTTTGAAAAGCAGCGCAACCTGACGCTGTTGTTCGGCAAGTTTGTGCCGGGCGTAGCCACACTGAGCCCGCCGGTGGCCGGCCAGACGGGAATGCGGTTTGTAGAATTCCTGGTGCTGGATGCGATCGGATCGGTGATCTGGGTCGGATCGTTTCTATGGAGCGGGCGGATCTTTGGCGATGCTCTGAAGCAGAACCCCGGCCTGATGCAGTGGGTGGAGCGTTTTTCAGGCGCCCTGCTGCTGTTCGCCATCCTGATCTTCTTTGCGGCACGGGTGATCCGGCGGCGGATCCTGCTGCGGCAACTGACGCAGTCGCGCATGGAGCCGGCGGAGCTATGGGGTCAACTGCAGAGCGGCGAGTCGGTGTACATCGTGGACCTGCGGCATCCGCTGGAGCTGGTGAACGACCCCTACACTCTGCCTGGGGCGCTGCGGGTGGCGCCGGACGACCTGGCAAAGCGCGTACACGAGATTCCGCGGGACCGGGATGTGATCCTGTACTGCACGTGTCCCAACGAGGAGACCGCCGCGTTCACCGCCCTGAAGCTGCACCGGCTAGGCGTGGAGCGGGTGCGGCCCTTGCGCGGGGGATACCACGGCTGGCAGAAAGCGGGCTATCCGATGGATGCGATTCCGCCGGTGAATCCGCCGCAGCCGCTGGTGCAGTTGGGATAAGCCCTTCCAATTGAATATGCAGAGAATTCAGTCCCGCGGCCGGGATTGTTTTTTGGGATTCAATCGCTGGACCCTTACATAAGTCGTTTATTCAGCGGCCCTGGATTTCGGACACGCGCGAATTACATTTGGATTACACCCACTCGACAATTTGAACCGGCATCCCAATCGGTTTCGCCATCCCACCTGTGCGGAACGACACGGGTTCGCAGGCCGAGCACCATGGACGCCGCCCGACACCGCGGGGCATCCGGATCCAGCCCTACCGTAGCCAGCAGCCATTCACAACTCGTTGCTGGACTGGGTCGACGAATGAGGACTTCGTCATGAACAATATCCGTCTCATCGTTCGATTGATTTTTGTTGCAGTTACAGTCGGGGTTGCACCGGTGTGGGCGCAGACCGGCTCCTGGAGTGCCCCCGTAGTGCTCAGTACCGGAGGTCAGGGCTGGGAGGCGGCCGCAGCAATCGATGGCGATGGCAATTCTGTCGCCCTCTGGGACGAGCGCACAACCCAGGACCAGCTCTGGTCGGTCTCGAAGGCAAGCGGCAGCACCTGGGGCCCGATATCGAACGTCTCTCCTGCCCTTCAGACCACTTCGGTGCTTCCCGCGATTCGCATCACTACGGCAGGATTTGCTACCGCTGTGTGGAGCGATTCAAGCGGAGTGTGGACAGCCGATCGTCCGTCGAGTTCGAAATGGAACCCCGCTCAGCTACTCATTCCCGGCGCGACACATCCGATGTTTGTGATGAATTCCCGAGGGGATGCCGCAGTGGCCTGGATCGTGGGCGGCGGTCCGAGGAGCACCAGCGGTTCGGTCATGGCCGTCCTTCGCCCCGCGGGAGGCGGCTGGAGTGCACCCCAGACGATTGTCAGCGGCGCGCATCTCATTGCCGATCATGCGGGGATGGGAGCGTTTGGCGAAGTCGTTGTCACCTGGGAGAGTTATAACGCGGTCTGCGGAAAATATGGTTGTGCGCTGAGCAATTACGTGCTGCACGCCTCGCGTGAGAACACCGGTACGGGCACCTGGGTCGACTCCGGTCCACTGCTGGGCCCCGACAAGAGTGCGCATGACGCGCGAGTGGCGCTGGACTCGGGCGGGGGGGCGATTCTGCTGGCGCTGAACAGCACCGGCTTGTACGCCTCTGCCACGCAGGGCAATTCCGGTGGCGCATGGAGCGCGTTCAAAACCGCGGTGACTCCGAAGGGGTCCACGATCATCGCCGATCTGGCGAGCGACGATGCGGGGCAGGTGACGCTTGTCTATGAGTCCATCTCATACCCCACGTCGCAGGCGTTTGCGGTGAATGGGGCGATCGCCAGCAACACGTGGTCTTCGCCTGAGGTTCTATCCGGCGCCGATACGAGCGTTGGCCAGGTGCAATTCGCTCTGGCTTCCAGCGGAGCGTCGCTGATCATCTGGTTGTCAAGCAGCGGGACACCTGCGATCCGCGCCAGCAGCAGGTCGTCGGCGACGGGGGCATGGAGCACACCGGTCAGTCTCTCAGGACCGGGGAGTTATATTTCGCCCGAAGCCAGCGCGGTGGAAGCAACGGGAAAGGCGATCGTGATCTACTCCGGCTACAACGCCGCAAGCGTGCACACGGAGTACGCAACCAACTATCAGCCGTAGTACGTTGGGGCATCCCTTGCCTGCGGCCGGGAGGCTATGCAAGATTCGCCGCGTCGTGACACCAGGCTCATTTGGTGCGGCCGATGTTCTGGGTGACCTTGTAGTGGCCGGGCGTGCCTGTGACGGCGATGGGAATGACCGCGCCCGCTTTCTTCTTGCGGAAAAACGGAGCAAGCGGCTTGAGCAGGATCGACTTCCAGCCGGTGGCGTCGTGGGCAATATCGGCGTGCGTGGCAACGTTGCCGACCAGATGAACGCTCCTGGTGTGCAGGTTGAACGTGCCGCTGAGTAAGGCATCGGCTCCCGCCATTCTGAAGGCGAGGCCGTGGGTTGTGACCAGGGCGTTGCGGATAGTGGCGGGGCCGGTGAGCGCGGACAGGATGGTGGGCAGGGGCGCGGACTGGTCCTTGCCGGCGTCGGGGGCCTTGCCGCCCTGCGCGCGCACGCTGAAGGCCGAGAGAGAGCGCTCGGTCTCCCGATCGGTCACCACTTCCCTGGGCACGTCAAAGGCGCCATCAACCTGCAGACGGTGGAAGAAGTCGACTGCGCGGGATGGGGCGAGGTAGACATCGGCATGCAGGCGGAGCGGGCCCTTGATGGGCACCGGCTTGTTGAGGAAGGGATGGAGGATGTCCTCGACCCGGCCCTGGTCTTCGGTGATGTCGAATACGGTGGCCTTGCCGCCGGATCCCGCGGTGCTGCCGACGGCGTGGACGGTCGATTTTCCCGACTGCACCTGCAGAGAATTGTATTGGACGTCTCCGTTGAGGCCGTTGACGGTGCAGTCGATGTGGCCGGCGATGGGGGTGGGTATGCCCTCGGCAACGGCAAAGTCGGGGGACTGTGCGTCGGCGGCGGCGTGGATGGCTGACAAAGGACCGTCGAAGGCGCCGGAAGCGCGCAGGGTTCCGTAGAGCTTGTCAACGTCGTGGAGGCGGATATGGTCATAGGTGAAGCGGCCGGAGACGCGCGTGTCGCCCAGCGTTTTGACACGCAATGGGCCGAAATTGCCGGAGGCGTGAATGACGCCGTAGGGCATCGGGGTATCCATTTCAACCGCGTAGGTGACCTGGGTATCGCGGGCGAGGTTTTCGATGTGCAGGTAGTGGATGGGGAAGGTGAAACGGGAGCCGTTTTCGCGCAGGATGTCGAGCACGGAGGCGTGGACTTCAAGGCGAGCGATGGGGGTTTCGGGGCCGCGGAAGTCTCCAGTGCTGCCGGTGGGGAACTCCTGCCGGGCGGCGGGGCTGCCGGGCGGCGGCAGCACGAGGTGGAAGCCTGTCATTTTGACCAGTTGGATGCGATTGCGGAGCAGGAGCAGGTCGATCCATCGGCTATGGACGAACAGGGTCTGCACCGTGCCCAACGGGGGCTGGCCGGGGACGGACTTGCGGCGAATGGTGAGGCCGGAGGCGATGAATCCCGGGTTGGGGAAATAGACGCGGTGGTAGTGGGAGATGGCGACCTGGCTGCCGAAGACCTCTTCCAGCATGGGCTTCATCCTACGGTAGCGGAAGGGCCAGTTCTGGCCGGCGAACCAGATGCTGACCATGACGGCGGCGAGGGCTATGAAGCCGGCGATCGCGAGCCATCTGGGGCGGCGGCGTTTGCGGGGATGGCGCCTGGGCGAGGGATGGGGATCGGGCGGTGCGTTCCCGGTGAAATTGGAGACTCCCGCGACCGCCATTCCGTGCCCTTTCCGCGCCCGGCAAGCCCGAGAGCATCCTCGTGCATAGGACGGGAGGGGAAGGATTGGACGTTGCCTGGCAGTCACGGACGGGGAGTGTCAACGATCGAGGCTTCCGCAGTATTCGCGGCGAGGGGATCGCGCTATGATTTCGCCGGAGATGCGCTATGTCGCACTATGCGTTTTTCTGCCTCGATTGCCAGAAGGAATTCACCGAGACCATGCACATGTCGGAGTTCGACCAGCACCAGACCGCGTGCCCTTACTGCGGCGGCAAGCGGGTGACGCAGATGGTGGGAGCATTCTCCGCGGTGACTTTGAAGAAGAGCTGATCGCGGGCCCGGCGCTCCGGGCAGCTCCGAACCTTCGCACTCCACAGGAAGGCTGCGCTCCGCGCGTGCGGGAGCGACAATAACGGGTGGGGATTGTTTGCGCCGGATGCAGATGACCCACGAAGCGGAGGCGAGTGTGTGCCGGAACATCAAGACGCTGTTTCATTTTGATCCGCCGGTGACGGATGAGGAGATCCGCGCGGCGTCGCTGCAGTTTGTGCGGAAGATCAGCGGGTTCAACAAGCCGTCGAAGGCGAACGAGTCGGCGTTCAACGCGGCGGTGGAGGAGGTCGCGGCCGCGTCGGCGCGACTGCTGGCGAGCCTGGAGACAAGCGGTCCGGCGAAAAACCGCGAGGAGGAGGCGGCGAAGGCGCGGGCGCGGGGGATGGCGCGGTTTGGGGCGGCGAACTGAGACTTGAATCGTCGGGCGCTGGACGATTCGCCCACGCGGACCGGGCTGGCGGGCGCAAAGGATTCGCAATCCATCTTCAGCGTGCGGCGAAGCGGGATAGGATGAGTCCGCCGATGGCTTCCTGCGCGAAGTGGGCCATCACGCCGGGGCGCAGGCTGCGACGCCAGTTCGAAAGCAGGCCGAAGAAGCATCCATAGATTGAGATGACGATCACCATGGTGCCGCCCTGGTAAGCGTGGGCCGCACCGAAGCATAGACTTTGCAGGGCCAGACCGACGGCCATGCTGCGCGTCCACGCAGTGAACTGGTGCTGCAGGTAGCCGCGGAAGATCATCTCTTCGCAGAATCCCGCGGTAAGCGAAAGGGGAAGGAACGCCAGGTTTTCGAGGAGTGTGCGGGGCAGCAGATCCTTGAGGTGCTGACTGGATTGCTGGGGCATGAAGGCGGACAGTACATGGGAAAGCATCGCCAAGGCGATGTTGGAGACGACGAGAAATCCGGCAGCGATGGCTGCGTCGCGCAGGAGCGCCGGCCAGGCTTTTCAAGGATGCGCCGCCCCAGCGCGCGCCCAGAGCGATGAAGCCGACGGTGAGCCATTCGAAGACCATGATCGCGCAATAGCCACGCAGACGGTGCCCGCCCATGGAGCGGCTGGTCAGGGAGAACACTCCCATGCCAGCGATTGCCGCGAGAACGATCGCGGTGTGCCACACGGGAGCAGCCGTCCTGGCAGCGGTGGAATGCGTAGGAGAGGGGGCCGGCGCGGGACTGGCAAGCATGGATCGGCTCCGGTGTCTGAGGTCTGGATCAGGGTACGAAGTCGAGGAGGGGAAAGTTCATCCCAGGAACATGCCTGCTATTGAGGCGCTGATCAAGTTGGCCATGGTGCCGGCGATCATGGCGCGGACGCCTAGTTTGGCGAGGTCGTGGCGGCGCTCGGGGATGAGCGCGCCGATGCCGCCGATCTGGATGCCGATGGAGCCGAGGTTGGCGAATCCGCAGAGGGCGAAGGTGGCGATGGTGAAGGACCGCGTGCTGATGGCGGCCTTTTGCGCGCCGAGGCCGATGTAGGCGATGACCTCGTTGAGAGCCATGCGGGTGCCAAGCAGGTTGCCGATGATCGAGCAGTCGTGGGCGGGGACGCCGATGAGCCAGGCGACGGGCCAGAAGAGGTAGCCGAGGATCTGGCCAAGCGATGGCGGAACCCAGGGCAGGCCGCCGTGAATCCATGCCAGAAGCATGTCGAGCAGCGCCACCAGCGCGAGGAAGCTGATGAGCATGATGGCCACGTTCAGAGCCAGTTTGCCGCCGTCGAGGGTGCCGCGGGCGATGGCGCCGACGAGGTTTTCGTCCTCGTGCTGCTGGTCGTGGGGAATGACGACCTTGCCTTCGGTGTCAGGGATTTCAGTTTCCGGCACGAGCATCTTGGCGATGAGGATGGTGCCCGGCGAGGTCATGATGACGGAGGCGAGCAGGTGCCTGGTCTCGACGCCCTGCGCGATGTACATAGCCATGATGCCGCCGGAGACGTGCGCCATGCCGCTGGTCATGATGGTCATGAGCTCGCTGCGCGTGGCGCGGGAGAGGAAGGGGCGGATGGTGAGGGGCGCCTCGGTCTGGCCCATGAAGATGCTGGCCGCCACGTTCATGCTTTCGGCGCCGGAGATGCGCATGGTCTTGAGCATGATCCACGCAAAGGCGCGGATGACCTGCTGCATGAGGCCGATGTGGTACATGACGGCGAAGAACGCGGAGATGAAGATGATGGTGGGCAGGACCTGGAAGGCGAAGATGGCGCCGAGGTGCGGCGGCTGCTGAGGAAGAAGCTTGCCGAACAGTCCGGAGTCAGGCAGGCCGAGCTGGCCGAAGAGGATGCTGGTGCCGGCGGTGGTGGCGGAGAGCGCGCGGTTGACCACGTTGCCGGCCCAGGCCATGGCCTTCTGGCCGAAGGCGAAGCGCAGCACGAAGAAGGCGAAGACAAACTGCAGGGTGAGTCCCCAGGCGACGGTGCGCCAGCGGATGCGGCGGCGGTCGGTGGAGAAGATCCAGGCGGCGGCGAGAACGGCGAGGATGCCCAAGATGCCGGTGAAGCGGTCCACGGTGCTCCTGAAGGCAGGGAACGAGGGAACGAGGGAACAGGCTGACCGCATGAATTGCAGTGCGCGCATGCGGGCGACACGTCGCCAATCCCTATTTCTTAATCCCTGATGCCATTTTTCTTACCTTATCAGCATCGGCGCGGCAGGTCGGGGCGGAGTTGCGTTCAAAACGCGGGCCTGCGTGGGGATTGCCCGAGGCCGGGGGCGCGCGGGCCATGCTGGCGCGGCAGGCGGTTCAAGTTGGCCGGCGTTTTCTCCGATAACGAATAAGGGACCGCCGGTGGGCAAGGTGTGTCGCCCGCGGGGAAGAGCGGCGAATGGACGAGCTGGTACGGGAGTTCCTCATCGAGAGCCAGGAAGGCCTCGACCGCATGGAGCGCTGCCTGACCGATCTGGAATCGCGGCCGGACGATGGGGAACTGCTCGCCGAGATCTTCCGCACGGTGCATACGATCAAAGGCGCGACGGGCTTTCTGGGATTCAAGCGGCTGGAGACATTGGCGCACTCGGGCGAGAACCTGCTGGGCATGCTGCGCGACGGCAGAGTGGCCGCCGACTCCCATGCGATCACGGTTTTGCTGGAACTGCTGGACGGGCTGCGCTCGATCCTGCGAAGGATCGAAGACCGGGGAGGCGAAACCGGCGATGAAAAGGAATTGCAGGATACTGAACTCATCGGCCGGCTGAATGCATTGCAGAGCGCCAGCGAAAAGGCGGCGGGCGATTCGGCAGGCGGCGGGACGAAGTGCGCGACGGCGACGGCGCAGCCGGAGACGAGCCGCGCGCAGGCTGAAGCCGCGGCGAACCAAGGCGACTGTCACGCGGGTGTTCCCGCCGAGGACCAGGCGGAGGAGCCTGGCGCGGAGGGTGCGCACGGCGTCGCGATGGCGGCAGGTTCAGGTTCTGCCGCGGAGAGCACTTTGCGTGTGGACGTGAAGCTGCTGAACCGGCTGATGAACCTGGTGGGCGAGCTGGTGCTGACGCGCAACCAGGTGCTGCAGGCCACCGCAGCCGATCCGCGCATGACGGTGCTTTCGCGGCGCCTGGACATGGTGACGGCCGATCTGCGCGAGAGCGTGATGCGAGCGCGGATGCAGCCGGTGTCGAACATCTTCTCCAAGGTTCCGCGCATGGTGCGGGACCTGTCACTGACGCTGGGGCGGCAAGTTCGCCTGGAAATGGAAGGCCAGGAAACGGAACTGGACAAGAGCCTGCTTGAGGCCATCAAGTACCCGCTGACGCACGCGGTGCGCAATGCGCTGGATCACGGAATCGAGCCGCCTGCGGCGCGGCTGGCGCAAGGAAAGCCGGAGGAGGGCGTGCTGCGGCTGCGCGCCGTGCAGGAAGGC
>Ga0134126_10007803_pt1 | contig 13430 bp, 8 predicted proteins | sample KB31752_FD_96881 | JGI IMG/M metagenome (GOLD analysis project Ga0134126, IMG submission 96881) | Terrestrial soil microbial communities with excess Nitrogen fertilizer from Kellogg Biological Station, Michigan, USA - KB3-175-2 | ecosystem: Environmental > Terrestrial > Soil > Unclassified ...
AGCGACGTGGGCCGATGACCGATGCCCGGCCGCGGTAGTCCGCGCTCCGGCCAGGAACACAAGCAAGAGGAGCAGGAGCAACAGGAGCAGCAGCAACCAGCGAGGCAGCCGGCGCAACCAGAGGGGAAGCGACATGGAGGTGAGAAGGGGCTCATAGATAAAAGTAGCCCGCCTCAGCAGGGCTGGATTCGGCGGCGCCTCCGGTGATTCGCCTTGCCTGAGGGCCCACACCTCGATTTCGTATGAATGAAGCTCGCCGATGGTCTCCCGTTTCTTGGGCCATACATCGAGGGTCACCGTCCGTTGACCACCCCGAGGAAGGGTGCGGGAGCCCTGGACAGCAGGGACGAACTGTAGTCCGTTCTCTTGATCTCGGGCCATGACGCTAAACATGAGCGGCCCATTGGATAGATTGCGGAGCCGGGCCTCGAAGCGGGCGCGCCTTCCCTTGACGCGCTTCGGTGAGAGGTCGAACTCGACAGTTCCGGTCGGTTGAACGACCAAACTGAACTCAACCGATGCCTGCGAGAACGAATCCGCCTCACTGGTAGCGGTAATGGTAAGTGGATGGGTGCCCAGTCTGGTCGCCCGGCCTACCGGCGGCATAAGGGTAAAGCGCACGTGTTTTTTGTCCCCTGGGAACAAGGGGACTCTCACTGCTTCAAGATCGCGCCATTCCTCGGGGACGCCGGTAGCCTCAATAAGATAGCAGTCGCCAACCTGACTGTGATTCTCAACCGTGAGCGTGAGTTCCACGCGGCCACCGGGATAGGTCGATGCCTGGAGGGGCATCACCTTGAGGACCGGCAAATCGCTCATCTCACCAGAGTCCGTACGGTACCGCTCACCTGGCCATTAGGACTTCGGGGGCTGGTCACGGCCGGGTAGTTACTTCACGGGGTTGCCCCATGAGTCCCAGATTTCACTTGCGGCGTGCCGCGACCTGCTGGGACCATTGGGACGGCTGGACAAAATAGATTCATGCGTTCGCAGGTGGCCTTGGTAAAGCTCGACTTCCACTGGGGTGCCTTATGCTGGATTCCCGACACGCCCCCTTCCGCCGAGACAAAGACCCCTACCGCCGCCAGTATAACCATGAGCTTGAAAATGGTGCGAGCGGGGCGCCATGTCTGGAAGCGGGGCGTATGCACAAGGCGGCCCTGGATGCTCTTCGCCATCCCCTGGGCCGGCTTTGCCGTCACCTGAAACGCATAATCCTTCCGCTGGCCCACGAAGCCCGAGCGCTGGGGCCGCACCGTAAGGACGACGGTTTGCCGGCGGCCGGGTTCCAGAGTCACCTCCTCTGGACGGAACTGGTAGAGGCAGTTCTCTTCATCGTCGGTGGCCTGAAGGTCAAGCGCCAACGCGGCGTTGCCGGTGTTTCGCATGGTGAGGGTGTAGCGGCCCTTCCGCCCGATGACCTTTTTCGGGTTCATGTCCAGGTCAAACTGGTAATTGGCCGCCAGGCTCAGATTCACCAGCACTTCGCGCCGGCTCTCCTGATCTACGATGGAATTGACTACCACGCGGAAGGGGTAATCGCCGGCTCGAGCGGTCGCGTCTGGGTGCACGGTAAAGCGTACGAGTTCGCGGGCCCCCGGAAAGAGAGCTACCGGCGTCGTGGGGGCGGTGTACCAGGAGTCATCCAGCCCTTCAATGGACATGGTAAATTGATCCACCACCGCGGTCTGGTTGTGAATGGTGACCATGACCTGGGCCGGGGGCGCGTTCGGTCCCAGACTCAGGGTGGAGGGTTGGACATTCACGTCAATCAGGCTAGCCATGAGTCGTGCTCGCTTTGATCATTTCTCCACTCACCTTTGTTCGTGCTAACCCAATTGCGGAGTTTTCGGCCAGCTCAAGGGTACGGATTGGGGGCCCTCCAGTGCGTTGCTATTGATGACCATGTTCCCCGAGACGGCGAAATAATCTGGTTTCGGGACCGCGACGCTAATCGTACATTGCTGGCCAGCCGGAATGCCGGCACAACCCGAATCCATCGAGGACGTGAAAAAGCCGTCCACCTGCTGACCCTGGCTGTCAGTAGCGGTAATCGACACCGTTCCCACCTGGAGCGTACCTCCGCCGGAATTGGTGATTGTGACCACAATTGGGGTAGGTGGTTGGAAGCAGTTATTACTGGTGCACAGGGGGAAGTCGACGCTGGAGGGAGAGACCGAGATACTGGGCACGCATTGCCCCACTCCATCCTCCAAGCCCACTGGGACCGTTTGGGTACCGTTAGCGGCGTTCGGCGCGAGGATGTTAAGGGTCGCGGTGGGAGGGTTCCCGTTGTAACAGCCCTTGAAAACCACTCTCGTGGTGCAGGACGATCCCATGGGAAGCGCGCCCACGCCCGAGCACGGATTGGGACTCGATGCCAGGGTAAATTGCGAATTTCCGTTCGTGGTCAGCGACACCTGAATTGGACCGGACAGGGCGCCTGGACCGGTATTGGTGATCACGAGCGTGCCCTGGATCGGTAAGGAGACCTCGGTATACAGCGGTTGCGAAAGGATCAGGGGGTTCGGCTCGACGTCAATTGACGGCGGGATCACGGTCGGGGTATCGGTTGGCGGTATGGGAGTATCCGTGGCCGTATCCGTAGGCGGAATCGGTGTGTTGGTCGGCGTTGCCGTCGACGTAGGCGTCCAGGTCAGGGTAGGCGGCACGAGGGTCGCGGTGGCGGTAGCGGTTGGCGGGACCGGCGTCCTGGTAGGTGTCCGCGTGGCCGGAACCCGCGTGGGGGTACGGGTAGCCGTCTTGGTTGCCGGCACTCGGGTAGGGATACGGGTGGCTGTCCTGGTCGCTGGAACCCGTGTGGGCGTGCGGGTAGCTGTCCGAGTGGGGCGCGCCTTGGTGGCGGTGGAGGTCGCGGCCGCCACATGGATGACCGGTATGGGGGTGTGGGTGGGCACCCGCGTGGCCGTCGCGGTCGGTGGATGCGGACGACTGACCGGGATCTTGGTTGGAGTATTGGTCGGGGTTGGCGTCGCGGACGGACGTGGATGGTTGACCGGTCGCGCGGAGGGCGTGGCGGTCGCGGTGCGCGTTCTTGAGGGCACGGGGGTTCGCGTAGGGGTTCTGGGATGGACCACGACATGCCGCGCGACCGTGGGCGTGGCGGTCGGCGTTTTCGTGGCCGTCGGCCTGGGTGTGGGGCGATGCGATGGTATGTGAACGTGGACCACGGTAGGGGTCGGCGTGCTGGTCGGCGTGCTGGTCGGCGTACCGGTCGTGGTGGCCGAGGCGGTCGCGGTTGGGGTGATGGTTGGCCCGGACACCGTGACAAAGGCTCGGGTCGTGCCGGCATCGTTAGTCGCCTCCAGCAGTAGCACCGTCGAGCCCGGCGGCGGCGGCGCGTGACCGTTCAGCGACACCACATGGCCGCCCAGCCTCGCGTTGACGGCTCCGACCACATGCCAGGAGACCAGCTTCCCAGACTTGCCGGTGGTCAGGGCGAACGACTTGATCACCGGCAAGGCGATTCTGAATTGCCGCGCGGATGTGGCTCCGCCATCATAGGAGACGCGCAGTTGGGCCACCCGGCGGAGGTAGCCGTTACTCGCGGCCAGGGTAAATACCTGTCCTGACCGCGGCGCGCCGACGTTCAAGCGGCCCGAGAGCCCGACCCGCCTTTCATTGAGCAGAACGAGGTGGGCGCCCGTCGTCTGCCAGCGAAGTTGGGTCTCGCCGGACGCGGCGGTGGGAGCGGCGGTGAACGCGACAATGGAAGGCGGGGCGAAGGACACCTGGGTGGTCCGAACCGTCCGGCCCTTCGGGTCACCAACCACGAGCAAGGTTGCCGTTACATCGCCGTATTGGTTAGCGGCACGGAGACGGTAGGTCGCGGGCCCGGAAGGCTCGGCATGGTTCCCGCTCGGGGAAACGTCCCGTCCGTTGAGAGTCACCCGTCGCGACGAGCTCACCTGCCAGGACAGCAGCGCCTCGCCACCGCGCGGAACCAGCTTCAGAGTAAACACTTGGACCTGCGGGAGATACTGGGCCGCCGCGATGGCCTTCCCAGTGGCTTGGGTCTGGGGCGGCTGGAGCAGGAGAAATTGGGAGATGGTGCCGGCCGCGCTGGTGGCGGTCAGGGTCAGGGTTCGGCTGGTGGTCATGGGAATGGTTGCCTGGCCGATCGCGGCCACGAGGCGCAAATCCAGGAGTACCTCAGTTGCATGATTGGTTGCCCATTGCACCCGTGCCGAGCCATTTGGCAACGGTGAGATGGCAAAGGAGCGGATCGATGGCGGCACCAGCGGGGTGGTCGCGGGCGTAGGCCGAGTGGCCGGTCGGGTGGCTGTCGCCGCCGGGCTGGCGGTGGGGTGGGCCGGCGGCCGATGCACGGCGGCGGTCGTACGCGCCCCGGCCAGGAATACCAGCAGAAGGAGCAGCAGCAAGAGGAGGAGGAGCAACCAGCGGGGCAGGCGGCGCATCCAGAGGGGAAGCGAGAGTGAGGTGAAACGGGGTTCATAGGTAAAGGTTGCCCGTCTCAAGAGGGCTGGGTTCGGCGGCGCCTCGGGTGATTCGCCGCGTTTGAGGGCCCAAACCTCGATCTCGTACGGATGAAGCTCGCCAATGGTTTCCCGTTTTTTGGGCCATACATCAAGGGACACCACCCGTTGGCCGGTAGGAGGAAGAGTAAGCGAACCCTCGACATCAGGGACGAAATGTAGCCCGTCCTCATTGTCTCGGGCCATAATGGTGAATATCTGCGGTCCGTTGGTTAGATTGCGGATCCGGGCCTCGAAGCGGGCGCGTTTGCCCGTGACCCGCTTCGGGGAGAGATCGAACTCGACCGTTCCGGTCGGTTGAATGATCAGGCTGAACTCCACCGATTCCCGGATCAGCGGTTCCGCCTCGCTGGTGGCGGTAATGGTAATCGGATAGGTGCCCGCATTGGTTGCCAGACCTTCCGGCGGCGAGAGGCTGAAGCGTACCTGTTTTTTATCCCCGGGAAAGAGGGGAACACTTACTGTTTCAAGGTCGCGCCACTCCTCGGGCACGCCGGTAGCTTCAATCCGATAGCGATCGACGATCTGGCTATGATTCTCAATCGAGAGCGTGAGTTCCACGCGGCCGCCGGGGTAGGTCGCTGCCTGCGTGGGGGCCAGGATGATGGTCAGCAGGTCGCTCATGTCACCAGAATCCGTACGGAACCACTTACCTGACCATTAGGATTTCGGGCAACCAGGAGATAGCGGGAAGTTACCAGGGGCGGATGGAGGACTTGGCTTCCGCTGAGCGGCACCGCCACTCCATTTAACCGCGCCGATCCCGCGTTGGTGACTCGCCAGATCAGGGTATAGGGCTGCCCATTATGGGGATGTCGGAGGGTGAAGAGAGAAATCGAGGGGAGATGAAGGACAGCTGTCCGTGATTGCGCCCGCGGATCGGCAGGCAGTGAGAGCACGGAGGTGGTAACGCCGGCGGCATTCATCGCTTGCAGCACAAAGTTTCGCGGACCGGACGTCGTCAAGGTCTCGCTGCCTGCCGAGGCCACGGCCCGCTTATTCAGCAGCCTCGCGTCCGCCCCGCTAACCTGCCAGGCCAGGGTTGGTATGCCGGTGCGGGGATCGATATGGACGGAGAATTGGCGAATTTGTGGGGAGCCGATTCGTTGTGGGGGCGCGGGAATCGAGAGCAGCTGAACTGGTGGGGGAACCACTCGGAGGAAGCGAGCCACCGTACTGCTGCCATTCGACGCGCTCAGGACCAGGGTTCGGGGCGTCGTCACCGATATCGCTTCCTGGCCGGAAAGACCGACGGGCCGGCCGTCAAGTTCTATCTTGGTCGCTCCCTTAATCCGCCAGGCGATCGCCGCGTTGCCCTTGGGTCCAACCTGAATGCCAAAGGACTCAACCGTCGGTGGTGGAACCAGGGTGGGTGACGGCGTGGGAACCATGGTAGCGGCTGGCCGCGTGGGCGACGGGGCGGCGGTGACGGTCCTGGCGACGGTTGAAGGATTGCTCCCCGCCACCACGTGGCCGGCACCCCGGCCGCCGAGGAAGAGGAGCGCGAGCAAGAGGAGAAGGAGGGCCAGGAGGGCCCAGATCGGCAGTCGGCGAAGCCACCTGGGCAGCGCGAGGGTACGCATCGGGGGTGTATAGATGAACTGGCTGGAGCGTTTGAGGGCCGGTCCGAGGAGATCCTCGCTCCCCGGACGGAGGCCGCGAAATTCGAGCTCATAGGGGTGAGGGGGACCAATCGTTTCGCCATGCTTCGGCCATACTGTCACCGATACGGACCGTTCCTGGCCCGCCGGGACAGGAATGGGGCCTTCGGGGTCTACGATGGTACGGAGGCCGTCCTCGGCGTCTCGTACCGCTAGTTGAACCGAAAGAGGGGCGTTGGTGGGATTCTTCCATTTCACCGTGAACGCTGCCCGGCGTCCTTCCGCCCGGAGAGGCCGCAGCTCCATTGCGGCGGCACCAACCTTGCTTATCCTGAGCCCGGATTCGCGGATCGTGTGGAAGGCGGGATTGCTGGCGGAGGTGGCGATGACCGAGAATGGGTAGTCGCCCGCCGTGGCAACGCCGGCGGGAGGATGCAGAATAAGCTCGGCATTGGCGGCGGCGCCAGGAAAGAGCGACACGGAAGGAGGGGTGAGCGTATACCAGCTCTCGTCCAGGCCGGTTATCGAGAGAACATACTGGTCCACGATCTGGCCAGAGTTGGTAATGGAGATTCCCAAACGCTGCCGCATACCGGGTGCGACATCGGTATGGGCCGGCCAACCATCCAATCGGATCGAGGGGGCCATGCTGCACTCCTGGGGCAAGACTTTCGCGGCTTAGGCCTTAAGATGCTCGGCTTCTGGAGAAGTATCCCCACTCTACACCTATGAGTCGCCCCCTGGCTAGTGGCGACGGAGATTTCCGGCCCGATTGACAGGAGTAACGGGAACAATTCCCACGTCATGGAGGTTTTCAGGCATTCATGAGAGCCCTGTCTGCACATAACCACTCATCCTGAGAAGGGTGTTTGTTACTATGTGCAGTGCACCCACATTGCTCCGTAGTCACCAATGTAGGAGCGCCCAACAAAGACTCGCCTCATCACTTGGGCTGTCCACCGTGCTATGATCCTGAGCGGAAGTCCAGGCCGCCTGAGTTCCTGGACGAATTCCAGAGAGGGTATTTGAGAGATGGCGGAGCCAAATGCGTTCAACGCGGGGATCATCGCGGAGTTTCGGGCGAATGGGGGGAAGGTTGGCGGGCCGTTCGCGGGCGCTCCTCTGCTGCTGCTCACGACCACGGGCGCGAAGACCGGGCGCCACACTACCACGCCTCTGATGTACGCGGAGGATGGCGGGCGCTTGATCGTGTTCGCCTCCAAGGCTGGGGCTCCGGAGAATCCCGCCTGGTATCACAACCTCCTGGCCCATCCCGAGGTGAAGCTGGAGGTCGGGACCGAAACCTTCACGGCGAAGGCGACCCCGGTCACTGGTGAGGAGCGGGATCGCCTGTACAGCGAACAGGCGGCACGGGTGCCGGGATTCGCCGAGTACCAGGCGAAGACGAGCCGCAAGATTCCCGTGGTGGCGCTGGAACGGGCAGGTTAGCACGGCGCGAACCGCACCACGAAGCGACCTAATAACCACGCAATACCCATTGGTGGTCCACAAACCTCCCTGGGCATGGTAGGATGGTGCCAAGAAGTACCGTCACGGCGCGCCCGAGGTTGGCACGCGGTATGGCCTCGCGTTTTGGGCGCTCTATTTTTTCGCGTTGAGCGAGGAGGTTGTTGATGCAGGAGAGAAGAACTCCCCTGTATGACGCGCACTTGCGGTCCGCCCGCGAGATGATCAAAGGCGGTGGTGACTACCTCTTCCCCAGTTCCTACACCTCTCCCATGGATGAACACCTCAATGTCCGGACCAACGTGGGGATGCAAGACCTCTCCACCATGGGAGAGGTCGACATCAAGGGTCCAGGAGCCGAACGCTTGGTGCGCCGCCTCGCCGTGAACGAAGTAAACGACATGGAACCGGGGCAGGTCCGGTACTCCAGCCTCTGCAACGAGCAGGGCGGGATCGTCGACGACATCACGGTGTATAAGTTCCACGACGAACACTTCATGATCGTCACCAGTTCCGGACCAAGGTTGAAAACCGCACGTTGGATTCGCGATCATAGCATGGGAACCGGCGCCTATTCAACCGACATATCCACCGGCATCGCCCTCCTTGCCATCCAGGGACCGCGCTCCCGCCGCTTCCTCAAAACCGTGGTGGATGATGCCAATGTCGACGGCCTCAAGTTCTTCCGCTTCGTCCCCGCCACGATTGCCGGCATCGAGCTTCTGCTTTCCCGATCGGGATATACCGGCGAGTTGGGCTATGAACTCTATGTTCCCTCGGACCAGGCGGGCATCCTCTGGGACCACCTCCTGCGGGCGGGCAAGGAGATACGGATTCAGCCGTACGGGGTCGCCGCCATGCAGAGTTTACGGATCGAGAAGAGTCTCCCCCTCTATGGGGCCGACATAAACGAGGAGTACACCCCGTTTCATGTCGGACTGGATCGCTGGATTGTATTTGCCAAACGCGATTTCATCGGTCGGGAGGCCCTGCTTCGGGTTCAGGAGGAGGGCCTCGATCGCCGGTGGACCGGCCTGGTGTTGCGGAGTGAGATCCCGGCGGCCACCAACGACAAGGTCTACGCGATCACCGATGTCGCGACCGCGCGGAAGAAGATTTTCAGCGGCGCCGAAGCGGGCCGAGATGCCGACGCGGTCCTGGCTGGCGAGCGCGAGATTGGTTATATCACCTGCGCCGCCAAAGGACACTCGGTCAACGAAATGCTGGCCATGGCGTACCTCGACATCGGCCATGCCTGGCCGGGCCACAACCTGCTGGTCCAGATCAACGGCCGCCCAGTGCCGGCCCGCGTTGCTCCTACTCCCTTTTTCGATCCGCAAAACGCCCGGATTCGCGCCCGCGCCCGCGACGACGATCCCCAGCCGTCGGTGGCCGCGGAGATGCCCAGCCAACCGCCGACCACCCGTGGCCGTGGGAAGCAGGAGGAACCGCGCCAGGAGCCGCCCACCGCCAAACCCGGCGCGGGCCGCTGATGCGTTCCTATGGCTCCAACCGATACGACGTCATCGTGATCGGCGTGGGCGGCATGGGCAGCGCTACGTGCTATTACCTTGCCCAACGGGGGAAGCGGGTACTCGGTCTGGAACGCCATGGGATTCCGCACACCAAGGGCTCCTCGCATGGCTACACCCGAATTATTCGTCTGGCCTACTATGAGCACCCCTCATACGTGATGCTGCTGCGTCGCGCCTACGAATTGTGGCGGGATATGGAGGAGTGGGCCGGGGAGCAACTTCTCCATATTACCGGCTCGATTGACGCCGGGCCCGAACACGAGTGGGTCTTCCGTGGCTCTTGGGAATCGTGCCGCGTCCACGATCTACCACATGAGGTACTCACGGGGGCCGAGCTGCGCCGCCGCTACCCCGGCTATCACCTTCCACCCGACCACCTGGCGCTATTGCAGCCCGATGGCGGCTTTCTGCGGCCGGAACGGTGCATCGTGTCGTACGTTCAAGCGGCACAGAGTGAAGGAGCCGAGATTCATGCCTTTGAGCAGGTGCTTGAATGGGAGCCGGCGGCGGGCGGAGTGCGCGTGCGGACCGACCGCGATGTCTATGAGGCCGAGCGGCTGGTAATCAGCGCCGGCGCCTGGAACGCGGAGTTGGTGGACTGCCTGCGAGGGCTCAGCGTCCCGGAACGCCAGGTGTTGGCCTGGCTCCAGCCCACCCGTCTCGACTATTTTCAGCCGGATATGTTTCCCGTCTTCAATCTTCTAGTGGACGAAGGTCGTTTCTACGGCTTCCCGGTGTTCGATGTTCCCGGTTTTAAGTTCGGCAAGTACCACCACTTCGAGGAGATGGGCAGCGCCCAGGATCTCGATCGCGCGGCGCGCGACGATGACGAGGCGATGTTGCGGCAGTTTGCCGAGCGGTATTTTCCCGATGGCTGCGGTCCCACCATGAATCTTGAGACCTGTCTGTTCACCAACACGCCGGATCATCACTTCGTAATAGACACCCACCCCATCTATCCTCAGGTCAGTTTTGCGTCACCCTGCTCCGGTCATGGATTTAAGTTCGCAAGCGTGATCGGCGAGGTGATGGCCGACCTCGCGACCACGGGCGTGACACGCCACGATATAAGCCTCTTCCGCCTGGAACGATTCTCAGGAACTCAAGGTTCCAGGTTGGAGTACTCGGGGCAGGCACGCGACCGGCGTGGTGGCTTCCCTCGGCCGATGGACATTACCACCCCCTGGTGAAGGGGTGTCTTGTTCCCTAGAGATCCCGGATATATCATTGAGCAAGAGTCAGATTCGCCAGAGGGAGAAAACCATGAATAGCGAACCGTCAGCGGTCATTCCCGCCAGTCACGAGGCCCTCCTACAGAGCAATGCCGTGGCTGTTGTCTCCACGGTTGGACCGCGTGGCGAGCCCCAGACCAGCCCGGTCTGGTTCGGATGGGACGGCAAGGTGCTTCGCTTCAGCCACACCAAGGCCCGGCAGAAGTATCGCAACCTGGTCCGCGACCCCAGAATCGCCATCTGTATTATCGACCCAGCCAACCCGTACCGGTATATCGAAATCCGCGGCACCGCGACTATCGAGGACGATCCAACCAAAGCCTACATCGATGTCATGTCTAAGAAGTACACCGGCAACGACAAATATCAAGGCAATCAACCTGGCGATGAGCGGATTATCGTCACCGTGACCCCGGCGCATGTGAACACGATGGGCTGATCTAGGCCAGCCGATACGCCGCTATTCCGTGGCATGATAGTGGCCGGCCCTCCTGGCTGGCCCCACTATCCTGCCACTCCACGCCACCGGGCCTGTTTGCCGCGAATTACCGAACGGGCTACCATGCAAGGAGTAGGGTTTCTTCGCCACCCCGCCCGCTTCCGATGTGCGACGACGAGAAGAGGCACATGAAGCGGATTGCTATGGCTTGAATCGAGACCTGATCGTGGCGTTGCTCCAGAGCCGGTGCCGCCAATCGACCGCCCGATGGAGGCGACAAGCATCCATGTAGCCGCTTTAGGAGGTGCCGCTTTGGATTCCACTAATACGATCGCCTATGTAAGTTCCTATCCGCCACGCGCGTGCGGGATCGCCACTTTCACCCGCGATCTCAGCCAGGCGGTGGCTCAGAGCGGACGGGGGATGAATACCCGGATCGCCGCGATTAACGACGAGGGGGCGGTGTATAGTTACCCACCCCAGGTTCGCTGGACGATTGATCAGTACGATCCACAAAGCTGGAAGGATGCCGCGGACCAGATCAACCGTTCGCGCGTCTCTCTGGTCTCGATCCAGCACGAATTCGGCATTGACGGCCGCTTTGAGCGAGATGGACGTTTCGTGGATCATCTTGGCGGCTTCCTGGATCGACTGAACGCGCCCGTCGCCGCTACCCTCCATACGGTTCTCCCTCATCCTCGTCCGGATCTCCGCGAGGCGGTGCGCCGCCTCCACGATCGGGCTTCCGGGGTGGTCACCATGGTCAATGTCGCAAGGCTGATTCTCGAACAGGAATATGGCCTGGATCCGGCGAAACTGTTCACTATTCCTCACGGTGTGCCGGAAGTGGGGCGGACGAACCCGGAGCGTCGCAAGCAGGCAATGAAGTTCGAGGGACGGACGATTCTGAGTACCTTTGGTTTGCTGAGTAGCGGCAAGGGGATCCAATACATGATTCGTGCCTTGCCGGAGGTGATTAAACGCCATCCAGACGTGTTGTATCTGGTGATCGGCGAGACTCACCCCGAAGTCCGGAGACGTGAGGGGGAGAAGTATCGCAACTCCTTGATCGAACTCAGCAAGCGCCTGCATGTGGACAAGCACGTTCGCTTCGTCAACCAATACCTGCCGCAACCGCAATTGATACGGTACTTGCAGGCAACGGATATCTATATTACTCCGTATATCGACCGCTATCAAATCACCAGTGGCACCCTGGCCTACGCGCTAGGGTGCGGCAAGGCGGTGATTTCCACCCCCTACAGTTACGCCGCCGAAGCCCTCGCGGAGGGAAGAGGATTGCTGGCGGAGTTCCAGGATCCCAAGTCGTTCGCGCGCTGCGTGAACCTGCTCCTGGAAAATCGCGCCCTACGCGAACTGTGCGAAAATGGCGCCTACGAGTACGGTCGCGGCATGAGCTGGGGCAATGTGGGGGCCCGCTATGCCGACCTCTACGATTCCCTGGCCGGCGCCGCCACCGCGACCCCCCGCGCCGCCAAGATCCTCGACCTCCCGGCCCGTACGATGGATCGGCCCGTACTTGTGCCCGCCGCTGGCGATTTCCGCTAATCGGTCGCTGTCTATCCCTTCGTCCTATTGAAGCCGCTCTCTCAGAGGCCCATACTGCGCTCGACACCATCATCTGTCGACCTTGATACGGCGATGCGTCTCCAATAACCGAGGCGCATCGCCGTATCGCTGGATTGAGAGATCGCTGGCGTCCACATTGGCGTGATCTCCGACCGTGCCAGGCACCGCGTTCACGGTGCCGCCCCATGGTTTCGGTTGGAGAAGAGAGAAAGATTGGCCATGACGCAGTCCTCTGAATCCTTGTTTCTCCAACACTATCCCTCGGCTTCCGATCTACCCTACCAGCTACGACGCCTTGGAGTGGTGATGCGGCCCCAACCACACAACCCCATGGAAGCCGGCGGCGTCCTGAACCCCGGTGGGGTACGGACTCCTACCGGCGGCTTTATGCTGTTCCCTCGTCTGGTGGCGGCCGGTAACTATTCGCGGGTTGGCCTTGCTAGGGTGATCTGCGACTCGAATGGAGTTCCATGCGACGTTGAGCGGCTCGGAGTGGTCCTGGAGCCCGAGATGCCGTATGAGCGCACTTCCGACGGCCGAGGAGGATGTGAGGATGCGCGCGTGGTTCACATCCCGGCCCTGGGCGGCTATGTGATGACCTACGTGGCGTTAGGACCGGACGGCCCACGTCCGGCCATGGCGATGTCGTCCGATCTCGAATCGTGGACTCGGTTGGGCCTGATTGATTTCTCGCCCCTCCGCGGAGCCGACATGAATGCGTACCCGAACAAGGATCACATGCTCTTCCCCGAACCGGTGCCGGGGCCAGATGGCCGACCGTCGATCGCCATGCTGCACCGGCCCATGTTCGAGAAACCGCTGAACGGGGATTCGCATGGCCGTTACCAGGTCTCCCTCCCACCCGGTGTCCACGATGAACGCTGGTCCGCCTGGATCTCCTATTGTCCGCTGGAGGATGCGGATTGGGCGATTCCGGGCTCTGGACGATGTCCTACCTTTTCCGCGCATCAACCGCTGTTCGCCCCCGAACACCAATGGGAAGGCTTCCGCCTCGGGGCCGGCACGCCACCGCTGAGATTGGCTGAAGG
>Ga0134126_10007806_pt1 | contig 13427 bp, 11 predicted proteins | sample KB31752_FD_96881 | JGI IMG/M metagenome (GOLD analysis project Ga0134126, IMG submission 96881) | Terrestrial soil microbial communities with excess Nitrogen fertilizer from Kellogg Biological Station, Michigan, USA - KB3-175-2 | ecosystem: Environmental > Terrestrial > Soil > Unclassified ...
ACATTCATATTCAATGGACAACAATAATAAAAACACTTCAAAAAAAAATTTATTAAGAAACATAAAATTAAAAAAACCAAAACAATTTAACAAACCTAAGTAATCAACCATTTTTTACTATGTTATTATAGATAAAATTTAACATTTCATCCTCCATCAATTAAGATAATCTCTACTAGGCATTTTTAGAGTTTGAGAAATACAATTTATTCAAAATTTTATATATTTCATACTTGAAAAGGTTCTAAATGAAAAATTATATGGATATTATAGAGTTATATTATCAATAAACCTGTGTTTCAATATTTGCAGATTCAAAAGTATAATCTATCTGTATTTAAATAAAATAATAATAATGATAAATATCCATTAATAATAATGGTACAAAAAATGAATTATATTTAGACCTGTAATAAAAACACATTTTATATTAAAAGATGATTAGATTCAAACTGAGTAATTTTTGTAAACATGGCGGAAAATAGCGATACAATACAACCTTGCAGGATGATGTATGAATACATACTGCAAATACACATCAGAATTTATACACATTAATTTAAAGAGTAGTTCTCAAAATAACCTTTAAAATACCGATAATTTCAGATCACGATTAGAATATTATTACATGATAAAAAACTGTAACTATATTTAACAGTCGACGAAGAATTTGTTTGGATTTGTAAACCATGAATAAAACAAAATGAAGTCAAATTTTATAATTGGAAAGGATTAATGCGTAAAAATATATGGTGGATAATTTTATTATAAACTACCCGGAAAGCCCGGTAGAATTTAAAAATACCGAATGTAGCGGACAAGCATAGAGGCCTTTGGAGCCTTTGACCCCAGTTCGAATCTGGGCCGGGCTATTTAGAGTTATATATTCAATATATTTTTTCATTTGCATATTAGTTATTTTTCAATGTTTTTACAATCATCATCCCAAAAATAAAAATTTACATTAACAGGTATTCTGGTTATAAAGAAGTTATTTCGATATGCTTTTTTGCATGATTCCTAATTGCCAAATACATTGATACATTATTCAATAAATTCTGTGAATTGGTCTGTTTACAACCAATCCTTTATTAGAAAAGGAGAAATCTTGCTAGTTTTAATGTCTAAATAACTGTGATACAGAGCTAAAAGAGATGAATAAAGGCTAAATAGGTGAACCATTACATTATCCAAACACTTTTCTTCTTTTACCTGGTGTGTTAAGGCATACTTTCATCTTCTTTGTAGACAAACAGAATGCATTGCACAAGGTCACGCCAGAGGGGTGTACCTTCTATTCTTGATTTTATAACTATTTGCAAAAAAAGAATAAATAAGTTAAATATTTCAATAAATACTGACAAATATGAAGTCTTTAAAGATGATTATATTGTCATTGCAATAAACCGTACTGATATCAAGGTAACAAAGAGGCCAATGGATGAGACAAGTGGCATATAAAAAATAAGAAAGAATATTTAAAAATACATATAACAGTTAATATCAAAAACAAAAAAATTCTTTCAATGAATGTAACTGGTGAACATGTTCATAGTGGTAAAGCATTACCCGAATTGGTCAAAAAATTCTAAAATCGGAAGATATGGTATCAATAGGTGAACTATTGTGATGGAGCCCATGATAACATGATATTTTTAGATATTTGTCAACCAATGGAATCTTGCCTTGTATCAAAGTAAGAAAGAATTCGAGTTAAATGGAAAAAAGGAAACATCCATAGAAATCTATTAGTGTTGGCAAAAACAAATGATTTGCGAAAATGGACCGATAGCACTAGCTATGACTAAAGATGGATTTTTGAAATTGTATTTTCTTGTATAAAAAGAAAGTTTGGTGAATATGTTTATTTGATTAAACTAAAGAAAATGATGCAGGAATAATGTTAAAAGCATACTGTATAATAAGTCGACATCTATTTAGAGAAAACAGAAAGTATAAAGCTTTTGAGAATCATACAATAGGGTATAAAAAAACGTCCATAAACGCCAAATAAAATACCATGCCGCAGAGCAACTATTTCGTTTTAAAGATTATATTAATGAATACATTATCATTTGTCGATTGAAAGAGGAGAATACCTTGATATTTTTAGGAATAAACTGAGAAAGTATGATGAAATGTCCAATATAGTAGCATGTCTGATAAACTAAAACATTGAATAATTAGAACTAGCTACAGAAATAGAATAGATAATAAAAATCTGAATTATTTTACTTGTGTAATAGATATAACGAAATAATTATTTTGATTTTATATGATTGTGTATAATCTACATTATTTTGGGAATACTATTATAAATTCGACCAATCAATATTTACTTCTTTTATACACTCTTCAATCAATTTTTCTTTATAGAATCCTGGGTGTATATTTTTCTCTTTTATTATTCTACTTTCTAAAAGACTGAATGTTAAACTTACTCCAATTGAAAAAGCTCCGGTAGCTCCTGGTGAATTATAGTTTAATACATGTATGGCATTGTCATTTTTTATAAATATTGGATTTAATAAAAAATTGCCATCCTTATTAATCAAATTAGATCTAATTCCTGATATGCCTTTGATTGAAAAGTCATTTGATTTTAACAAGGGTAAAAATTTTTTAACTCTATTAATCATATGTCTTTTAGATATACTACTATATAGTTCTTTAATTATTAATTGTAAATATTCTTTATTCAGTATTAAATTTTTTATTCCTTTTATTTCAGAATCTTTTACAAAGTTATATATATTCGGTAAAAATTCTTTTAAGTTTGTTTTTATGTCGTACCCATACTGTGAAGAAACAGGACAAGCATTAGGCCCTATTTCTCTGTTTCCATTAGATCTAATTATCCAATGGGGATCTAAAAATGGAAACTCTTGAAATTCTGGAACCGAGTAAATGCTGTGATTAGTAAGATGTTTATATTTTGTAGGGGCTTTCCAATATTCTCCTCTAAAATAAATGTTTTTGTATTTAAGACTTGGATTCATCATTTTTGCTAATTCCAGTGCAGATCCTCCTGACGCATTTATTATGTAGTTGCATTGAATTGTTATTTCCTTTCCGTGGTGGATTTGTTGTTTAAATTTTAAAATAATCTTATTAACCTTTTGATTATATTCAATTTTGTTGACCTTTGAGCATGTTAATATTTCTACGTTGTTCCTAATTGCATCCATTGCCAAATTTCTTGTAATTTCTCCAAAATCTACTGATGCATCTCTTTTGCATAATAGTGCATTTTTGCATATCACATTAGGCTCAATATTTTTTACTTCTTTGGAATCTAAAACTCGAAGATTTTGCTTTTCTAATCCATTCCTAATTCCCCATTCTAAATGCTTATAAATAGTGTTGACATCTTTTTCTTTAATTGATACTTCTAGAATGCCATCTTCTTTAAATTCAATTCTTTTAACTCTACAATAATCTTTCCAAAAATCATATCCATATAGTGCTGCTTTTGCTATGCTCCGTTTTTTTTCGGGATTATAAATAAATGGTGCGTGAATCTTTCCTGTATTTCTAGAACTAGTATGATATCCTACAATTTTTTCTTGCTCTATTAATATAATTTTTGAATTTGAGAATGCGGAGATTATATATGATAATACTGTACCTAAAATTCCGCCGCCTATGATAACAATGTCTGTATTTTTACATTGATACTGTTTTTGCAAAATTCTAAATACTAAACTCCTGTCAATGTTACTTTGCCATTAAATAATGACTGGTTTATTTCATCTATTTCATGAGTTTTGTGTTTTCTTCTTTCAATTACATATCCTGATTTTGAATGGTAATATATTATCATATCTGTAGGATAAAAAGATATTATAGAATGATTATCTGAATCTGATGCAAAATGTCGCAAATGAATATTTTCCCATTCAAAAAGCTTATCTATGTCTCCATTAAAATGAAAACTGCTACCACAAACACACAGGACGTTTCTCCAATTATCTTTGATGTTTTTTAACCATTTTTCCTTTTTGTCATTATTTTTTATATTAGTTGTAATGTTATCCTCATTTCTTGGATCTTTCGATACATGGGCATTTTTTCCTCCACTTGGCATTCCTTTTATTTATGAATCTCTTATTTTAAAACTGTTTCTTGTTTAACCATTTTATTATTTTTTTCTCCATTTTATTGCTGACTTCGAGTAATCCAGTCCATTCCAAGTTATTATGCCGCCCATTTGTGTTAAAATATCGATATGGATTTTTTCAGGAATGTTTTTTGATGAAAGGAATTCACATGCCATATTTAAGTTATCTATTTCTTTTTGTAATAATTCGTCATGGATTTCTTTAATAATATAATCTTTAAAAATAAAGTCTTTGATTAAAGTTAATTGATTTCCAATTATTTTTTTTTCTAATTCATATTTGAAATCTTTATTGTTTTCTTTTGCTTCTATCAAATTAAAAGTGTCAAAAACATCTAATTTTTTTTTTAGTGTTTTGTTTACATCTTCAAAAGTTATGAAAGTATTGTTTGATTGTTTGAATTTATTTAATGCTTCTGTAATGTCATCCATGATATTCAATTTCTCCGTTTCATTTTCAAATTTTTGGTCAATTATTTTTCTTTCTATTTTTTTTAAAAAATCAATAATTTCTTTAAATCGAATATTTTCGTTTTTATATGAGATAATCAAAACATTATCTTTATCTTTAATATTAAAAAATAATTGTCTATGATCAGCTTCATAGGTCATCAAATTTTCAAAATTAATTATTAAGATCATATAAAAATTCTCATCTTTATAATTTTGTATGATTTGCAATATCTTCTGTAATTTTCTTTCTAGGTATTCCCTAGTCCAAAATCCAATTATTTCAACAAATATTTTGCTTTGATATTTAGATAATAGAAAATCTGATATAAAAGCTGTCTTTGATTTGGTTATTAAGGGTTCTGGTTCTCTTTCTAGAGTCCATTTTGATACCTGCAAGGTAAATTTGTCTGAAAAAGTTTTTTCAATTTTGCTGTCAAATAATATATCTGTGCTTATATTATTCTCTAACTTATTTAAAATTTTTAAATTAAATGCCAATCTATTTTCAATTTCAGTTTTTTCAATACTTTGAATTTCATGTTTGTATTGGGGGATGTTTTCATTGTTTTTATATATTGCATCTAAAAATAAATCCTCTGTAATTTCAAATTTATATATATTTTTATTTCCTTTGGCTGATGTTCTTAAAATATCTGCCTTAAGATTCCAATTTCTTGCTCTAAATATTAGTGGAACAAGTTTTGCTATAGAACTACCATATCTTTCTGTAAGTTTAATTATATTTGTGACACCGTCTATTGTGCATATCAATTCTTCTTGACCTGAATTATTTGAAGAATCCGTATCCAACCAATACATAAGACCCAATCGTTTTATATTCCTCAAAATGTTTTTCCATATCAAACCTATGTTTTTTACAGAACCTATCTTGATTTCCATTTTAATGCAGTTGAAAAGTAACGTCTGAATTAATGATATATTATATTGGTATAAAATTATTTGAGGATCTGGAGATGTGTATCTATCAATTATTGTATTTTCTTCCAAATCTGACCACATCGCTCTGTTAATCGTTTCAATATCCGTACCAACTCTTTTTGAGATATTTTCTAATATATTGTTTCTCTTATCTGCAGTGATTGCGATGCCATTTAAAGCAGATTCTTGGAATATCATTTTTCGTAAATACTTTGGATCGAGTTTTATTTTTGTTAATTTTGAGTTCTGATCCAATGGATCATGAGTATCATCCAATATCGATTTGAATGTACACTGTTTTTCAATGATGGAATATATTCCTCTAGTTAATTTGTATTCATTTTGTGTCGTTTCTAAAATTTTAATTTTTTCATTTATCTCTTTTTTGTTATAATGGTTTTTGAAACCTTCATCCATAATCTTAATTATATTTTTAGCTAATTTGTATTCCATACCGTTCTCTTTGACTGAACATAAAATAGGATGTATTCTATTATTGGCGTAATCAATTTTATATCTTAATAAATCGGAGGTTATCATGATATGTTTTGAGATTGTGAATTTAAATTTCTAGTAATCTGAATGATTTTGTATAACCGTATATTCATATTTGTTATAAATATTGTTACTGCTAATTTACTTTTCAATACTCTTGTTCCTTTTGTTACTTGTATATGTTTCACTTGTTCCTGACGAAATTATTTCTATAAGTTCTGATAATTCATTCTCATTTACCTTTGGTCTTAGTAGTCTGCCTAATCTCTGAATAAATTCCCTCTTACTTCCAGTTCCACTCAATATAATGCCAATATTTGCATCCGGAATATCAGTTCCCTCATCTAGTACTCTTGTTGTAGAAATTATTTTATAAATTCCTTTTTTAAATCCTTCTATTATTTCGTTTCTTTCTTCATTTATTGTTTTGTGGGTTATTACTGGAATTAGAAATCTATCTGATATTGAGTATGCTAATTTGGTATGAATTGTAAAAATTATTATTTTACTTTTTTCAAGATCTTTTTCTTTTATTATTTTTTCTAATTCTAAAAGTTTTGCTTTACTATTAAAAGCTATTTCAATCATTTCATTTCTTAGTAATAATGCTTTCCTTAATTTACTATTATTCGTTGAAAGAATTATTAATTTCTTTAATTTTAAGGGATAAAATATTTTGCAATCTTTTAATATTTTTTTATATTCTGAACTTTTATTGTTATATTGTAATATCTCATCAGGTAACATATTTATTATTCTTTTTTTTAAGATGAAATTGGATAAATAATTTTGTTTAGTTAACTCATGAAATTTTTTTTGGTATATATTATCTCCAACTAAATCTGTGAGAATTATATGTCTGTTATCTTCTCTTTCAATAGTTGCTGTCAAACCTAATCTATATGGTGATATAAAATGTTCACCTATTGTAGAATATTTTTCAGAAGCCAAATGATGGACTTCATCAAAAATCAAAAATCTAAATTTATTTCCAAGAAACGGTGATTTAAGGTATGCTGAATCATAAGTTGTTACTGTTATCGTTTTTATATTTTTATATCCTCCGCCAAACATGCCTACTAAATTTTTATCGTTTATTATTTTGTTTATTGCTTCAAACCACTGTTCCATCAAATTTAAAGTGGGTACTATGATCAAAGTCGATGAGTTAACTTCTGTAATAGCTTTTAGGGCTATTATTGTTTTACCTGCTCCAGTAGGTAAAACAATACATCCTCTTCTATCATGTGTATTCCATTTTTCAAGTGCTTCCATTTGATAATCTCTTAAAATATTTATTTCATCAAAATGGAGTTCGCTTGGAAATTCGATAAAATCTTTTACATTGTCTATATATTCTAAATTATTTTTTTTAAGAAAATTGATTATATCTTGATAATGTTTTCCTAGAGCTCTGCTCATGCCTACTCTGTGATCGTATATCGAATGTGGGAACTTTTTATTTCCATTTATTAATATTGTTCCTTTTTCGTATTTTAGTTCGAGTGATTTATAGTCTATGTTTTAAACATGTATGATTATTTTATTTAAATCTATTTTCATACTCTGCTTATAGAATTTTTATAGATAAAATTATAATGGTGATTGACTAATGGACTTATTAGTAAAAAAATGTCAAGCGGAGAAAGATTAGGTCAATTCCTAGAAGACGGTAAAGATTGGGAGCGTAAACCGACTAACATACCTGGTGTTTTTTTATTTAAATTACCTGAATATCGTGGTCGACCTGCTTCACTTGCCATTGAAATTAATCCATTGAATGCAAATGGATCACCTTCAAAAAAAAGAGGTATTGTTATTAAATCCTCTGATGAACTTAATTCGATTATGGAATTAATTACTAATTCGAAGGTTTCTCTTTTAGCTAAATCGATAGATGAAATTAATCCCGAACGAAAGTCATATGTGAAAAATGAATCAGCTGATGTATTTGAAATATGATTGTTTCATCCTAATTTGTTAGTCTTTATCACGCTATACTAGCTATGTCTTTGCATCCACGATATTTTTCTCATCCATTATTAAACGCGAATTCTGTTTTATTTAGACAATATCAGAATGCTGTGGTACAGAAAACTCTCTATACAAATTCATTAATCGTTGTTCCGACATCTTTGGGAAAAACAATTATCGCTTTACTAATTTGTATTGATATTTTGTTTAAATGGAAAAAATCAAAAATACTTTTTCTTTCTCCTACTCGACCATTGGTAAATCAGCATTTAGATTTGTTTAAACGTTTCTCAAAAATAGGGAATCTTTGTTTTGCTCTTACAGGAAAGATTTCTCCTGTTATTCGTAAAACTATTTGGGAATCTTCATCCATTAGAATGTACTTTGCTACTCCTGAACTAGTAAAAAACGATCTCGATGATGATTATCTAAAAATGGATGAGTTTTTTTTTGGTTATTTTTGATGAAGCTCACAGAGCAGTTAAGAATTATAGTTATACTAGTATTTCAAGAAAATTCTACAAAAGTGATAATTCAAATTCCTTTCCAATGTTTTTGGCTTTATCTGCTAGTCCTGGTTCTAATGAAGATAAAATTCAGGAAATCTGTACAAATTTATTTATGGAACAGATAATTGTAAAGTCTGAAGATGATGCTGATGTATTACCTTATGTTTATAATATTGAAGTGATACATAAGTATGTTGAGCTAGATGAGGAACATAAAAATATTTCTTCTATTCTTCAATCCTTGATTGATGAAAAGATAAAATGGTTATTAGATAATAAATTTATCAAAAAGAAACGGATAATTAATGTCTATCGAAAGGATTTATTGAATTTATCTGAGAACCTTAAAATTGCAATATCTCAATCAAATTATCCGAATTTTCTATTATATGCCGCACTAAGGTATCAAACTATGTCAATGATTTTGTTATATTGTCGTGATTTGGTTGAATCTCAGGGTAATTTTGCATTAAAGAAGTTTTTGGATCAATTCAATGGGGATGAATCTCAACTCAAATCTTATCAAGATTTGCTTTCTGATTCTCGTATTAAAGAAATTATTGATATATTAAAATATGATAATTCTTTATTCTCTCATCCTAAAATTTCAAATATACTTTTAATAGTTAAAGACTTTATTTTTGGTGATAGAATCATCTTCAAAGATGATGATAATTCTTTGTCCAAAGATATTGAATCATATAAAACTGAACAGATGAGATCCAGTGGTGGTATTGATGCTGATTCTGACAATAAAATTGTAAAGAAAGTTTTAATTTTTTCACAATATCGTGATACTTTAGATGAAATTGTTATTTTTTTAAATCAAAATGGTATTAAATGTAGGGGATTTTATGGACACGCTAACAAAAAAAATCAGAAAGGTTTTAGCCAAGATGAACAATTATCTATTTTGTCGGACTTTAAAAAGGGAAAATTCCATGTTTTGGTCGCTACATCTGTAGCGGAAGAAGGTTTGGACATTCCTAACGTTGATTTAGTTATATTTTATGAACCTGTGGTAAGCGAGATCCGTTTCATCCAAAGAAAAGGTAGGACTGGAAGATTTTCTAATGGTAAAGTTATTGTTTTGATCACTAATGATTCTATAGATTCAAAATATCTTTCTATTGTGCAGAGAAAAATTTCAAAAATGAAACAAACATTGAAGAAGATTCATCTTGATTTCAATAAATATGACAAAAGATTATTTCAAGTTACCAATGAAATGGATCCTAATGAAATAGATGCTCTTGATGCAGAAAACAAACAGATAGTAGTAGAAGTTGATGAAAAGCAAGACGAAAATTATTTGTTAAATAACAACGAGAATGAATTTTTTAATCCCATCGTGAATGCCATTAGTTCTAACTCGAATAAGAAAATTAAATATTTTATAAAAAATTTGTCTTATAGAACTAGTAGAATTAATACATCTAGTTCTCCTGTATCTGGGAGTGATATGGAACATTTGTATAACGCATCTTTGGCCTTGGATAATCAAAAATTAATATATAAAGCACAAAGAAAAATTTACGAATTACTTGTAAAGTCTGGAAAAGGCTTGAATATATTCGAATTGAGTGAAGAAATTGGATACGATCAATCTATAATATCATATGCAATAAAAAATCTTGAAAAATTAAAAAAAATTAAATGGATTAATAAAAATACAGTTTCTATAATTGATTCTATAAAAAATATTTCTGAAAAAAAATATTCAATTTTTGTGGAAAAAATATTAATTGGAAAAGCGATAGTTTTAATAAATGGAAAATGGTTTGCTTCATTGAATTATTATGATTATTTGGGGTCAAGACATTTGCTAAAAAAAGGGAACTCCTTTGATGTCATAGGGGAAATTTATAAAAAAAATGACATTCTCTGTATAAGTGTCAAGAAAATAATATAATCTTTTTAATTTAATTTGTAGTAATTATTGTAATAAAATCTCAATCAATATTTTATTGTTATAAATATCTATTCTAGTTCTTTAAATTAAAAATAATTATTTTTATTATTTATTCTAATTCTGCATTTAGCTTTGATGATTTAATATTCTATAATTTGTCTGGCGTGTAATTATATTGGACATTTTGATATTTTCTCTAGTTACTTCTTGATTTATGTGTGTATTTTGAACTTTTTAATCCTTTACATCATGTGCAACACAACTTTGTGTGGTTTATTTGGGACATAGTTTTTGAATAGATGTTATATACGAACAATGAGTGGAAAAGAAATTGTGTTATTGAATAACTGTTTATTCTTAGGTAAGATCTGTTAATCTATTTTATTTTCTTTATATATTTTAATGAATATTATTATGCATATCATGGCAATATCTTCTCATATTTCCAAATATCCTCCAGGACCTCGTTCGATTTTTCCTAATAAAACATTGCGTGAATTTATGCGAGATCCAATCAAAATGTTAATGCGTACTGCATATACTTTTGGGGATGTATCTCATTTTTATTTTGGGAGACAGCATGTATACTTGGTAAATAATCCTGAATATATAGAAGATATATTAATCAAAAATTACAAGAATTTTAAAAAAAGCAGAGGATTGCGAGTTTCAAAACGTCTCTTAGGGGATGGTCTTGTTACTAGTGAAGGGGATTACCATGATCGTCAAAGAAAAATAATACAACCTGCATTTCATCCAAATTTAATAAAAAAATACGGGGAAATAATGACTACGTTTGCTAATGATATGTCTCGAAATTGGGTTGATGGAAGTACAGTTGATGTACATAGAGAGATGATTAAAGTTACATCTGCGATAATTAGTAAAGCCGTACTTGGATCGGATATAAATACTGCAGAGGGTGACGAAGTTGGAGATTCTCTTTTAATTTGTGCAGAATACTTCAATCGATTATTGACTCCTCTTGGAGGATTGATTGGAAGGATACCTATATTACGAATTAATAAAAATTTCCAGAATGCCAAAGGGAAATTAGATGCTATAGTTTACAACATGATAAAGGAACATAGAGCTAAAGAGAACATGACGGATTTAAAACAGTCTTTTGATTTATTGTATACTTTATTAAATGCACAAGATACAGAATCAGGAATAGATCGAATGAGTGATTCTCAATTGAGGGATGAAGTTATGACTATTTTTCTAGCTGGCCATGAAACAACAGCTAATGCTTTAACCTGGACATTCTATCTGTTATCCCAAAATCCTGACATAGAATCTAAATTATATGATGAAATCAATAGAGTCCTTGGTAGTGAAAGTGGTGAAAAAAAAGAAAATGGTGATATCCTACATAGGACTCCCACTGTAAAAGATATACCTTACCTGGAATATGCCGAAAAAGTATTAAGAGAATCTATGCGACTTTATCCTCCGGCTTGGACTTTGGGACGTCAAGTTATGGGAACCTACAATCTTGGCGAATATGTGATACCGCCCGGCTCAATTATTTTGATGAGTCAATATGTAATGCACCGAAATCCACTTTATTTTCCTGATCCAGAGCGATTTAATCCTGATAGGTGGACAAAAGAGTTAAAAATCCACCTACCTCGATTCGCTTATTTTCCATTTGGAGGTGGCATAAGAGGATGCATTGGTGAACCTTTTGCATGGATGGAGGGAATATTATTAATTGCAACTTTCTATCAAAAATGGACTATGCATCATGTTACAAATCATAAAGTAGAATTAAAACCTTTAATTACATTACGTCCTAAATACGGTATGTTAATGAAATTAGAAAAAAGAAAATAGTGGTATAAAATTTAATGTATTTATCTGATTCTTCGGATGGTTATTTGCTTTGATTAATTTTTGTCCATCTTTATCTTCTTTGGTATCTTTAAATATATACAATCAAAAATCGTGATATTTAAAAATGCTCAATCTTTTTATACTCTTTCATTTTTAATGTTACACTTTTGTCAACTCTGTTAACTTAAGATATTATTTCTTGATTATGTAGATAAACAAATAACTTGAACCATTGTTTAATATGATTTAATTTGCACTTGTTCTTTTTGCAAGGAAAGTAATCATCGAAGCAATTAGTTCTATCTTTTATGAATTGCATTGTTCTTTCTATCAGACTTTTCTCGAAAGATGATGAATATGATGATTTATCTTCAAAAACCTACAGGCTTGTGGGTACCAAGTACCCCCATCTAAGGGAACAGAATGTAATCCATACTTGTTTACTACCTAAGACAGAACTTGTTCGGCAACAAACATATTTCGTTTTTTTTTCAACAGCAAGGATTTCTTTATGCTTTGGTTCTATTGTAACTCAAAGCCAGATTATTTCAGAAGAGCCTGCTTTTATGACAGTTTCATCAATGATATACTCTTTGATTGACTTATTCTTTAGATATTTCCTAAGTTTGTACTTTTGAATCCAGTTCCAGATAGAAACGTGACTTATTTTTATTTTTAAAAATGATAATGATTTGGCAGTATTTCTAAATAATACACCAAGAAAGTACAAGTACAAACCATATCCAATGATACTTGAAGGCGTTCTATTTCTAGCAGACATAAAAGATATAATTGTTTTAAATCTATAGATTTTTCCTTAAGTTAACCGCTGTGTAAACACAAGGATACATCTTCTTGTAAAATATTTATGATCGCTTTGCCATGATTTTTGTTATAAATATTCTTCCACTTGCTAATGGCTCTCCCTATTTCTTGTTCGTCTTTAAATGTAGAATTGTTAATTGTCTGCCTCTGCAACCATAGCCACCTTACTTCAATTAAGTTGAGTTTTAGAGATCTTACCGGTAGAAATACCAATTTTATTCTTGTGTAATCCTTTGCTAACACTTTTTTTGTCAACTTTGATTTATGGGCTGATAGATTATCAAGTACAAGAAAGATATTTTGAATATTTTTATCATATCTTTTATCTACTCTTTTTAAAAAATCAACAAACTGCTTCCCT
>Ga0134126_10007807_pt1 | contig 13425 bp, 11 predicted proteins | sample KB31752_FD_96881 | JGI IMG/M metagenome (GOLD analysis project Ga0134126, IMG submission 96881) | Terrestrial soil microbial communities with excess Nitrogen fertilizer from Kellogg Biological Station, Michigan, USA - KB3-175-2 | ecosystem: Environmental > Terrestrial > Soil > Unclassified ...
CCGGAATTGTCGCGGCTCTTGAAGGCAAACGTGCCTCGCGCCAGATCCCAGCGCATCCCGAACTTCGTCATGATCTGCACCTTGTCCCGCGGTAGGCCGGCCAACGCCTCCCCTACGATCTCCTCGCTTGCCCCCATGCCATATACCGCCGCCGTATCGATCGACGTCACCCCCCGCTCATAAGAAGCCCGGATAGCCCGGATCGCATCCTTTCGGTCACTGCCGCCCCACATCCATCCCCCGATGGCCCAGGCGCCAAACGTGACAGCCGAAGCAGCCAGACCCGATTCCCCCAGTTGTCTGTATTCCATAGTTTTTTTATCCGAATTTACAGGCAACCAGCCAAAACAGGTCTGGCTAACTTTTTTGTGAGCAAACCCGCAAACCGTTATTGGATCACCACCTTGGTCGTCGTCCCCTCAGAACCCGTCAACAGCCGCAAAATATACACACCCGCCGTCACCCCTTGCTGCTTCACATCGGGCCAGCCGATATCGTTCGCCCCCGCAGCCAGCTGCACATCCTGCCTGAGCAGCATCCTGCCCGAGACATCGAACAGTTCCAAAGCAGCGGGTCCACTCATCCCACTTTGAATATGCAGATACAAACCGCTCACCACCGGATTCGGATATTCGTATATCGAAGTACTATCGTGACCAAAACGAGCCCCCGCCGTCGACACCGCCGCATCCGTCACCGAAGAGCCGCTCGTCCCACAGCCATGCCGGTTGTAGGCCACCCCGCCGAGATAGGACGTCGTATCCAGCCCCGTCTCGCGGCCATACTGGTTGAATGTCGTGTCCGTCTTAAACGCCAAACCGTTACCCACCGTGTCGCGATAGAAATACGCCTTACAGGGATTGTTGTCATGTGTATAGTAATCGTTATAGGTAAACACAAGCCCCGATTGCGAAAAAGCAAACTCCAGCACCTTGTTCGATGTCGAATACACATCGTTCTCATCAACCGTCAGATTCTGGATCAGCTGCATGATCAGCTCCGGCCCCTGACCCGAAGAATCCAGCGTACCATATCGGCCGTTCGCCCGGGCATACAAGGTCGGGTTGATCGTCCAGTCATTGGAATCGGTATTGTATTTTACGGTTACATTGCTGCAGGTCGAAGTGGAGTTATTACTGCCCAGGTACATCGCCGGCCCGAGATTGCTCCAGAAATTATTGCTGATGATCGTATGCCCGCCGCTGGTGCTGGAATCCTGCTCATTCCCCACCGAGATACCCGTTCCGTCATTGTAACATTCATTACCCTTGACCGTGACATTCAACGAACCATCGAGATAGATACCGGCCGACGTCGCAATTGGCGAGATACAGCGATATACCGAATTGTCCTGGATCAGTCCGTTACGGCTCTGGTTATTGGCCTTCAGGAGCGACGGATATTGCTGCAATACCCATTTGTAATTCCCCGCGGCACAGATACCGATATTGGCGACATCGTACACCTCGTTTCCGATGATCGTAAACGAATCGACATTCCCATTCATCGTCATCCCTTCTGCATAACCAGGCACGATATTATGTATAGTATTGTTACTGATGTACAAATCGGTGACCGGCGTATTGCTGTTCCCCAGCACCGTAATGGCACTCAGCACATCGTTCGGCTCAGGGTTCTTGGCCTTCGTTGTATCCCTCGTCCATTTCATATTGTACAGGTCATTATTCTGTATTGTGATATGCGAGCTCGCCCGCGACACCGAGATGCCATAACGAGTATCCTTGACCGTGTCCCCGCCCCCTACCGTCGTCAGCGTCGAATCATCAGTGAGATTCTGCAGATTCAGCCCGTTGATATTGATATAGCTCGCACTGTCGATGATAATGATACAGGAGAACTTCTGCGTCAGATTCCCACCATCCAGCGTCGGATATTCCCCGGGATAGGCGGTAAGCGCCGTCCATTTGCCGTTCCCCCCGCGATTGGAGCCGATATACAGGCTCGTATCGAGATAATACGTCCCATTACGCAAAATGATCGCGATATTGGAATCCACCAATACCGGGGACCCGGTGCTCCAGTCATAACCTGCCGTATTGATCGCATACCGCGGCGTCTTCCAGGGATGCGAAAAAGAACCATCCCCCGTCGTATCACTGCCCGTAGTACTCACATAGAACTGCGTACGCGCCTTTTTCCAGTAAATATTCGAATCCACATCCGCGATCTCCGTTACCGTCCCCACCGTTCCCACCCTTTCAACCAGGCTGTCCTGATAACCGGGAGCAACCGTCGCGAACAGCGAACTGTCGATATAAATATTACCCGGCGTTCCTCCATACGTCCCGTCGATATACACCGGTGCTACAAATGCGCTGCCGCTGGCAGGATAATTGGCCTCGGCCGTGTCGGTATTCCACATCATGTTTCGGAAAGAACAGCTGTCGATAGCGATATTGCTGCTGGTCCCGTTGATGTCGATACCAAAACCGGTCATGTTCTGGATATTGGCAAAGGTCAGTCCTTTGAGCCGCAGATTGCTGACGCTGTCGGCGACCACCATGGAGCCCCAGTTGGTCGTCAGCCCGGACCCATCGAAGACGACCTGCTCTCCCGGATAGGCCTCCAGATTGAAATGATACCCGTTCAATGCCGACTTGTTGGACCCGACATAAAGAAACATGCCGGTCGAATAATTGAAAGAATAGGTCCCCCTTCTGAAATAAACGGTCACATCGGAGTCCTGCGCCTGCGGCGTCGCCCACACAGCGTAACGAAAATCGTTCCAGGGACTCGCCAGCGAACCATTGCCGTTCACCGCCTGGGATCCGTCTACATAATAAGTCTGTGCTAAGGTAATTTTTGAGCAAGCCAGTAGCAGCAAGCCCAGGAGGGCTTGTAAAAGTTTGCGCTTCATAAGACTATATTTGAGGTTTAATGAATACTATAGTTGACGGCTGACCACATCGATAGGGTATCGCAGTGCAAGCTCCCTGATCTCATAACTGAACCGCTGGAACGTCTCCTCCCATAACCTCGCCTCTTCGGGCGTGTAGGAATAAAAACCATGTGCGTTGGCTACACCTCTGCCGCCGGCCTTCACAATGTTGTCGATCAGCACGGGAACTTCCGTGCTATTGCTGAGCGTCGGGAACAGATCCTTCATCACCGTATGATACGCCGCGACTCCGGTGAGATCCATCCACCGGAAAACACCCATCAGCGTCATCCAGTAACCCGCGTTATTGCGGCAGGCCCTGTCGACATCTTCGATTGTGGCATAGCCGTTCTCCACCAAAAAGAACGCCTCCCGGTATAAAGCATACATCAGCCTGTTCGTAATAAATCCGCGGATATCCTTCCGCACCAGAGTAGGCTCCTTGCCCCAGCAATGCGCAAGCCGGTACAACCACTCACCCTTCTCCAGCGAACTGTCCTCCCCGCAAATGATCTCGAGGAAACGTGTGGTATGCGAAGGCTCGGCCCAATGCAGCCCGAAAAATCTTTCCGGACGCATGGTTTGCTTCTGCAGGATACTTATCGGGATCGCGGACGTGTTACTCGTCAGAAGGGCCTCCGGCGCGATCATCGCCTCGATCTTCTCATACACGCTCCGCTTGATCGCAATATCCTCTAACGTACATTCGATCACCAGCACGCAATCGATCAGATGCGTATAATTTTCCGTAATGTAGAGCGAAGCCATATAGACTTCCGGTCCCGCGGGCGCCAGCCCTTCCCGCGACGAAGTCTCCAGGTGCCCCCGGATACGATCCTCCGCTTTCAGCAGATCGCTGGCCAAAGGCGCCACGGCTACTACCGAATGACCGGCCATCAGCAAACAGCTGCAGATACTACACCCCATTAGCCCCAATCCCACCACGCCCACCGGCAGTTCCGCCGTATTGAATTCATTGGTTATCATCGAAGCACAGAGATTCCCGCATTCCCGTCCTTCCCCGCAATGGACACGATATGCAACACCCTTCCATACCCCTGCCGCATCATTAGCGGCAGAACGTATTTGGACGTATCATAAGACCCCATGATATTAACATCGAAAACTAACCGCAGATCCGCGGCGTAGACCGAACAGCCAGGTTCCTCCCGGACTTCCTGCAATCTCCCGGCATTGATATCCATCAGCGCCAGTCGCACTCCCTCCGCCGCCCGCCTCGTGGCGATCGCGAGCCCCAGCCCTGTAGCGGCTCCGGTGATCAACGCTGTTTGTTGCAGTAATGCCCCGGCCATGAAAAAAGAGTTTTGGCCATATTAAAGTAGTACATATCGGCATAGAAAGAACAGACAACCGTTTGCGTGAATTGGATCAGAATACCTTTACCCCCGACGCATACGTTTGCATCGGCTTCACCAGCAACACCGCCTCCGCGGGAACCTGCATGAGGTCCTGATTGAGGATCACGAAATCTGCACGCTTACCCGCCTCCAGACTGCCGATCTCCCTCTCCAAACAGTCGGCCTTCGCCGCCCAGATCGTCATGCCACGTATCGTCTCCTCACGGCTCAACGCCTCACTGACCTGGAATCCTCCCGCAGGGTATCCCCTGGCATCGACCCGAAACACGGCAGCCAGAAAGGTCTTGAAGGGAGAGATATCCTCTACCGGAAAATCGGTGCCCAGCGGCAGCCACCCATTTTGTTGCAACAGCCGCTTATAAGCATAAGCGCCTTTCATCCGCTCCGGCCCAAGCCGCTCCACGGCCCAATACATATCGCTCGTCGCATGCGTGGGCTGTACACTGGGGACGATCGAAGCGCGGCCAAACAGGTCGAAGTCCTCCGGCGCAATGATCTGCGCATGCTCCACCCGCCAGCGCTTGTCGTTCTTCCCTTTGAGATATTTGTTATAGACCTGCAGGATCATCCGGTTACCCGAATCCCCAATAGCATGCGTACACAATTGCCAGTCCGTCCCTATCAGCCGCGCCGCCAACGAATCATAATGCGCAGGCGAACTCAGCAAAAAACCCTTCCATCCCGGCCGGTCCGTATAATCGGCGAGCAGGCAAGCACCGCGGCTGCCCAAAGCGCCATCGGCATAGGCCTTTACCCCTTTGACATACAGCAGATCCGTCTTATAGGGCCCCCGGGGCAGATAATAGTCAAGCAGGTCTTTCCGGTCCCGTAACATCGCATAGACGCGCATCTTCAGCTTCCCCGCCCGCTGCAACGAATCGATCCGCTCGATACTGGTCCGGTCCAGCCCCGGGTCGGTTACGGTCGTCAACCCCTGCGCAAAACAGTTCCGTTGCGCCGCATCGAGCCGCTGCCAGAAATCATCCGCCGAAAGCTCCGGCTCCAGCCGGCCCACCAAGTGCTCCGCATTGTCGATGAGTATCCCGGTCAATTGACCATGCCTGGTCTCTATGGTGCCGCCCACCAGCGTCTGTCCTGCATGTATACCCGCCAGGGAAAGCGCCGCAGCATTGGCCAGCAATGCATGCCCATCCACCCGCCCCAGGATCACCGGCGTCTTGGGGAATAGCTTGTTCAATGCCGCATTGTCGGGAAATTGCTTGCCGGGAAATTTATTCTGGTCCCAGCCATGTCCTTCTATCCACGCCTGCCCGGGATGTGCATCGGCAAAGGTTTTCACCCGCTGCAGCATCTCCTCCGGGCTCGTACAACCAACGAGGTTCGCCATGAACAACGACTCCCCGTATTCGACAAAATGCCCATGTGCATCGATAAAGCCGGGGTAGATAGATCTCCCGCCGGCATCCACCGTATCCTTCGCCGCATACGTCCCAAGGATAGCCGCATCGGATCCCGTGGCCAGGATCTTCCCATCTTTGATGGCCATGGCCTGCGCCTTACTGAAAGCGCTATCGACCGTATAGATCCTGGCATGCAAAACCAACAGGTCGGCAGCTTGCCGGGTGCGGCACGCGCCAAGGGCGATAACCACGACAGCGGTTATCCAATAGATCTTTTTCATGTACTAAATATAAGAGAAAGACATCACTCCGCCCAGCTCATCGTATACCCCGGATTCTCGATAGCCAGCGCATCCTCCGTCAACATCAGGGGATGGAATGTGTCCACCATCACAGCCAGTTCCTTCGTTTCCCTGGCCCCGATACTACGCTGAACAGCCCCGGGATGCGGTCCATGCGGAATGCCACCGGGATGCAGCGTGATCATGCCCCGCGTTACATGTTTACGGCTCATAAAATCGCCATCGACATAGTACAGGATCTCATCACTGTCGATATTGCTGTGATTATAAGGAGCAGGAATAGAGAGCGGATGATAATCGAATAAACGCGGGCAAAACGAACACACCACGAAGTTATGTCCCTCGAACGTTTGATGCACCGGCGGCGGCTGATGCACCCGCCCCGTGATCGGCTCGAAATCGTGGATACTGAAAGCAAAAGGATAGCAGCACCCATCCCAGCCCACCACATCGAACGGATGATGCCCGTAATGGATGCCATAGATTCGGCCCTTTTTCTTCGTGCTGATCAAAAAATCCCCCTTTTCATTCCTTGGCTCCATCACCTCCGGCCCGCGGATATCCCGCTCGCAATAGGGCGAATGCTCCAACAACTGTCCATAAGGGCTGAGATACCGGCGGGGATAACGAATAGGGCTAAACGATTCCACGATAAAAAGCCGGTTATCTTCCTTTTCAAAATCGATCTGATAGATCGTCCCCCGCGGAACTACCAGGTAATCCCCATACCCGAAGGCCAGCTCGCCATACATCGTCTTCAAGGTTCCGCTGCCATGATGGACAAAGATCAGCTCATCGGCATCGGCATTTTTATAGAAATAATTTTCCATAGACTGCGTGGGCGCCGCCAGCACGATATGACAATCATTGTTCACCAGCACCGGCTTCCGGCTCTTCAGATAATCGGCCTCCGGCTTGATGTTGAATCCCTCGAAACTCCGATGCTTTAACATCTTCTCCTCCGCGATCCTGGGCATCGCATCGTAAGGCTCATCCGTGGCGATGATCTCCGTCGGCGCATGGATATGGTACAGTAAGGAATAATCGTTGGAGAACCCTTCGGTAGAGAACAATTGCTCCGAATAGAGCGTACCGTCAGCCTGACGGAACTGGGTATGGCGTTTGTGGGGGATAGTCCCCAAAGAGTAGTAATGAGGCATGCGCTGATCGTTGGGTTAAAATTAGTTAATTCTTCCTCGTTGTGCTAGGTTTACCCCTAACTTTATGAAAAAAATAGCCGCACCGGTGCCCAAGGAGTTCGCTCGACTGCTTCTCGTCTCGCTTGCCATTTGCCTCGGCGCCTGCCAACATAAGACCAAATCGATGAGCTTTTATTACTGGCGGACGACCTATGCTCCGGATAGCACAGAGTTGCAGGCACTCGAAGAAAATCAGGTTCACACCCTTTATGTGCGTTACTTCGACGTCGACTGGCCGGATACCGATACGGCCCCTGCACCCATCTCCCCCATTCGCTTCGTCGCCACCCCTTCGGGATATTCTATCGTCCCAGTGGTCTTTTTCCGCAATCGCGTATTCGAAAGGCTCGACTCCACCGCTTCCCTTGCCCTTGCAGAAAAAGTGCTGGCGCTCGTTCGGCGCATCGACGTCCCCGCCGGCATCCGGGCCAAAGAAATGCAATTCGACTGCGACTGGACACAGGGGTCCCGGGACAACTATTTCCGTTTTATCCGCCAGTATCATGCCCTCTCGGGCCTGCCCCTCTCCAGCACCATTCGCCTCCACCAGATCAAATATTCCGAACGCACCGGCATCCCACCCGTCGACCACGGCATACTCATGTTTTATAACATGGGAACTATCGATGCCGGCACCGGGAATTCCATCTACGACCGCACCATAGCCCACCGCTACACCCCGTCCCTTCGCACCTATCCCCTCATGCTCGACGTCGCCCTGCCGATCTTTTCATGGGGCCTGCAGGTTCGCGATGGCAGGGTCGTTCAATTGCTGGATAAGCTCAACGCCCATCAGCTCGACCAGGACACCAACTTCAGCAAACTCTCCGCCAACCGCTATACCGCCAACCACCCGTGCTTTAAGGATGGCTACTATTTCAAGGACAACGACACCGTCAAGGTCGAAGCCCCTACCGCAGACGATCTTCTCGATATGGTCGACGACGTGAACCGGCATTCCAACCAAAAGATCCGCGACCTTATCTTCTTCGATCTCGACAGCCAAAATCTTATCCAATATGACAAAGGCCTTTTTAAGGAAGTGCAGGATCGCGCTGATTAGCGCCTGTATCCTGGGAACCGCCATCGCGCTTGCCTGCACGGACGACTGGGGCCCGGAGTACGGCACCTCCAATTTCACGCCCGAGATCTTCGTAGCCAATGCCTATAGCCCCTTTTTCTATTCCAACCAACTGGCCGCAGGATATCTCGCCATGCTCGACAAGGACTATGCAAAAGCCGCCGCCCGCTACCAAAAAGCAGAAGCTATCACTCCCCGTGACCGGCAACCGCAAGAACAGCGCCGCCTGCTGAAAATGCTCAATACCATCGCGGCCGCCCCAACTATAGATCACGCCCTCGAAGAAAAGCTCCTCCCCGATCTGGAATGGCTGATCACCCAACAGGCCACCGCCGACATCCGCCTGTATACGGCCATGGATTGGCTGAAAAAGACCTTTGCCGCGAAATACAAAAAGACCGGCGACCTCGTCAAAGCGGAATGTTTCGTCCATGAATCGGCCTTTTATAAAAACAACCAAAACGTCGAAGCACTCAAAGCCTTCCTTTCCAAACCCAATAAAACCGCTTACGAAGCAACTTGCGCCAACCTCTGCGAGATCAAGCTGCCGGATATCTATGCGTACCAGGCCGCACTCCTGGCCATGAACGACCACGTGAGTGAAGCCCTCGCCATGATCAGCCATGCACCCAAGGCCGCGGGAGACACACTCCCCGGCAATCCTTTCAACGCCCGCATCAACGACTGCCACGACTGCGATCATGCCGCGACCCAAAAGATCAAATACACTACCCTCTCGTTCCTGCAAAAACTAAAAGAGCTCAAAGACAAGATCGCCGCCGGCACCGACGTCTATACCAACGCCATCCTCGTCGGCAATGCGCAATACAACTGCACCCATTTCGGCAATGCCCGCGCCTTCTACGAAGGTGCCATCCTGGGCTCCGGCACGGGCACTCCCGAATACCTCGATTCGGCATTCCGCGCCCCCCTCACCGATATGAGCACCGCCATGAAATATTATACCCTGGCCGCCGGCGCCGCCCGCACGGACGAACAACGCGCGAAATGTCAATACCTGCTGGCGAAATGCCAACGCAACCAATGGTACATGAATAATTTCGCCCGGACCAACGACTGGGACTTTCAGGGTCTCGCCTTCACCGCGTTCGACGGCTTTAAAGGATTGAAAAAATACCCCAACACGAATTATTATAAGGAAGTGCTCCGCGAATGCGGCTATTTCAACACCTATATAAAGAAAAATCCCTGACCATGCTGCGCATCGGCCTGCTCTCCGACACCCATCATTTCCTGGACGATAACATCTTTCGGCAATTTGACAAATGCCATGAGATCTGGCACGCCGGTGATTTCGGCACCATCGCCATCGCCGAAAAGCTGGCAGCTTTCAGACCCCTCAAAGGCGTTTATGGAAACATTGATGGACAAGACATCCGCAGCGTCTATCCGGAAAAGCTGCGCTGGCGATCGGAAGGCGTCAATGTCTTCATGACCCACATCGGCGGCTACCCTCCGCGCTATAATCCCACCGTAAAAAAGGAATTGGAAAACAATACCCCGCAGCTCTTTATCTGCGGCCACTCACATATCCTGAAGATCATGTTCGATGAACGGCTCCACTGTCTCCACATGAACCCGGGCGCGGCAGGCCGCCAGGGCTGGCATTCCCAGCGAACCGCCATCCGCTTTACCATCGACGGCACGAACATGAAGGATTGCGAGGTCATCGAGCTCGGCCCCCGTGGCTAACCCGCAATTATAGGTATTCGAGCAGTTTTGTCCGCAATTCATTCGGTTTAAATGGCTTACTAACAAAGTCATTCATTCCGCAGGCCATGATCTCGGCGATGATCTCATTCCTCGGCGAAGCCGTGATCGCAATGATGGGAATATCCTTGAAATGTTTACGGATCTTGCGCGTACACGCAAACCCATCCAGCACCGGCATCTGCACGTCCATCAGGATGAGATCGTACTTACGCCTGGAAACGAACTCCAGGGCCTGACGGCCGTCTACGACGATCTCCAGCTGCGCGCCCCAACCCGTGATAAATCGCCTCGCGATATTCGCATTGAAGACATTGTCCTCCGCCAGCAGGATCACCTTATTCTGGAACTGCTCGTTGCTCTTGGAAACAACCTTTAGAGTCGTCGACAACGATCCCGGATCGGTCTTCACCCCTTCCTGCAGCACCATGGCAAACTGGAACCTCGAACCCTTACCCAGCGTACTCGTCACAACGATCGAGCTGCCCATCAACTCTACCAGCCGCGCCGAGATCGACAACCCAAGCCCCGTGCCGCCATACAACCGCGTAGTGTCGCTATCCGCCTGAGTGAACTGCTCGAAGATCTTCTCCAGCTTATCCTCGGGGATGCCGATGCCGGAATCGATCACCGAGAACTGCGTCACATAGGATGTGGCCTGGTTCTCGATCATTTCTATCCTCAGCTTCACCGATCCCTCCTGCGTAAATTTGATCGCATTGCTTATCAGGTTGTTCAGCACCTGTGATAACCGGAAATTATCCCCCTTGACATAAAAAGGCATTTTCTCATCGTATTCCACATCGAAAAAGATGCCTTTCTCCTTCGCCTTGAAGCTAAACGATTGATAAAGACTCTGCGTCAGATCGCGGAGATTGAAATCGATGGCCGACAGCTCGATCTTCCCGGAGTCCAGTTTCGTGAAGTCCAGGATGTCGTTGATAATGTGCAAAAGGCTCTCGCCGGAGAATTGCAGCGTGCGCAGATCCTCCTGCTGATCCTCACGCGGCTGGCTCTGCATCAGGAGATGCGTGATACCGATCACCGCATTGAGCGGCGTCCGCAATTCATGGCTCATCACACTGAGGAACTGCGATTTTGCCTTGGCAGCCTGCTCGGCCTTCTCCTTCATCTGCACCAGCTCCTGCTCCCGCTGACGCCGGCTGGAGATATCACGGATAAATGCGCTATAGTAAGATTCGCTTTCATCCTCGATTGCAGTGACCGTTAATTCGATCGGGAACTCCTCCTTGCTCTTCCGCACGGCCGTTAGCTCGAGACGCCTGTTCAGGATCGAGACATTGCTCCCTCCCTGCTGGAAACCCTGGAACCCATTCCAGTCGGTAAACTCGTAAGACAAAGGGATGATCGTTTCCATCAGCGTGCGTCCCTTCACCTCCTTCTCCGTATAGCCAAAGATCTCGACCGCCGCCTGGTTCCAGTGGATGATATGCCCGAATTGGCCCGTAATGACTATCGCATCCAGCGCCGAAGAGATCACCCCGCTGAGCATGATCTCGTTCTTCCGCAACAGCTTTTGCGTTCGCTCATTCTCCTTGATCTTCTGATCCAGCGCAATGTTCAGCTGCTCCGATTCCGCCAGCTTCTCCAAAAAGATCTGCTCGATCTGCGCCTGGGTGAAGATGCCCAGATGCTCCCGGTCCACGATCTCCTTGGGTACTAATGTAACCATGTAGGGAAAGAATTCCAGCTCCTTGTATTTCGTCGAAAAGGCGTCGTAGCTTTTTTCGAAGATCTTCGCCGCCAGCGTCTCCCCATAATTGTTGCCGATAAAATGGAACACGTCGAAGCTCAGGAATTGCAGATTCCGGAAAATATCCGCATCCCGCTTCCGTGTCTCCAGGCCGCCCAGCTCGATGATCTTTTTCTCGAAATAGCCATCTCCTGCCCTGCCGAATTTATCCTTCAACGCCTGCAGAAAAGAATGCAGGAACTGGATCGCCAGCGTATTTTTTTGCTCCGTCTCCGAAACGAATAAGATATTGAAGATCGAACCATCCGTTAGTAGCACAGGAAAACGTTGCCGGACCCTCTCCCGCAACGATCTTCGGTTCTGCTGGTCGACCTGCTCGAATGAGGTCAGATATTTCTCGAATAAAAGATAGGTATGAAATACTTCCTCCGCGCTCTTGCCGGCTGATTTATATCCCAGCTGGATCAGCTGCTCGGCATTCGCAGGGACCGAGATACAGCCGATGAGGAATTCGAATAGCGTTTTATAAAGGGCGGATTGATCTCCACTCCGTCGGGCAGCAGGCGACCTGCCCCTGCCCTTCAATAGTTGCTTTAACATGGAAATGCAAACGAATTACGAACGATTACGAACGTGAGATTATGCTCCCTTGCTAGCTTTGTAGATCGACCAAAACCCAAGACCGGACAATCCCCAGGTGACGACCAGCGCACAAAACCAGGCAATGCTGCCACTGAAGTTTCCTAATAAAGTCTTGAAGATATTGACACCATAATAGTGTTCGATCTGCATGTGCAGATGACCAATGGCCATCACCAGGAAACCCCAGGCCATGAACATCATGCCCTTGCCGAAACGGCCGCCACGCAATGCATACGCGGTGAGAAATGCAAAGAACACAGAGATGAAAAGAAAAGGTAACTCCATAATGCCAAACCAATAGCCCGAGCTCGAGGTATGGCTGATCTCAGTCGCGTTGCTGGCCTGCAACAGGCTGCAATGCGCCTGGCAGTAAGCCGGAGTGGAAGACGCAAGCACTCCAACCGTGAGGATAAGCAAGAGTAAGGGTCTAAATTTTTTCATAACAATATGGATTTTTAAACAATAAATCGGTGTCGTTTCCCGTCTGGTTAAGGTTCCTCAAGACCTGCTAAGGGTTTTATGGAACCTTGCATATATTATTAAGTAAACGAGTAACTACTAAATAAATTGCTGTAATCATGCAAAATATCCGCACAGGGTTTGTTTTCGACGAAAGTCTCAACGCCGCCTTCCTGGCTGAACTATTTGAAGGCGATACTATATACGCAGAGACTGTCTTCGAAGATTTCCTGCGGGATCTTCCGGTTTATTGGGTACGCGTAGAAACAGCTTACAACAACAAAAATCTTCCCGTTTTGGGAACAAGCGTCCATACCTGCAAAACCTTATTCGGATATGTAGGTTTTACGGATCTTCAGGAACTTTGTCAACAATTCGAGAACAAATGTTCCGTTAATACTGTGGAAGAACTGCGGCTTGAATACCTTTTGCTGATCCAGCGAAAAGAAAGAGCCCAACATGTTATAGAAAAAGAGTATTATAGGTTGAGACAGTTCAATGGATCGAATGGATAACACGTTTTTCGGATCTATCGTTTTCGGATGCTATGAAGCTTAGTTGTATTATAGTAGAAGATATCCAGATTGCAGCGGATTTTCTTCGTAAGTTCTGTGAGAAGAGCGACCTCGTCGAGGTAAAAGGGCATTTTCTGAATGTA
>Ga0134126_10007808_pt1 | contig 13425 bp, 29 predicted proteins | sample KB31752_FD_96881 | JGI IMG/M metagenome (GOLD analysis project Ga0134126, IMG submission 96881) | Terrestrial soil microbial communities with excess Nitrogen fertilizer from Kellogg Biological Station, Michigan, USA - KB3-175-2 | ecosystem: Environmental > Terrestrial > Soil > Unclassified ...
GACTTGCTCGCCGACGAGGTCCGCGACCTGGCCAAGACGGCCTGACCGGCCCGGAAGCCCTGCGGTCCCCGACGCCTCCGACCGCAGGGCGCCCAGACCGACCAGCACCAGCCCCAGGCAGCGAAAAGCCCGGCGGCGCTCCACACGCCACCGGGCACACGACCCGCCACCACGCGAAAGGAACCGGACCGATGACTGCCACCGTACCCCAGCCCAGCGACACACCCGCCACGCCCCGCACCTGCGCGCCCTGGTGCGACCCCAGCGAACACCACAACGACGGCGACGACGCCACCGACATCTGCTTCAACACCCTGCTACGCCTCGACTTCGGCGACCGCGGGCCCTACGAAGACGCCGTCGTCGACGCCACCCTCTCCCTCCAGCGCCACGAGGGCCGCACCCTGGTCAACCTGCTCGGCGGGTTCGGCATGAGCCTGGACCCCGACCAGATCCGGCCGATGGCGATGGCGCTACTCGCCGTGGACGCCACGCTGAACGGCGATACGGTGGCGGCCGCGTTCTACACCGGCGAGGCGCAGGCCGGGGCGGTGCGCGCCTGATGCCCCAATACCAGTTCGATGCCACCACCCGCGTCACTACCACCGGCATGAGCCACACCGCGGCAGCCGAATACGCCCGCGGCGCACTCGATGACGCCCTCGCCCGGCTCGACGAACGCCACCCGCTCGGGAACCTGGCCACCGGCCCGGTCACCCTGACCGACCCGGCCCAGCCGCGCGAGCCGCTGGACGTGCTGCGGGAGGTTTTCCGTATCGCCGGTGACGCAGCCGCCGAGGCGCGCCCCGAGATCCAGCACGCCGCACTGCAACGCATCCTGGACCTCACCAGTCCCACGCAGCAGTCCACTGCCGCGGTGGCCGAGGGGGGCGCACGGTGAGCGTCGTCGTGGATATCAACACCCGCCGCGCGCCCGGGCACGCCGCCGCGCGCCCGCCCCGGCCCGACATGCTCGACCAGCTCGCCGCCATGGGCGACGCGACCGAGATCGCCGAGGAACAACTCGCCGCCGGCCGCCGCCCCGTGGACGTGTACGCCGACCTGTTCCGAGCCGGCCTCACCTACGCCGCGGCGCACCTGGATGAACCCGGGCACGCCGACCCTCAAGTGCAGCGCGCCCTCGCTCTCCTCGACCAACCGCGGCCCGGCGGCGGTGCGGCCTGATGGACGCACTGATCATCCAGCGGACCGAATCAACCCTCTACGCCATGGGGCTGCTCGAAGACGCCCAAGCCGTCCGCAACCTCGAACATGCCATGCGCCAGATCCACCAGCTCGCCGACGCCACCTGCGCCGACGCGAACGCCGACAGCGCCGCGACCCTCGAACGCATCCGCAACCTCGCCACGAAAGCCCTGACATGAGCGCCCTGCTGACTACGCCCGACACCACCCGACCCGACCGGCCCACCGCCCGGCAGTTCGCCGGCTGGGCCTACGAGGCGCACACCGCCGAATGCGCCACCTGCCGCCGCGGCGAGACCTGGTGCGACCAAGGGCGCGACTACCTCCAGGCGACAGCGCCGCACACCGACCTGCCCGACTACGCCACCGCGTGACGGGCGCGTGCCCACGGCGACCAGGAACCCCGGCCGCCGCGAGTGCGAACCCGCCGAACCCCAGAAGGAGACCACGTCATGGCCATGAAAGAGACCCAAGCCGCGTCCAAGCAGAGCGACGAGCGGCTGCGCGCTGCACTGGAAGCGGGCGACACCACGTCCGTCCAGCTCGGCACCGGCATCAACAAGATGCGTGACCAGGTCGCGCGCCTCGGCTTCGGCAAGGGCGGCAGCGCCCGCAACTGAGCAGCCACCCCGCCCGGCCTGCCGTCCACCACCGGCAGGCCGGGCCCAACCCCGCGAAAGGAACGCCGTGAACCGCGCCCGCACCCGCACCCTGCGCCGCAACCTCGCCGGCATCGCGTTCACCGCCGGAGCCATCGCCACCCCCACCGGCGCATGGACCGGACACCCGCTCACCGCGGTCATCGGCGCGCTCCTGCTGGCCGGCGCATGCATCGCCCTGATCAACGAACGGCGCATCGACAAGGCTGCCCGCGACCAGGGCCCGCAGCACTGGCTCGACGAGCGGCACATCCACCACAACGACGGGATCTGACCGTGCGTATCGGCGTCAGCTTCAAGATCCTGCCCGGTGTCCGCGTCGGCGTGTCGCGCTCCACCGGCCGCCGCTCCCGCACCCGGCTGTGGGCCGGCGAACGTCTCGGACCGATCCGTGTCACCGAATCCACCGGCACCGGCAAGCGCCGATGCCGCACCCGCTAACACGAAAGAAACCGCCATGAGGATCTTCCGCACCAACCCCGACGTCCAAGCAGCCCGCGCCGACCTCGCCGAGTACATGGCCAACGCCCGGCGCACCGGCGACCTGAACGAGACCTCCGAGTTCGCCGCCGCCAACCAAGCCGTCGTTGACGCCGAAGCCCGCGCTAGGGCACGCCGCACCCGCTGACCCGACCCCTACGCACCGAAGGAGGCGACCATGCTCACCACCACCGTCACAGCCCTGCTGCTCGCAGTAGGCGGCGTGCTCGCCCTCTTCGGCGTGCTCGGGTTCCTCGGCAACTGGCAGGCCCCCGACCACGACTCCCTGCGCTACGTCCAAGCCCTCGCCGCCACCGGCCGGCGGATGACCGCCACCGGGCTCGCCCTCTACGTCCTGCACTACTCCGCCAGCGGCGCGGCACTGCTCGGGCTGCTGCTCGCCGCGCTGCTCGCCGCAGCCACCTACCTGACCCGCACCAGCAACACCATCATCCCGACCGGAGCCACACCGTGAAGCGCGCCGAGGCCGGACTAGTCGCCGAGCTCCGGGTCCTGCGTGCGGCTGCCGTTGATCACGCCCGCGCCACGCTGGCGCGCGTTACGCCCACCGAGCCCCAGATCCTGCGCGATCCGCTCATACGTCCACTTCCTGCCCCCGGCAGGAACCGGCCGCGCATTCAAAGACTTCGCAGCCACAGAGCGAATACGGGTCAGCTCCACCACCGCTTTCAACATCGCCCGAATCAGACCGTGCGCCGCCCTCATTCGATCCAAGTCCTCCGGAATCGAACGAATCTGCTCTACGGCGGCATCAATGTCCTTTGGCCCCACGCCCGAAGTGTAAAGGCAGACAGGTAAGTAATGCGCGCGTTACACTGAACTCCGAAACCTGATACGCCACCCCGACACCCGGAATCGAAGGAGCGCCGCAGACATGGGCAGCCGACCCAAGGGCCGCGAGAGCGCCCCGCCGATCCCCGAAGTCGACGAATCGGTGCGCCGCGAAGCACGCAACGTCGGCCTGGTCGCCGTCCTGTTCGCCGCCGGCATCTCCGCCCAAGCGCTCTACAGCCTCGGCCTGCTCATCGGACTGTCCCCGTGGACCGCGTGGATGCTGCCCGGCGCCATGGACCTCTACGCGTTCGAATCCACCCGCGTCGCCTCCCGCGTCCCCGCACGCCACCCCTCCCGCTCCTGGGCGGTGTGGAACGCGCGCCTCGCCCTGTCCTTCACCGTCGCGGGCAACGCACTCTTCCACGCGCTGCACCTCGCCTCCGGGCACCGCGGCTGGACGGACACCGACATCGCCCTGACGGCGGTCTCGGCGATCCCGCCGGTGATCGTGGAGCGGTTCCTGCACCTACAGACGAAGATCAACGCAACGGCGGGCGCAACAGCGCCCGCCACGCCCGCAACCACCCCGCAGCCTGTTGCGGGCGGCGCTACACCGCGCTCCGACGCAACAAGCCCCCGCAACGACGCAACGCCCGTGTCCGCGCAACCGCAACAGCCACCCGCAACAGCCAACAGCACAACCATCCCCGTTGCGCGCAACACCCCGGCCAAGACCGCGCGCATCAACTGGCCCGCACCACACGACGAACGCGCACGCATCATCACCGAACTGATCAAGACGCACGGCCGGGACAACGTCACCGGTGCCATGGTCGGCGAAGCCCTCGGCGTCGACCGCACCAACGGCTACCGGGCACTGCAGCGCGTCCTCAAGCAGACCAAAACCAAACCCGAGACCAGTCCCGCGCCCGCCACGGACGACGAGACCGAGCACGCGGCGGTGGCCCGATGAGCGCCTACACGACACGACACGACTACGGCGACACCGACGAGGACACCGAGAACCTCCCGGTGATCGCAGACACCCTCGCGGGCCGTGTCGTGTCGCCGCGCGAGGAGCGCGACCCGTTCCCGCAGGTGATCACCCCTACGGCCGTGCGACCCGGCTACGGGCAGCCCTACGTGCCGCACCCCCACCAAATTCTTGATCCACTCACCGTGTCGCGGCTCCTGGGCTCCCCGACGCGTCAAGCGCCCCGCTGGCTCGTCGGCGTCAAAGACTTCTTCGGGCACGCCGCCGACCACCACGTGCTGCCCGCCGCGGGCGTCCTGACGATGGCCGGGGTGTCCGTGTGGGCGCACACCCAGCCCTACCATCCGCTGATCGGCGGTTGCATCATCGCGGTGGGCGCGTACCTGGTGCGCGCCGGCATCAAAGCGCACCGGGTGCACGGCGCGGACGCCGACGCAACATTCACCAAGGGCGCCGCGGGCGCGGGCGCAACACTCACGATGATCGGCACGGGTGCGTGCGTGGGTCTCTCACCGTGGATGGCGGTTGCGGTTGCGTTCGGTCTCGCTGTTGCGTACACCGGCTGGCACCAGTGGGTGCACCACAAGCTGGAGCGCACCCGGGAGTACTCCGTTGCGCTCGTTGCGGCCGGCAACACCGGTCCGGTGTTGCCGCCCCCCGTCGGCTACGCGCCCGACGCTCTGCCCTACTCCGACGAGGAGGGGCGGCTGCGCGCCGCGTTCCTGAAACTCAACGCGCCCGACGTGATCCTCTCCCCGGTACGCCGGGTCGCCGACGGCGTGTGGTCCGTGTACGCCGACCTGATCGACACCAAACTCACCGCCGAGCAACTGGAGAATGACCCGAACCGGCTCGCGTCCTACACCCGCGGCGCCCGCCGCGTGGAGGTGCTGCCCGGCGGCCGCCAGAGCCAGGTCAAGCTCGTCGTGTACGACGGGGACGACCCGCTCGAGGAGCCCGTGCCCGGCCCTGGGCCGCAGGTCACCTCGATCCTGGAGCCGGTCGGCCTCGGCCTCTTCGAGGACGGCAGCGAAATCCGACAGCCCCTTGCGTGGAATCACGCGCTAATCGGGGGCGCGACCGACAACGGGAAATCCGGTGTGCTCAACGCGGCGATCATCGGCACGCTCGGCTGCCGGGACGTGGTGCGTATCGGAATCGACTGCAAGGCGGGCGCCCCGGAATTCGGCGTGTACCGGCCGGTGATGTTTCACCTCGCCGACACGCCCGAAGACGGAATGCGGGTCCTGGCCGGCTTGGAGGCGGTCTACGAATACCGCGGTCGTCTGCTCGCGGAGATGGGCGTGCCGTCCGAGGAAAACGAGGACGGGGTTCCGGTGCGTAAATGGCGCCCGGAGTTCGGGCCGTTCATCCTCGCGCTGTGCGACGAGCTGGAGCGGATGACTTCGAGCGTGAAGGGCGCGGCCAAGCGGATCCAGGACTTGAACGCGCTCTCCCGGTATATCGCGATCATGCGGTGGGATGCGACGCAGACCCCGAGTCGGGGCGTGTTCGGCGGCAAGACGGACGCCCGGCTCAACTATCAGATCCGCGCGGGCGTGCGGACGATGGAAACCCAGGCCAACAACATGATCATGGGTCCGGGTGCGCACAAACTCGGCTGGGACCTGCGGGCGCTCAACCGCCCCGGGAAAATGATGATCCAGTCGCGGCAGCACGGCCGGCCCCGGATCGGCCGCGCCTACTACTACAGCGACGAGGAGATCGCGCGGTACGTCGCGCAGTACAAGGACCAGGTCGTAGAACTGGACGAGGGATCGGCCGCGGCGTTCTGGGAGGGGTACAACGCCGAGGTCGACACCGAGGAGAACGGCGACGGCGGCGGTGACGGGCCGCGCGGCGGACGCAAGACGGATCCGGTCGAGGTCGCGCAGGCATACCACCAGGGCGGGCGCACCCTGTACGCGGTGCCGACCTACCCGAACTCCAAGACGGTCGTCGAGGCGAAGTACCGGCCGCTGTGGTCGCTGCTCGGCGAGCAGGACCAGCCGGTCAGTGCGCCGGACCTGGACGCGCTGGCGAAGTCGGCGGGGCACGAGTTCAACTCGGAGTCGTGGATCCGCCGGCCGCTGCGGTACTGGAAGGAGAACGGCTGGATCGAGGTGGAGCGCCGGTCGGGCACGGACTACTACTGGCGGCCGGACGTGCTGCGGCAGCGGAGGGACGCCGATGGCGCAGCGTCGTAGCTCGAGCGGCTGGAACACGAAGACGTACCGCAGCCCGCTGTGGAAGTACTTCCACCCGGCGAAGCACCTGCGCAGCGAGTACCGCAAAGCCAGGCGCGCGATGCACCCGGGCAAAGTACTCCTGCGCGTGACATCGCTTGATCAGGTCGCGAAGCTGGGGCGCACCACCACGACGAAGGTGAACGCACAGTCGCGGCAGCGGGACGTGCAGCGCGCCGCCATGCCCCCGGTGAAGAAGACGGCCGCGAAGAAGACCGCGGCCAAACGCACCGACCCGTACGGGGTCGCACTCGGCATCCCCGCACAGAACCGCGCGGTCGCAGCCCGGCAGGCCAAAGCCGCGCAGCCCGCGAAGAAGACCGCCGCCGGCCGCACACGCAAAACCACCGCGACCACCGTCGTCCCGGTACGCAACCCCGACGGCACGTTCAACGGCTCCCAGGCCGTGCCCACGTTCGACGCCGCGGCGCAGGACGCCAACCGCCGCGCCTGGACCGGCTACGTGGACCCTGCATTGCTGCCGCGCAACGCGCGCACGCGCCGCTCCCGGTGAGCGGGATACTGGCCGCAACCGCACCCAGGAGGAACCGATGCAAACCGAACCCAGCCGCATCCCGGACATCCGCGGCGTGCCGCTCAACGTCAACCGGGCAGCCGCGACCGCCGGGATCCTGCGGCGAATCCTGGGGCGCACGCCGGGCGAAGTGCCGGCGCCTGGTTTCCAGTCCTCCATCTGACCGGCCAAAGGGAAGCCCATGAACACCACTACCGCCGCGCCCGCCGGATCGGCGCAGATCGTCTCGACCGTGCGCGTGGCGCGCCACGTCCCGCTCGGCGCACTCGCCGGCCGCGACACCGACCGCCCGGCGTGCACCACATCGGACGGCGAGTTCAACAGCTCCCTGTAAGCCGGCCCGAACCCGGCGAAACCCGTACCCAACCCGCCACCGCGCGCTAACCTGGACGTACGTGCCCGGCGAAGCACGAGTCACACGCCCCACGACCATCCCCCCCGGTCGTGGGGCGTTCTCGTTCCGCTGTGCTGCACGCCCCACGTCAGTACCCTGGTGGGCATGACGACCGCGACCGCCCCAGCCCGGCCCCGTCTGCGCCAAATCTTCCCCGGCGGCGGCCACCTGGATCTCGCACCCGCGCCCGGCGACCCCCCGCAAATCCCCACCCGCGACCAGCGCACCGCCGCTCGGCTCGCCCTCGCGCTGCTCATCGCGCGGCACGGCGAAGGCCACGATGGGAAATACGCCTACCGCTACGAGGCCGTCGGCCAGGACGGGCAGACGCTCGCGACACAGGACGACGAGACGGTGCGGCATCTCGCGCAGGTACTGCGCGGCACGGACCTCGGGGAACTGGCGCAGTTCGCGGCGCTCGAAACGGTAGGACTCGCGGCCGGGTAGGCTCAGCGCGACACATGCACGGTGCGAAGCCCCGGGACCTGAAAAGACCCGGGGCTTCGTCGTGTCTGCCCCCGCTTGACACCTCGCCTCACGTGAGGCATAGTTAGTGGTGTCAGGACCGGGACCAACAGGAGGCGCCATGACCACCTACGCACTGGCCGAGATCCCCGAAAAGCTCGGCAGCATCGAGCGCACCAGCTACCGGATCGCCCGCAACGGACACCCCGAGGGGCACACGTTCTGGCAGCGCGAGGACGCCGAGGCGATGCTCACCGGCTGGCAGCGACTGCCCGAGGGCTACCACCTCGACTACATCCAGACCGGCGAGGGCTGGCGGTTCCGTGCGTCCAAGCACGGGTGGAAGTCGTCCCCCTCCACCGACATCGAGAAGGTCATCGCCTGGGTCGCCGAGCACGTCGACACCGTTCAACGCCGTGCCGCGACTCGAACCGCCACCGCCACGCGGCCGGTGGAACCATCCGCGCACGCGCCGAAAGCGGTCCCCGACCGCCAGTGCGACGGCTGCGGCGTCTACATCGCCCCCGGCCAGGGGATGATCGCCAGCCGCGGCCTGTCGTGCGACCGATGCTACGACGACCTGTCGGACTGACCGCACCACGAGGGGCCCAGGTCATGCACTTCACCTCGTTCGTGATCCCCCAACTCAACCCACCCGCTCCCGTGCTCGTGTTCGCGCCCGAAACCGAGCAGGAGATCGATGACCTGCCGCTGGTGACCTCTCTGCACCGCATCGGCAACGAAGTCATGCCGTACGTGCACGCCCGCGCGCTCGGTCACCCGCTGCCAGCGTCCGACCGGTGGATCGAGGCGGTCGAGGCCTATGGCGGCGGAGCGAAAATCGTCCTGGTTCTCGAGCCCCTGCCGATGGACATCTCCACCGAGTACACGCGGATCGAGACCGGCGTGGACGGCGTTGACCTTCCCGCGTGGGTGCCGGGCTTGCTGATGCAGCAGTACAAGGCGGCGAGCCGGGACGTGCCGGTCAGTTCCGGGGGCGACATCGCCGACGTCATGATCGACACGTCCCGTGACCATCAGTCCCTCGGTTGGTGGGCGCACGTCAGGATGGGGCCGAACAACAATGCTTGAACGGGATGTGTGGACCATCGACGAGGTGGCCACTTTCATTGGCGCCTCGTCGACCGGGTCCGCCCGGCGCACGCTCTCCCGCTGGGGCGTGAAGGCCGTGCGCTACGAACCGGGCAAGTCCGGCCGCCCAGAGGCACGCTACGACGCGGGCGAGGTGCGAGAGAAAGCCGCGTCCCGTCCGGGACGTGGGGCACGCACCGATCTCATGAAGGAGTTAAGTCATGACTGAACCCGCCTTAGCGCGCGACCCAGGCGAGTACGTCCCGTGTCCACGCCACGGCACCCGCTGCTACCGCGAGATCCCGGACCTGCGTCAGCGCATCGAATGCGCCATCGGGCTCGGCGGCAGCGGGGCGGCGGGCGTGAAAGCCACCGCGGAACGCATCATGATGATGATCGAAGACCACGCGCTCGAAACGGTGGGGCTCGCCGCCCGGTAGGCTGGGCGGGACACATGCACGGCGGACGCCCCGCGCTCACAAAACGCGGGGCTTCGTCGTGTCTGCACCCGTGTGTGGCGAACCTGCCTCACGGGCCGCGGCGAACGGAATTGCGCGCAAACCCGCGCGTGCCCCACACTCCGCAACAGTGATCAGCGCCACCCTCAGGGCGCCACCCGCAACGCGGCGCCGACCACCACACCCGACTCCACCTGCCGCTCAAATCGTACGAGAGCGGGAGGCCACCATGCGCCACAACACACACCACCACCAGGCCACCGAACCCGAGCCACCCGCCGAACCCGACACCGGGCACCCCGCGTGCCCCGGCAAATGCAACGCCGCCTACCGTGCCGCCGAGGCACGCCGCGAAGAACGAGGCACCCCCCACACCCTCCAACCCCGCGACGGCCAACCCGTTTGGTGCCGACCCTGCGTCACCGAAATCCGCGCAGCACTCGCCGACATGCCCAACCTCACCATTCTGCTACACCTCCAAACCACCCAAGCCACCGCCGAAGAAAACGAGCACGTCTCCGGCAGTCGCGAACGCCCCCTCTACCCCGGCGACGCCTACTCCCTCGCCATCGACGACATCGCGCAATTCCTCACCGACTGGGAAGACACCCTGCGCCGCGACCGCGACCTGACCCCACGCAAACCCGCCGAACGCCGCGGCACCGCCATCACCCGCGCCTGCGCCATCCTGACCCTGCACCTCGACTGGCTCCTGACCCAGCACCCCGAACGCGACGCGTCCGAAGGCTTCGGCCTCGACCTGCTCGCCCTGCACCGGCGTGCCGAGAACATGACCAAAGCCGCCGACGTGCGCCCACAGCGCTGCGACGGCATCGCCTGCCCCGTGTGCGACCTCAACAGCCTCGAATGGGAAATCGACTCCCAAGGCCGCGCCACCGGCGACGTGCGCTGCCGCGCCTGCCGGCCCGCGTTCGTCATGACCCGCGGCGAATACGAGCAATGGACGAAGATGCTCGACCACGAGGCGCGCGAACGCGGGCTCGCGACCCCGCAGGTGCTGGCCGCCGCGGGCCTGCCGCGGTGAGCCGGGGCCCGGAGTTCGACCCGGACGACCCGCTGTTCCGGCCGATCAGTGTGCGCGACGCGATGCGGCTGACGGGCCGCTCGGACGACACGATCAACCGATGGATCCGGCAGGGGCATCTGCGGGTGGTACATCTCGCCGACCCACTGGAGGACGCGCTGATCGAACGCGAGGTGGTGGAGACCGCGAAGCGCAAGCGGCGCGACGCGCGCCGGGGCCGCCCGCGCCCAGGCAAGGGCGAGGATCCGCAGGCGGGAGGGGCTGCGTCGGCTTGACGCGCAGGCAGCTAGGGTGCGATCCTGCGGGCGCGGGAGCATGCCTGGAAACGGGCGTGCTCCTTCGTCGCTTCCCGGTCCGAAACTCGGGTGCGTCCCGGCCGTTGACTCCGTAGCGTGGGATGCGGGTCCGTGGTGCAGCGGTAGCACTCCTGCGTCGCATACAGGCAACGAGGGTTCGATACCCTTCGGATCCACAAGCCGGGCGACGGAACCGCCCGGACAAAGCGGTGTAGAGCAGCTCGGTAGCTCGCTGGGCCCATAACCCAGAGGTCGCTCGGTTCGAATCCGGCCACCGCCACGCGGGTAGCGATGGAAACAACGGCAGGGCGGATCGCTGAAGTCTGCACTGTGCGCCAGTCGTCGCGTGCGGACTTTCAGCGTTGGTCGCGCGCCCGCTCAAGCTTCGGTCGCATAGCTCAGTTGGAAGAGCGTCTGTCTTACAAACAGAGTGTCGGTGGTTCGAGCCCATCTGCGACTACGCGACGATGGCCCGTAGCTCAGTCGGTAGAGCAGCGCCCTGATAAGGCGCGTGTCGCTGGTTCAACTCCAGCCGGACCAACAGACCTGGGATGCCGCCGGGTAGCGCCCGCTACGGCCCCAGGACAAGCCGGGACCGGCTCTGGCGTCGCCCGCCACCCACCCGGCCCTTCCCGAGTGGTGTAGCTGGCAGCACCCTGGATTCTGGGTCCGGGAGGCAGGGTTCGAATCCTTGCTCGGGAGCCGACAATCCACGCGCCTTAGCACGTAAGAGCGATAGTAAAATGCTGCCATGGGTCTGTCGGTTGAGCAGAAGAACAGCAACATGCTGGCCAGGTATCACGAGCGGAAGCGCCAGGCGCTCACGCTTCTCGGCGGGGCGTGCGTCCAATGCGGGACGACCGAAGACCTGGAGTTCGATCACATCGATCCGGCCACGAAGACGTTCACGATAACCGAGCGCATCTTCCGGACGTGGGATCAACTCCTGCCCGAGTTGGCGAAGTGTCAACTTCTCTGCGAGACCTGTCACGCCGCCAAGACCAACGAGCACTATAAACTTCAAGCCGCGCGGCGGCCTCCGCGCGCGAAACAACTGGCACTCCCGGTCCGGGTACCCTCCGTGGCGCACGGCTCCGCCGCCATGTACAACCATTACAAATGCCGCTGCCCTGCATGTCGTGAGGCGCATCGCCTGAAGATGCAGGCCTACCGCGCCCAGAAGGGCATGGCATCCGCATAGCGGGTCGTGGGTTCGAGTCCCACCGGGCCGACCACGTTCTCCGGTCGCCGTGTGGGCGTGAGCCGGAAGAAGCACGCGGCGACCGGCCCAAGACTTCCCGCGTGCGGCATCGGTGGACGTCGGACGCACGCGGGAAACCCCGTCCGGGAGGTGCCGCATGCCCGGCGCAGTACACGTCCACCCCGTCGAGGACGCGATCGAGCACGACACCGCCACGCCAGCTGCGGACTGCGTGTGCGGCCCGCTCGTGTTCCCCTACCGTGACGACGACGACGGGCCCGTGCTCGAACTGGTCGTGCACCACGCGCTGGACTGCTGCGGTGCCGAGTGGATCGCGCAGGACGCGCCGTGACCGGTCTCGCCCCTGAGCCGGTGGACCGGGCGATCGCCCGCATCCTCGCCGGTGGACTCGACGAACCGACACCGGGTACACCCGTCTGCGCGAACTGCCGGGACACCGGATACGCCTGCGAAGACCACCCGCAGCTCCCCTGGGCGGGCGTCCACGGACCCACCCCGCTACACGGCGAGCACGGAGGCGCTGTAATGCCCTGCCCCGCGTGCTGCGACCCGATCCCCACGGACGGCACCCACAGCATCACCGACGCTTTCACGCCACGGCACCTGCGCACCACCAGCTAGGAGCACCGATCAGCACCACCCTCGCCGCCCGACCCACCGCCGGGGGCGTCCCCGTGACCACCTACCGGCCACCCCGCCTCGGCGACCTGATCCACGTACGCCTCGGCGACAACGACGAACACAGCGCCCTGGTCGAATCCGTCGGCGACGACGGACACACCCTCACCCTGACCGGCCCCACCCCACGCGGAGACCTGCACGTGGTAATCCGCCGCGTCGACCGGCACCTGACCCGTTTGGAGACCCCATGAGCGCCATCAAGGCCGTGTACGAGGCAGCCCTCGCCGACCTGCACAACGCCGCCGCGCTGCTCGAGCAGATCGGCCACGACAGCTGGGCGCGCGTCAAGGAGATCGCGCACGAGCTGGAGGGCGATGAGCCGGTGCTCGCCGCCGAAGCCGAGCAGGACGCCGCCGACGTCGTGCACACCGCCGAAACCGAGGGTGTCGTGCCCGCCTAGCAGGAGGCCGTCAAGGACGGCGGAGAGCTCGTCGCCGAGGCCGGACGCGACGTGGCCACCGCAGTCGAGGACAGCGGCAAGCCCGCGCCCGCCGAGCCCGCCCCTGCCAGCGAGCCGACCGCACCGCCAGCCGCCTGATGCTCGCCATCCTCGCTGCGATCCTGTTCGCGGTCGGCTACATCCTCAGCGCGTCCGCCGCACACACCAACGCGTGGCTCTCCCCCGGCGCACTGACCCTCGCCGGGCTGTTCTGTCTCGCCCTGCACCTCGCTGGCGTCGGCACGTGGACACGCAGACCACCCCAGTAGAACCCCAACCCGGCGACATCGGCATTACGTCGATCCGCGGCCCCGTCGGACGACTCATCTCCGTTGGGGAATACCTGCTCGGCGACGGATTCGCCCCGTGGGACCACGCCTTCGTGTACGTCGGCAACGGACTACTCATCGAAGCCGAAC
>Ga0134126_10007810_pt1 | contig 13421 bp, 3 predicted proteins | sample KB31752_FD_96881 | JGI IMG/M metagenome (GOLD analysis project Ga0134126, IMG submission 96881) | Terrestrial soil microbial communities with excess Nitrogen fertilizer from Kellogg Biological Station, Michigan, USA - KB3-175-2 | ecosystem: Environmental > Terrestrial > Soil > Unclassified ...
GCCACCAGCCCGCTCGACGCCTACAGCCCGGTCACCTCTGCGACCTACGTCTTCCTCGGCGGGGTGCACCTGACGGCTGGTACCCACGTCCTTCAGCTCACCGTCACCGGCACCGACCCGGCTTCTGATGGCAACCACTACAACGCGGGAATCGACTTCCTGGAGGCCGCTCCGATCAGCGGGGCGAGCGATTCGAGCTTCACCGCCGCGATGAACAACCTTGGCATCGCCAGCGACGGCGCCGCCTCGTTCGCCGGCGGGTTCGACCTGACGGGCCCTGGCGGCAAGAACCTCTCGCTCCAGGCCATGCAGGCCGCCGGGATTAACCCTGGCAGCGCGACCGGCTCAGGCGCGACGTTCAGCATGGGCGGGGCGACATTCACGATGCCGCAGCTGCGGACGAGCTCAGGCACCGTGATCGCCGACAACGTGATCCCGGACGGCCAGACCATACCGCTGCCCGCGGTCAAGGCAACGGACGTGGCGCTGCTGGCCGCCACCACCTGCGGCTGGCACCCAGGCTCGCCGGGCTCGCCGGCCATGAAAGCGACGCTGAACTACGGCAACGGCGGCGCCAGCCAGCCGCTGGTTACCTCGGTACCTGACTGGGCGCGGCCCCACGGCACCGCGGCCGTCACCCTCTCGCACGTCGATGTGGGAACGACGGCGAGCAGCAGCACCCAGCCGCAGCTGTATGAGGTAGTGCTGCCCGCCAATCCGGGCCTGACACTGTCGTCGATCACGCTCCCGGTGCTGCCGGTCAACCTGCTCCCCAACACGCAGTCGTGCACGACGTCGGCGAACGTGCTGCACATCCTGGCGATCGGCACCAGGCCGGTCGCAGGCGGGCAGGGGCCGGCGGGCTCGGCCTGGACCGGTGCGTACGCGGGCCCGATGGACTCGGCGATCAGCCCGGCTGGGGGATCGATAGGCGACATCACGCTCCGCGAGGTCATCGCGACGGCCACCGCTGGCAGCGGCCAGGCGCGGATCGAGTTGTCCAATGCGCACGGCATGACGCCGGTCACATTCGACGCTGCCACGATCGGGGCGGAGTCAAGCGGAACGGCGACGCTTGCGACTCCGGTCGCGCTGACCTTCGGCGGATCGGCAAGCGTCACGCTCCCGGCTGGGGCTGACGTGTACAGCGACCCGGTGGCCAAGCCAGCGGTGTCAGGCGGCACCGGCAAGCTCGTGATCAGCCTGCACATCCCGGCAACGTCGAGCGAGACCTTGGTGCCGTTGCACGAGACACCGAACTCCACCACGTTCTACGCGACCGGAAACCAGACGGCCAACAGCGATGGAACGCCGTTCACCAACGCTAACTCGCTGCTTGCCCTGTACTACGTCTCCCGGATCGATGTCAGCGACGCGACGCCGACGGACGGCACGGTCGCTGTGCTCGGCGACCAGAGCGCGGCGCAGGCACCGCCATTCACGTTCGGCAACTGGGCTAACGACTTGCCGGCGTCGCTGCAAGCTACTGGGGTAGCACTGCCCGGATCAGTGGCTGACGTCGCATCCAGCGGCCAGGTGCCCGCTCACTGGTGGCGGATGAACGGTGCCAACCTTGACACCTCGACGACCGCCTACGACGGCGGATCGTCGCCGACCTCCAACCTGACCCTCGCAGGTTCCGCTACCTGGGCGACTGACACCCCGCCGACTGATACGACGGCCGGCTCGCTGTCGCTGAACGGGACGAGCGGGTTCGCGTCGAGCTCCGGGCAGGTGATCAACACCGCTGGCAGCTACACAGTGTCGGCGTGGGTGAAGCTGTCGTCGGTTCCGTCTGCGAACGCTGCGGTCCTGGCCCAGGACGGTACCAGCAACAGCGGCTTCTACCTGGGCGTGCGCGGCGGGGACTGGGCGTTCTACTTCGCGGGCAGCGACACCACCGGGGCCGCGGTGACCAGCGCGACGGGCCCGGCGGTGACGGCATCGACGTGGACGCACCTGACCGGTGTCTATAACTCATCGACCGATACGGCGCAGCTCTACGTCAATGGCTCGCTGGCCGCGAGCGCCGCGTTCACCGGGTGGGCGTCCGCAGGCAGCCTGACCGTCGGCCGGGACAAGACCGGCGGAGTGGCCGGCGACTTCCTGCCCGGCGAGGTAAGCGACGTGCGGGTATTCAATACGACGCTGTTCGGCACGGGGGTCCAGCAGATCTACACCGACAGCAGCGCGAGCACTGTCACCGCGGCTGGCGCGGCGAACTGGCTGCGGACCTATGTCAGCGCCGAGCCCAACCTGCGAGACGTGATCATTAGCGTCGGCGCCGACGACGTGCTGCAGGGCGCGTCGGCCGCCACGGTCGAGTCGCAGCTTTCGACCCTGGTCACGGCGATCCAGAACTACTCCGTCGACAATGACCCTTCCACGCCGGGCGTGCAGGTGATCCTGACGACGATAGTGCCGCTCGGAATGGCAGCGTCCGATCCTCGCGAGGCGGTCAGGCAGGCGGTCAACAGCTGGATCACCAATGGCAACACAACCGCGCAGGTGACCTCCGATGTAGCGACGGCGGTCATGCAGCCTGGCAGCCCGAACCTGGTCAACTCGTCCCTGCTGTCCGGCGGGGTGCCGACCGCGCAGTACTACACCGACATCGCCGCTCAGGTCGCCTCTGACGTGTCGAACGCAATCCAAAACTTCTTCCTGAACGGTCTCTAAGCCGAGGCCTGGCGCCAATGGAGGCACGCATGACTAGCTGGGCGACGCGGTGGGCGCGCGGGGGCGTGACCCTGGTGCTGGTTGCCAGTCTCGGGATATCGACCGCCGGCTTCATCGGCCAGGCGGCGCGCTCGGCCGCACTGCACTGGCGACCCAAGCCGCAGAAGGTCGAGGTGCTGCCGAGAGTCTCGCTTGACCGGGCCGTGCGGCGACACACGCTGCCTAAGGTGCCTGAGGGTGCGCCGAAGGCGTCGCGATGGCCTGCGGCCGGAACCGCGAGCGTGACGTTCGGCCGGCCTGGGCGTATGGTCCGTGCCGGGTCGCTGCCGGTGCTCGCGGCAGCAGCCAGGCCGTTTGGCAGGTTGAGTGCGGGCGCGATTTCCGGCGCGCGGGTACGGGTGTTTGGTCAGGCGCAGGCGCGCAAACTCGGGATCTCTGGCGTGGTGTTCAAGGTCTCGGCGCCCGGTGGGCCTGGCGGCTTGGCGTCGGTTGGGCTCGATTACGCCGAGTTCGCTCGCGCGGTGGGTGGTGATTTCGCCGGCCGGCTGCACCTGGTGCAGTTGCCGGCCTGTGCCGTGACGACGCCGAGACTGGCGCGCTGTCGGACGCAGACACCGCTGGATTCGCGGCTTGAGCCCAGCCGGGATTTGGTGTTGGGCGCGGTGCTGCTTGGTTCGCCCGGGTGGCCGGTCTCGGTCGGCCCAGGGCCGAAGCTGGTGGCGCCGTCGGCAGGACGGTCGGTGGTCCTAGCCGCCGTTTCCGGTCCGTCGGGCAGCAATGGTGACTTCACCGTAAGTTCGCTGTCACCGAAGGAGACGTGGACTGGCGGCGGCGCGGCTGGTGACTTTACCTGGTCCTACTCGCTCCAGGTGCCAGATCCCGCGGCCGGCACGGCTCCCTCGGTGACGCTCGACTACGACTCATCCAGCGTGGACGGCCGGGTGGCGTCGACGAACAACCAGTTCGGCATGGTCGGCGAGGGTTTCACGCTGTCGTCTGACAGTTACATCGAGCGGACTTACACCGACTGTGCCGATGACCCTGAAGGCGTGATCACGGGCAAGTTCGATGACTGCTGGGCCGGCCAGGTCGTCACGATGAGCCTCGACGGCTCATCGACGCAGCTAGTGCTTGACGGCAGCACGAACACCTGGCACGAGATGTCTGACAACGGCGACCACGTGCAATACCTGACCGGCACGGATTCCGACACAGGGAACGGCACTCACGACGACGGGTACTGGGTCGTGACGACGCCCGATGGCACCCAGTACTTCTTCGGCAAGAACAAGGGCCCGGGCTGGGCCACCGGAGACCCGGTCACTAACTCGACCTTCACCGTTCCTGTGTATGGCGCGCACAGCGGCGATCCCTGCAACTCATCGAGCGGATTCTCGTCCTCGTCGTGCACGCAGGCCTGGCGGTGGAATCTCGACTTCGTGATCGACACCACCGGCAACGCCATGGCGTATTACTACAACAAGGAGACCAATTACTACGGGGCTAACGCAGCCACGACCGGGGTGCAGTACGTCAGGGGCGGGTACCTCGCCAGGATCGACTACGGGCTCCGCGACGAGGCCGGGTCGATCTATGGCACGGCGAACGCGCCTGACCAGGTGGTGTTCGGCGCTGACCAGCGGTGCATCCCGACCCAATCGTTCGCGTGCACCGCTTCGCAGTTCACCTCGGCGAACGCGACCAACTGGCCGGATACGCCGTTCGACCAGCAATGCCTGTCAGGTGCCAGCTGCACTAACCATTCTCCGACGTTCTGGTCGCAGATGCGGATCGACAGCGTCACCACTCAGTACTGGAATGGCACCAAGTACGTGCCAGTCGACCAGTACGCGCTTAACCAGGGATTCTCCACCCAGGGCGACTCAGAGCTGATCCTGAATTCGGTCACGCGGACCGGTTACTCGGCGTCAGGGTCGTCGCTGGCGCTGCCGCCCGTACAGTTGTCGTATCAGCTGATGGACAACCGGATCCCTGGGGTTAACTCGCTGCCGTCGATGGCGCACTGGCGGCTGACCCAGATCGAGGAGGAGACCGGCGAGCTGATCTCCGTCACCTACTCGACTGGGTGCACGGCCGCCCAGATCCCGGCCGACCCATCGGCGAATACGACGTTGTGTTATCCGGTGAAGTGGGCTCAGCCTGGTGATCAGAACACCACGCTGGATTATTTCAACAAGTACGTGGTGTCCGAAGTTGAGGTGCAGGACGGCACAGCCGGCGATCCTGCTCAGGTCACGAAGTACAGCTACATCGGCAACCCGGCCTGGCACTACGACGACAACGAGGTGGTCAGGGCCAAGGACAGGACCTGGGGCCAGTTTCGCGGGTTCGCCCAGGTGAACACGCTGTTCGGAAACACCGATAACACCACCAACGGCACTGCCGATACCCAGACGCTTACGCAGGACCGGTATTTCCTCGGTATGAACGGCGACACCACAAGCGGCGGTGGCACCACAAGCGGGGTTACGGTCACCGACTCGCTCGGAAACACCTACTCCGACGACAACGCGCTGGCCGGACGGCAGCTGGAAACCCAGACCTTCAACGGGATTAGCGGACCTGAGACCAGCGCCAGCATCACCGTTCCCTCGGTAGTCGCGACCACGGCGACCAGGACGCGTACCGGGCTTCCGGCCGAGCAGGCCACCATGGTCAGGACCACCAAGGAGATCACGTACACCGATCTCGCGGGCGGCGGCACCCAGCAGGAGCAGACTGTCACCACGTACGACAGCGCCGGCCGGGCGGTGCTTGATGACCAGACGGGGACAGCGATCCCGCAGACGTGCACTCAGACCAGCTACGCCGACAACACCTCCGCGTGGATCAGGGACGCGGTCAGCGAAATGATCGTCGCGAGCCAGGCGTGCCCGGCCGCGCCTGGCAGTCTGACGGCAGCAGACATCGTCAAGGACACCAGAACATACTTCGACGGATCGACCACACTCGGTGCCGCTCCGACGGCGGGAAACGCGACGATGGGAACCGCGGCGACCGCGAACAACGGGGGCGCGCTGACCTTCGTCACCCAGAGCACCACGGCCTACGACTCATCTGGCCGGGTGGTCTCCGCCGCTGACGGCCGCGGTGACACCACGACCACCGCATACACCCCGGCGGACGGCGGCCCGCTGACCCAGACCACGACGACGAACGCGCTGGGCCAGACGTCGACCGAAGTGGTCGATCCAGGCCGCGGGTCGGTGCTCTCTGAGACCGACGTGGCCGGCTACGTGAGCACCGCGACGTATGACCCGCTCGGCCGGCTGACCGCGGAATGGAAGCCTGGCCGGTCGCAGGCGGCAGGCGATGCCGCGAACATCACCTACTCCTACCTTGAGACGCAGACGGCACCGCTCGCGGTGACGACAAACACGCTGGTGGACTACGGGACCGCTGCGAACTACGTCCCGTCGGTCTCGATCTACGACTCACTCGGCCAGTTGCGGCAGACCCAGACGGCCGCAGAAGGCGGCGACACGATCGTGAGCGACAGCTTCTACGACAGCCACGGCTGGACGGCGGGCACCAACAACAAGTATGTCGTCACCGGCAATCCGTCCACCACGCTGGTCACGGCCGCGCCGTCCGCGGTCAACGATCGGACGATCTCCTCCTACGACGCCGCCGGCCGGATGATCAACCAGCAGGATTACAACGGCACCACGCTGACCGATTCGGTCCAGACTGTCTACAGCGGCAACCAGGTCACCACGATCGAGCGGAACCCGTCGGGCGGCGTGATGGGTACCCCTTCGGCGACCGTGACCAACGTATTCGGCCAGGAGACCGAGCATATCCAGTACGCATCAGCGCCTACCGTGACCGGATCGGTGATCACCGGCGGCAGCCCGCAGGTCACCGCGTTCGGCTACGACGCGGCCGGCAACAAGATCTCGATCACCGACCCTGCCGCGGACAACTGGTCCTATGCTTACGACCTGCTTGGCAGGCAGATCAAGGCCGTGGACGCTGACTCGGGGACCACGGTCACCGGCTACGACGCGGCTAGCAACGTCGCGTACACCACCAACGGCGCCGGCGCGACAGTCAACTACACCTACGACGGGCTGAACCGCAGGACCGCCGAGTACACCGGATCGACGACGCAAGGCAGCGGCACCCAGATCGGCACCTGGACCTGGGACACCCTGAAGAAAGGCCTGCTGTCGTCGCAGACTTCGGTCACTGGCGGCGTTACCTACAGGACCGGCGCTCTCGGCTACGACTCAGAGGGCGACGTCACCGGGAACGTCGTGGTCGTACCGGCCGGGCAGCCGCTGGCCGGCACTTACCGCACCCAGTATTCCTACACCACGACCGGCCTGATGACGTCCACCACTCCGGCGGCCGGAGCTGGCCTGCCGGTGGAATCGATCAGCTACACCTACGACAAGTTTGGCAACCCGATCACGGAGTCGGGATACGACGCTTACGCCTCAGGCGCGACCTGGACCCCGTACAACGAGATCTCCCAGATCGACCTGGGCTCAGGCCCATCGTCGGCCGCGCTGACGTATTCCTACGATCCGCAGACCCGCGACGTGACCGGGATCAACCTGTCCGACCAGCAGCCGCAGCCGCAGGTCGACAACATCGCCTACACCTACAACGCCGACCAGCAGATCACCCAGATCGCCGACACCCAAGGCGGCACCGGGGCGCCGGTCGAAGACCAGTGCTTCAACTACGACTCCCTCAGCCGCCTGACCCAGGCGTGGACCTCCACCAACGCCTGCGCCACCAATCCGGCCGCCGCAGGCAACGGCACGGTCAATGGCCCCGAGCCCTACTGGCAGTCCTGGACCTTCGACCCTGAGGGCGACATCCTCACCGCCACCAACCACGCTCCGGCCGGGAACACCGGCGGCGACACCACTACCACCTATCACTACGGGGTCACCGGTCACGCCCACGCGGTCTCATCAACCAGCGCGACCAACACGGTCACCGGCAGCCTGCCCACCACCAGCTACGCCTACGACGGCGCCGGGGACACCACCACCCTGGGCAACCAGACCCTGACCTGGGACCCCAACGGCAAGCTGGCCTCCGCCGGCACCTCGGCCGCCCCGTCCAGGTACGTCTACGCAGCCGACGGTTCCGAGCTAGTCGAATCGGACACCGTCGGCGGCACCACGACGACGTCCCTGTACCTGCCAGACGAGCAGCTCACCAGCGCCGGAAGCACCATCACCGGCGAGCGCTACTACAGCTTCGCCGGGCAGGTCATCGGTGAGACTGCTGCTAGCGGTAGTACCGGGGGCACGCTGTACTGGCTGTCCGGCTCGGTCCAGGGAACCATGACCACCGCAGTCGCCGCGTTCAGCCAGTCAGCCGTCATACGCCGGGCCGGGGCGCCCTACGGCACCATGCTCGCCGGCACCGGCACCTGGCCGGACAACAAGGGTTTCCTCGGTGACGTGTCGCACTCAGCCACCGGCCTGGTCGACATCGGCGCACGCAAATACAACCCCGCCACCGGCTTGTTCGTCAGCGTCGACGCCACGCTTGACACCGGCAACCCCCAGACCATGACCGGATACACCTACGCCGCCGACGACCCCGTCACCGCCAGCGACCCCACCGGCATGATCACGATCAACGAGGACGGCGACGTCGTCATCACCCCGTACGACAGTGGCGGCGGGGGCTGCTCCGAGTACTGCGATGGGAACATCCCGATCGGCCGGGTCCCCAAGCACAGCGCCTACAGCGACGGCACTTACACCAACAACGGCTACGTCGGCTACGGGCACGTTACTACCTACCGGCCCGTTGCTCCTCACGGCGGAGGATTCCACGTGCCGCATTGGCTGTCGTCCTCGCTGCACAAAGTAACGCGCGGCTTCAAGCGCATAGCACCATATGTGGCATTTGGCGTGACCATGCTCGTCTGCACTACCATGACCGACGGCGTGGGAGCGGGTGTCTGCCTAGGGGCCAGCTTCGCGGCCTACGGCTATACGAAGAGCGCCGTTCAGACGGGCCACTTGCTCTCCGATGACAATCTCAGAGCGGGCGTTGATGACGGAGTATTCGGCTATTGCCTGGCGGCAACGGCGATGGCCTGCGGCCTCGCGTCCGGCACGGCGACCGTTATTGACTACGCGAACGACGTGGAAGATACAGGTGAACTTGGCGGTGCGAACCTGACCCGAGCCGAACATGGAGCGGCACTCGACGCGGCCGGGTTCGGGCTCGGCTCGATGTTCGAGCAAGGCGCCGAAGACATTAAAGTACTCAACGGCGTCGGGTCGAGGCCCGTTGCTCTCGCTGGTGGTGGCTCGATGCCGCTGAGCTCAGTCGCAAGGGGTTCGTTCGGTAACGCGCTGCGGATGACCGGCAAACTGACCCAAAACGCCGTCTCCAACGGGACTCGCATCGCCAACTACCAATTTGGAACGGCTACCTGCACGAATCCCTCGTCCAAACCCATATATTGCTAGCCGCGCGAGACACGGGCAGCACGCTCAGCCGCTTTCGCCAGCAGGCCCGGCAGCACCGGGCCTGCTGGCCGTCGATGGCGGGCACCGCTAGGCTGAGCCGCGTAAGTTCGCGGCATCGGTTGACGGCGGTTCGCGAGGCGGCAGTGACCACGATCGACTTCCGGGGGCTTGGAGAGTTCCAGCTCCTGGTAGAGCAGGTCCCGGTCCCACTTGGCTCGCCGAGGCGGCGCGCTTTGCTTGCGGTGCTGCTGGCCGCGGCTAATGAGACCCTCGCGGCCCCGTCGCTGATAGCCGAGCTCTGGCCAGAAGGCCCGCCGCGAAACGCGCTGGCCAACCTGCGTACCTACGCCAGCGAACTGCGCCGCCAGCTACCCGCCGATGTCGCGGCGCGGATCTCCACCCGCAACGGCGGCTATCAGCTTGCGGTACGGCCAGGTGAATTCGACCTCTGGCGCCTCCGGCAAGCTTTCCGGTCCGCCCGAGCGGCGCTTGACCGCGCCGATCCCGCTGCCGCCTTGGCCGCGCTTGAGTCACTTCAGCCAGCGCTGATCGCCGGGACCGCGTTCGCCGGCGTAGTGGCTGGGCCGATACTCGAGGCGGCGCGTTCGGGTATCGCTGATGAGTGCCGTAAGGCACGGGAGGCCTACTTCGAGGCGTGCACCATGGCCGGCCTGGACGTTGTCGCCGCGCTGCGGTCGCATGTGCGCCGTCATCCACTGGGAGAGCACGGTTATGCGCTGCTCATGGCGGCGCTGGCCCAGGCAGGCGAGAACGCGGCGGCTCTTGAGGTGTACCAGCAGGCGCGTCAGCTGCTCGTTGCCGAGCTTGGTATCGAGCCTGGCCCCGAACTGCGGCGCGTGCAGCAGTCGATCCTGCGTGGCGAGGCCATGTCAGCGGCGCCGTCGCCATCGGGAGGCGCCCCGACGCTGCCGCGGCCATTCCAGCTACCGCCCGACCTGCCAGACTTCTCAGGCCGGCGCGAAGCCATCAAGAACGTGGCCGAGCTACTCCGCGGGGGCTCGCCAGGAGCGTGGCCCGCGGTCGCATCCATCACCGGCATGCCGGGAACCGGCAAGAGCACGCTCGCTGTGCACGTCGCGCACAAGCTGCGTGGCGAGTTTCCCGATGGGCAGATCTATGTCGACCTCGGAGGAGACGATCTCGGCACTATCGATCCGCACGGCGCGCTCGGCCAGGTGCTCGCCGGGCTCGGCTTCGCTCCCGCCGCGATACCTGCCACCTTGCCGGAACGGACGGCCGTGCTGCGGTCATTTTGCGCCGACCGCCGGCTGCTTCTGGTTTTGGACAATGTGCGGACGGCCGAGCACGCCCTGCCATTGTTCCCGGCCAGCCCGAGCTGCGGCCTGCTGGTCACCAGCCGCGCCCACCTTGCCGGGTTGCAGTCGTGGCCGCATGTCGAGCTGGCGCCCTTTGACCATGACGATGGCGTGGAGCTCATCGGCCGGATTGTCGGCCGCGCCCGCGTGCGAGCCGAACCGGACGCGGCAGCCCGCGTCGTTGAGCTGTGCGCCGGACTGCCGCTCGCTATCCGCATCGCCGGCACACGTCTTGCTTCACGCGACCACCGGCCCCTTAGCTGGCTGGCCGGCCGTCTCGAGGATGAGCGGACTCGCCTCGACGAGCTCGCCATCACGGGCGCGGCCCTGCGCGGCAGCTTCGACCTGGTTTACCGCGGTCTTGACGTGGAACACCAGCGGGCTCTGCGGATTCTCGGCATGCTCGACCTTCCGGACTTTGGCGCCTGGGTCGCAGCGGAGGCCTTGCGGAGTTCCGTCCGCGACGCCGAGGACATCATCGACGGCCTCGTCCAGGCCCGGCTGCTCACCGTGACAGCCGGCCGCGCGCTGGCCGTCCCGCGGTACCGCTTCCACCAGCTCGTCCGGCTGTACGTACGCGACATGGTGGCAGCCGCGCAATCGCCTGAGATGAGCACCGATGCGGTATGCAGGGCTTACCGTGCCTGCCTCGCCGCGGCCGCCCAGATGGATCAGCGGCTGCGCTCCCACGTTCCGCTGGTCACAAGCGACAGGACGGCCGCCCAGGCCAGCCAGGTTCCTGACGGAATCGAGCCGGCTGCCTGGTTCGCCGACGAACAGGCAACGCTCGTCGCCGTCGTACACGGCGCGGCAACGCGCGGCTGGAACGATGTGACCTGGGACCTGGCGCTCACCTTGCAGCGGTATCTCGAGTCACACCACCACTTCGGTGACTGGCACGACGTCGCCACCGCCGGGCTGGCCGCGGCGCGTGCTGACGGCAACACCATCGCCGAGGCGGCGATGCTGTGCAGCTTGGGCGACGCGCACGCGGTGCAAGATGATTACGACAGCGCAGCCGAGGCGTTCAACGCCGCGCTCGATCTTGTGTCCGGTGCTGGCGCGCAGCAGCGCGCCCGCGCCAGGGTACTGCTCGGCCTCAGCAACGTGCACAGGGCGCGTGGCCAGCTCGACGAGTGCGCCGCTGTCGCACGAACGACGATCGAGATCGTCGATAGCCAGCTTGACCGCGGCGTCGCCGCTGAGGCATGGATGGACCTGGGGAGCATTCAGTACCGCCAAGGCGACCACGCGGCATCCCTCGCCAGCTTCGAGCACGCGCTTGACGGTTTCGTCGCCACCGGTGACCTCATGAATCAGGCGATCCTGCTGGTCAACATGGGCACGACTAACGGCACCGCAGGCAGCCCTGAACAGGCGGAACGTTGCTTCCGGCAGTCGGCGCTGATATGCGAGCAGATCGGATTCCGCAACGGAGAAGTCTTCGCCTACACCGCCCTCGGCGGGATGCTGCGTCGCCGCGGGGACTACATCCGCGCCGAACAGTCGCTTTTGACCGCGCTCGACCTGGTGCGCGACTACGCGGACACGTTCACCGAGAGCACTATCGTGACCCAGCTCGGTGAGCTCTACCGAGCCAGTGACCTCGACCGATCCCGCGAGCACTTCACCCGCGCCGTCGACCTATTGTCCTCCGGCCAGCTGCCGGTCAATCTCGCCGATGCGCTCGCTGGCCTCGCCGAGACCGAGGTGCTGGTCGGTGACCAGGCCGCGGCACGTGCCGCGTGGACCCGGGCGATAAGTCTCCTGGCGCCGGTCGACGCGAAGCGCGCGGACGACCTTCGCCGCCGGGTCGCGGCGCTCGCTGAGCGTTAGTCAGCGCTCGTTAGCCCAGACCTCGTCGAGCAGCTTGCTCAAGGCCTCGGCGGGCTGGGCCCCAGAGAAGGCGTAGCGGCGGTCGATGACGAAGAACGGAACTCCGGTCACCCTCAGCGTGGCGGCCATGGCCTCATCGGTCTCTACGGCCGGTCCGTAGTCCTCGCTGGCGAGCACATCCGCGACTTCGCTGCGGTCCAGGCCAGCCTGCACCGCGAGCCTGGTCAGCACGGCGTGATCGAAGATCGGCAACTGCTCGGTGAAGTAGCCGCGGTGCAGTCGCTCGACCAGGTCTGCTTGCCGGCCGGCATCCTTGGCCAGGTGCAGCAACCTGTGCGCGTCCCTCGTGTTGCCGCTGCGCAAGTCGTCTAGGCGGAAGGTGAGCCCGTCCTGCGCCGCCCGTTGCTCCATCTGCCGCTGCGCGTCCCCGGCCTGCTCAGCGCTCATCCCGTACTTGCTGGCCAGCACCCGCACCGTCGGCGTAGTCACGTCCTTGGGCGCGGATGGGTCGAGTTCGAACGACCGGTAGGTAACCTCGACCTCATCAGCGTGCGCGAACGACTCGAGCGCCCGCTCGAACCGCCTCTTGCCGATGTAACACCACGGGCACACCACGTCAGACCAGATCTCCACTCGCATGCGCGAGACAACGCGCCAGCGCCCCTGACCCTTCCCGCTCTGGTCATCTGCCACGACAGCCAGCGGGGTAGCGGCAATACAGCGTATTCTGCCGACTCGTGGGCGTTATACAGATGCTTGACCATTTGCCGGAGGCGATCAGTCAGCCTCCGGCCACCTTGTGGTCGGTCTTTGCCCGCAGTCTCGGCGAGCAAGGCGCGGCCGGTCGCGCGGCGTTAGCCTGGCGCTGGGCGCTGACCGGAGGGTGCCCGTCACCGATCACTCTGAACCAGGCCGCGGGGCGGCCGCCGAGTCGTCGCGAGTTACTCGGGGAAGCCGACGCTCAGGCGGAACTCGGCAGCGCCGAGGCCGATCCCGGCGATCAGATCATGTACGCCAGAGCCGTACTTCACTGGCTAGCCGGCGACTTCGGCGCGCTACCGCTGTTCAACAGCGCGGCCAGGCACAGATACGCCAC
>Ga0134126_10007811_pt1 | contig 13420 bp, 13 predicted proteins | sample KB31752_FD_96881 | JGI IMG/M metagenome (GOLD analysis project Ga0134126, IMG submission 96881) | Terrestrial soil microbial communities with excess Nitrogen fertilizer from Kellogg Biological Station, Michigan, USA - KB3-175-2 | ecosystem: Environmental > Terrestrial > Soil > Unclassified ...
CATTCGCGCTCGATGTTGGAAAGAATCACGCGTTTCTACGCGCAAGGCGAGACTCCACAGCTCCCATTATGAAAAAACTGCGCACGCTCGTCGTAGTGCACGCGAGCCTGGTGCCGCCGGAAACCCTCGAAGGCCGGACTGAGAAAGAAATAGAAGAGTGGCGAACGGAGTACGATGTAACCTCCACGTTGCGCAAGATCGGGCATGACGTGCATTGCCTCGGCGTGCTCGACAGCCTCACCGAGCTGCGCGCCGCGATCGCCGACTGGAAGCCGGACATCGTCTTCAACCTGCTCGAGGAGTTCGACGGCATCGTCACGTACGATCAGCACGTCGTGGCCTTCCTGGAGCTGCTGCGCCAGCAGTACACCGGCTGCAATCCGCGCGGCCTGCTGCTGTCGCGCGACAAATCGCTGTCGAAGCAACTGCTGGCCTATCACCGCATTCCAACACCGCTGTTCACCGTTTTCCGCCGCGGCCAGCGGATCCAGGTGCCGCGGCGCCTGAAGTTCCCGCTGTTCGTCAAGTCCACCGTCGAGGATGCTTCGCTGGGGATCGCGCAGGCCTCGGTCGTGGAGGATGTCGCGAAGCTCAAGGAGCGGATCGCGTTCGTGCACGAACAGGTGGGCTCGGATGCGCTCGTGGAGGAATTCGTCGACGGCCGCGAGTTGTATGTCGGGGTGCTGGGCAACGAGCGGCTGACGCGCCTGCCGGTGTGGGAGATGGTGTTCGGCTCGATGCCGGGCTCGCTTGCCGCGATCGCCACGCGCAAGGTGAAATGGGACAAGCGCTATCAGGAGAAGTACGGCATCAGCACGCGGGCCGCCGAGGATCTGCCCGCTCCGGTGCTGGCCACGCTCGACAAGCTGTCGCGGCGCATCTACCGGGCGCTGGGCCTGTCAGGATATGCGCGCATGGATTTCCGGGTGAAGGCCGATGGGACGGTGTACGTGCTCGAAGCGAATGCCAATCCGAACCTCGAAGCGGCGGAGGATCTGGCCGAGTCGGCCCGTGCCGCGGGGGTACCCTACGATGAGTTGTTGGAGAAGATCATGGGACTGGGCCTGTCGTATCGCGCGGAGTGGCGCAACTTCTATGGGTAGTGGGCCTGCTGCGGCTTCCGGCTCGCCTCCGGCGCAGCGCCTGGGCGCGGTGCTGATGTGCGTCGCGTTCGCCTCATTGAGCGCGTGCGCTGATCAGCAGAAGGTGCAGGAGGGCGAGATGGCGGAGCTGCTGGTGCAACTCGCCGGGCGTTACGACAACACCGGACAGGTACGCGCGGACGTGCAGCATGGCGTGCGACCGCCGCACGATGCGTTGGCGCTGGTCCTCGTTCCGGTCGACAACCCCGGCATCGGCGAGCACATGTTCTACGTGCAGGAGATGGCCGCCGACGATCCGAACCGGGTCATGGTGCAGCGAGTGTGGACGTTCGGCATCCAGCAGAAGAACATCGTGCAGTCCGTGTGGACTTTGAAGGAGCCGCTGCGCTGGCGCGACGCGCAACGCAATCCCGAGACGCTCGAGAGCATGGTCAACATCGACGTGTCGCCGGTGCGGGGTTGCAATATCACCTGGAAGAAAACCGGCGACAAGTTCACCGGAGCGAATGATCCCAGGACCTGCCGCTCGACCTCGCGTCTGACCGGCGGCACCGTGCGGATCGACACGCGCATGGAGCTCGAGGGGAACGAGCTGAGCCTGGCGGAGACCGCCACGGACGCGGCCGGCCAACTCGTGGAGGGGCGCACCGACGAACCTTTCATTCGCTTTCGCAAGCCGTAGTGGCCGCAGACAATCTGTGATCGCTCACACAAATCCGCCAGATGCGGTGGCCGGACGTTTGCCGCCGCCCGCCGGCGCGTTAGAGTGGGGCGATGGGCCATTCCAAAGACAACAAAACACCTCCACCCCCGCTGCCCGGGCAACCTGGCGCGCGGGCGGGTGCTGAACGCGGCCTGCGCGCGCCGGCCGGGCCCCCCTCTGCGGCGCCGAAACCAACGGGTCGCGACAGACCCGTGGGCGCCCCGGCGCCGGCGACCCCGGCATCCAAGGAGGGTCCCCGGGGACGCATCGTTCACGACGAGCGCGGCAACGCGGTCTGGGACTGGCTGAAGGAAACCGGCCGCATCGCCATCGAGAGCACCTCACGGCTGCTGCGCAAGCTCGAGATCCCCGAAATGAAAGTCGAGGACAAGACGGACGAGGAGCTGCGGCTGGAGTCGGATCGCGACCGCGGTGGCGGCTACGATCCCTACAACCAGGGCACTCCGGCGCGCAAAGGCAGCGGCCGGAAATAACCCGCCGCCGGTTTCAGCGTTTCAGATGCTCATCCAGCCAGGCGAGCACGGTGTGGTACCACAGCACGCTGTTGGCGGGCTTGAGCACCCAGTGGTTCTCATCCGGAAAGATCACCAGGCGGCTCTCGATTCCGCGGCGCTGTAGTGCGGTGAAGGCACTGATGCCCTGGCTGTAAGGGATACGGAAATCCTGCTCACCGTGGAAGATGAGCATCGGCGTGCGCCACTGGCTCACGTAGTCGACGGGGTTGAACTTCTCATAGTTGGCCGGCTTGTCGTACTGGGTGCCGCCGTTCTCCCACTCCATGAACCACAGCTCCTCGGTGGAGTAGTACATCGCTCTCTGGTCGAACACGCCATCGTGGTTGACGATGCACCTGAACCCGGTTGGCCAGTTGCCCTCGATCCAGTTCATCATGAAACCGCCGTACGAGGCGCCCAGGGCACAGGCGCGCTCGCCGTCCATCCACGGATACTTCTGCAGCGCGGCCGCGAGGCCCTTCTGCAGGTCGACCAGGGGTTTGCCGCCCCAGTCGCCGCTGATCGAGTCGGTGAAGGCCTGCCCGTAGCCGGGCGAGCCGTGGAAGTCGATCATCACGACCGCGTAGCCGCCGCCTGCGAAGGCTTCGGCGTTCCAGCGGTAGCTCCAGGCGTTCTGAAAGCTCGACTGCGGGCCGCCATGCACGACGAAGGCCACGGGATAGCGCTGCCCTGCCTGGAACCCGTAGGGCTTCATGACATAGCCGTACACCGTCTCCCCGTTCCAACCCGCGAAGTTGAATTGCTCGAAGTCGCTCAGCGCGCGCGCGCCGAGCAGCTCTCGATTGACGGCCGTGAGCCGCCGCGGCGTGCCGCCTTGTATCGGAACCGAGAACAACTCATCCGGTGCGCGCAGGCTGGCCCACGCGAACACCACGGAGTCGTTGGTGGCGGCGTAGTCATCGACTTCGCCCGTGCCGACCAGCTTGCGCGGCGTGCCTTTGACGGGATCGACCGAGTACAACGCGGTCTGGCCCACGTCGCTGGTGGTCGCCAGCAGATGCCGCCCGTCCGGAGTCGCACCGAGCTTCTCGACGGAGCGGTCCCAGGAGCTCGTCAGCGCTCGCACCGCACCGGTGCGAGCGTTGCGGATGACAATGTGAAAGCGGTCTGACTCGAAGCCGGGGCGATCCTGTGCGCGCCAGGCGAGATCGCCATTGCGCAGGAATGTCGGTTGCGCGTCCCACGCGGGATTGTCGGCTGTGAGATCCTTCGGGGCGGCGCCCCCGGCGGCGGGCACCTGGAACAGATCGAAGTTGGTCGACCACGGCTCGGTGTGTCCGGCGACCCGGGCGGAGAACACCACCGTCGTGCCGTCCGGGCTGAAGGCATAGTCGCTGTCGTCGCCGTCGGGCTTGGAGGGAATGTCGGCATCGAGCGTCTTGGACAGGTCAACGGGGATCTCGGCTTTGCCGTCGGCGTTCAGGGCGGCGCTGAAGAGGTGCGAGCGTGTCCCGTCGCTCCAGGTGTCCCAGTGGCGGATGAACAAACGATCGTAGGTGCGGGCGCTGGATTTCTCCTTGGCGCGGGCGTCGAGCTTTTCCCGGGTACAGGTCAGCAGTTCGCAATCGGGGAAGACCTGCATCGACAGGGCGAGGCGATTGCCCGCCGGGGACACCTTCAGCGAGGTCACATCCAGAGGATACTGGGTCACCTGCTGGCTCTCGCCGCCCGCGAACGACAAGCGCCACACCTGCGAAGTGCCCGAGCGAGTGGAGAGGAAATAGAGGCTGCGGCTGTCGGGCGCCCAGCGTGGGCTGGAGTCGTTGGCGGGGTTTTGCGTCAGGCGCCGCGGTTGCGCGTTCTTCGCCCGCAGGTCCAGCAGCCAGATGTCGGTGCGGCCCTTGTTGGCATCGATGTCGGTCTCACGGAGCACATAAGCGACGTAGCGGCCGTCGGGAGACACTTGCGGATCGCTGAGCCGCTTCAGGCGTACGAGATCCTCGACGGTGAGCGGCGGCGCATCTCCAGGAGACCCCGAGGCGGCGCGCGTGATTGCAGGGGCTGCGATTCCCATCACAGCGGCGATGGCGAGAAGGCGTGCGAGCATGGCTAGCTCCGACGTGAACCGAGCGGAGCATTTTAGTCCAGTCGGCCTCCCCGGTGTGCGCCCGCGGTGCGCAAGTGGGGCCAAGCCACTCCCGCCACAGCGGGTCAGCCGACCTCACTCGCAGGCAGTTTCCATTGCTCGTTCTGCGCGGCCTGGACCCACTCCTGCAGCGCCGCATCCTCCAGCGCGGTGGCGAGATACCAGCGGGCAGTCTCCGACACCTGCGCTCCATAGGTTTTGAATCGGAGAACGACCGGCGCGTACACGGCGTCGGCAATGGAATACTCCCCGAACAGCCAGGGCCCGCCTGCGCCGAAGCGGCGCCGGCAGTCACTCCAGATCTCCTCGATACGATCGATGTCCTCTTCCAGGCCCGGAGTCATCGGCGTGCGCCGGTTGCGCGCCCGCGCGTTCATCGGCCACTCCATGCGCAGGTTGGCAAACCCCGAATGCATCTCGCAGCACACCGAGCGCGCGACCGCCCGCGCGTGGCGATCGCTCGGCCACCCGGCGGAAGTCAGCTCCGCGACGTATTCGCAGATCGCGAGCGAGTCCCAGACGTGCACCGTTCCGTGCACCAGAACGGGAACCCGACCGCTCGGCCCGTACTTTTCGACCTGCTCCTTGAATTCGGGCGTATCCAGCGGGATCAGCACCTCATCGAAAGCGACGCCCAGGTGCTTCAACAGTACCCAGGGACGCAGCGACCAGGAGGAGTAGTTCTTGTTGCCGATGACCAGCGTGAGTGGGGGCATGCGCGGATCATACGCTTTGTCGGCAGCCCGGTATGCCCCGCCGATCAGTTCCTGACCGCACCAGAGCGAAGCCGACTGCGGGCGAATGCGAAGTCGACTGCCGCGCTCGTGCTGTCGTCGCTATGTTGGGAGGCGGCGGCCGCGCGTCTCGATCACGAACAGCTGCGTGGCCAGCGCGGCTGCCAGGGGGATGAGCGCAACCCACAGAAGAGTCTGGATGATCACCGAGCTGTTGCCGCCCGTGGAGGCGGTGATCACCCCCACGACGAACGGGCCGCCGGCTGCGAAGACCCGCCCGATGTTGTAGCAGAAGCCCGCGCCGGTCGCGCGCAGGCGCGCGGGAAAGAGCTCCGGAAGATAAAAGGCGAACACGGCGAAGATTCCATAGATCCCGGCGCCGACCGGCAGGAGCAGCGCGAGCCGGGTGCCCGGCGCCAGGTTCAGCCCGAAGGTGATTGCGAGGGCGGCAGCAGAGAACGCGAAGTACCCGACGAGCATGGGGCGGCGGCCCATGCAACGCGCGAGCGGAATCGCCGCGAGCGCACCGATCAGGCCGCCGACGTTGAAGAGATTCGACGCACGCGCCTTCCACGCTTCTGCGAGCACTCCCGTCTGCAGCGCGGGCAGACCGACGCGGGCGGCGTGCTCGGTTGCAAGCGTGCCGCCCAGCAGCGGAATGAATGCATTGCAGGCCCACCATGCCAGCAGCGCCGCGACGCATGGAATGAAGCCACTCAGAGTGATCCTGCGCATGGCAGGTTGAAACAGCTCGCGCGGCCTCGGCTGCTGAGCAGCACCCGAAGGCTGTTGCCAGCCTTCACTCTCGTGCAGGAACAATCTCACCAGGAACGCGACCAGCACCGGAGCCAGCCCGGCGAGGAACACGTAGCGCCAGGAAGTCTCCGGCTCGCCCGCAAACCAGACACCGGCGATCAGATAGTTCAACACGCTCGCCAGAGCGATCCCCACCGGCGAGGAGGTGTACATGATGACGCCGGACTCGACGCGGCGACTCTCCGGGACGGACTCGGCTATCAGTGTCGCACCGATGGCCCACTCGCCGCCGATCCCGAGACTGGCAATGAGGCGGAAGCACACGAGTTGCCAGATGTTCATGGCGAGGGCGCACAGGGCGGTTCCGAGGGCGTACATCAGGATGGTCACGAACAGCGCGCGCTTGCGACCGAGACGGTCCGCCAGCCAGCCGAACAGCAGCCCGCCCACCGCCCAGCCGATCAGCAGGAGCGAGGTGAGGGCGCCCGTCCAGAACACGACCGCCTCCCGCGCTTCGCTCGAGCCGCGCGCCAGGTGCAGCAGCACCGGGATGCAGTTGGGGGAGACGAAATTGAACAGCAGGGCATCGAAGACATCGAAACCCCAGCCGGCCCACCCGGCGGCGATGACCAGCCAGTGGTAGCCTGACAATCCCAACAGCGAGCCTCGTGCAACACGGGCGGAGCTGTCCGCCATGCGGGACCCCCTCGTTTTCGTATCAGCAGTGTACCTGCTGCGCTGCCAGCGGGTGCGCGAGTGCGCAAACCGTGAACGCAGCCTGAAATCCAGCGACGCGGTTCACGGAATCGCGGCGGCATCGGGGGTGAACTTTAGGCGCGGATGGCCGTTCTATTATCAAGTAGGGGTTACCAAGCGAAGGGGACCTCGGACATGACAGACAGTACGCGCGTGATGCCGGTGGCGAATCTGCGGGAGTTCTTCAAGGACTCCCTCCACGGAGCGCTGCAGAAACAGCAGCTCGAAGTGGAAGACCAGACTGAGCACTACGTCGTCAATGTGCTCACGCTGTTCTCCCGCTCCGAAGCTCTCTACGAGCGCACACCGGAGGGCACTCGCCTCAAGCCGCTGGCCGTAATGCTGGCCGAGGCGCTCGAGGCTCGCTCGGAGGGCGATCGCAATCGGGGCTTGCAACGACTCGGCGACGTCTCGTTGTTCGTCGCGGGATTCTTCGCGCGCAGCTTCGCACGCAAGCTCATCGACGTCGACTATTACATCGCCATGGGTGGCCGCGCCTACGGGACGCTCGGCGACACGCTCACGCGCGGGCGCGGGAAGGTGCTCGGCAACGTGTTTGCCGAGCTGTCGGACAAGTTCCAGCCGCTGGTGGACGCTCTCAATGAGCTGAGCGAGTCGGCTTACCGGCATTCTGATAAGGATATTCTGCGCCTCTACGAGATCTGGCTGAAAACCGGGAGCCGGCGCAGCTACGAGATTCTCAAGCGCCTCGGCGTCAATCCCATCGCGGGCTCGACTTGCGCGCAATGATCCTCCGCAGACTGCAGGATCTCATCGGCGACATCTACGACGTGAGGATCACTCACGATGTCTACGACTTTCTCGTGACCGATCGCGGCGAGCTGCCGCCCGCGGTCCGCGCGAGCCGCTCCGATGAGCAGCTCATCGTCGCGCAGCCGGCGGCCAGCGAGGACGGAGAAGTCGGCGTGTCGCTGTATCTGGACCCGGCGCTGCTGGAGCGGCTGCGGCGCGCCGATCCGATTGCCAGCCTGCACGTGGGCAATGTCGCTGACTACTGGACGGCGCTGGAAGGGGTCAGCCACTTTCTCTATCTCGCCTGGAACGCAGGACATGACAAGCCCGTGAGCCTGCTGGAGCTGGAGATGCAGGCGGAGGTCGACAAATACGTGGCGAGCTACTGGCTGTTGCGGCGTCAGTTTCCCGAGCGCTTCCCGGCGGAGCTGCTGCGCTTGCTGTTCGAGCGGACGCGCATCGATGCGGACCTGGCCGACGGACGCGAGGATCTGTATCGGGAAGCGACGCGCTATGCGCAACGCTTCTGCCGCAAGCTCGAGCGATCCCTGCGCAAGTCGCCTTCGCACGGCGAGGTGCTGGCGGAGCTGCGGCGATTCTATCGGCTCACGAATGCGCGCAAGGTCGCGCACATCGAACGAACGGCCTGACTGGTGAAGCTGCGGCGGCTAAGCGGCCCGCGATGTCGCTGCGGTTGAGGCCCTCGGCGAGCCCACGCTCTGCCGTTACTCGTCGTCCTCGGACGAGCTCGCCTTGCGCTGTTCCAGTTCGCGCATCATCTTGATCCACTCCGAGAGCTTGCGCAGATCGGTGCGGGAGGTGCTTCCGGTGCGCTGCTGCTGCGGCGGCTTGCGTTCGAGGGCGCGCGAGCTGGAGTACGGGTCGAAGCTCGGCGCATCATCCAGCGAAAGCGAGTGAGCGCCCAGCCGATGCGGCAGGCCCGGTCGCCTGCCGGAAGATTCGATCTCCAGGACGGGACGTTCGTAATCCGGAGGCGCTTCTTCCCACTGCACAACGGCGTTGCCGCGGTCGTCGTGCACGACGCGTCCGATCCGGCGGCGGTCGCCGTTGCCGGAATCGCCTGCGGGCTGCGCATCCTGGCCGCCCTCTGGTTTCTTGGAGTACTGCACGGATTACGTTTAATCGCTGTCGGCCCCTACCGACATGCCCGCACGGTACCTTCAGAGTGCAGGGCATGCCGAGACGAGCTTCACGGTTTGGCTGCCAACAGCCGCGTCGCCGGCAGGGCCGGCACGGAGGTTTAGCTCCGGAAATCAGCCTCGCGAGAGGGCCGCGCGCACCGCTGGAAGATTGGCCGCGCGGATGAGCCCAATCGCCGTCTTGCCGTCGCGAATGGTTCCGTCGATGCCCCATTGAAGGGCCTGATCAAAAGGAATCCAGTGGGCCTCGATGACCTCGGCCTGCTCATGAGCCACCTGGGCCGGCTGCACCTCGGTCGCGAGAAACAAGTGCAGCACTTCGCTGAATATGCCCGGAGAGCTCAGGTAGCTGCCCAGGCTTTCCCAGTGCGCCGCGCTGACCCCGGCCTCTTCGACGAGCTCGCGCTGGGCGGTGGTGAGCGGTGGCTCGTTGGGCTCGAGCTTGCCCGCGGGCAGCTCCCACAGCCAACCGCCCGCCACGTATCGATACTGGCGCAGGAGGCAGACGCGCTGCTGCGCGTCGATGGCGACGGCAGCCGCGCCCCCCGGATGATGGACGACTTCCAGCTCGGCGCGGTGGCCGTTCGGGAGGATGACCTCATCGGTGGTCAGGGTGATGATCCGTCCACGGAAGTTGACGGTACGTTTCTCAGGCTGCAGATCGGGGTTCATGGACAGAAGAGTAGCATTGGGCGCATGCAATCTCCGCAGCTCATCGTGGTCACCGGACTTCCCGCCACGGGCAAGAGCACTCTCGCGCGCGAGCTGGCGCGGATGCTGCGAGCGCCGTTGGTGGGCAAGGACATGATCAAGGAGCCCTTGCTGGATGTGCTGGGCGCCGGCGACGACGCGCACTCACGCCTGCTCAGTACGGCGAGCTTCGCGATACTGTTCGCCGTCGCGCGTGACCTGCTGGCGTGCGGTCCGAGAGTGATCGTGGAGGGCAACTTTCGTCCGGGCGAGCACGAACGACCGCTCCTGCAGGCGTTGCCACCCGGCCCGGAGGCAGCCGCTGCCATTGTCCAGGTCCTGTGTCGGGTCGAGGAGTCGGAACGGATCGCGCGCTTGCAGCTTCGCGCGAGGGATCCAGGCCGCCACGCGGGTCACCGGGATGCCGCGCGGATGCCTGCCGCAGACAGCGGCGGGTTTCTGGAGCTTCCCGGTCGTCGCATCGAGCTGGATTCGCATCACAGCGGACCCTCCCCGGCGGCACTGGCGGAATCCCTGCTCCCGGAAGTCAACTTGCGCACGGTTTGAGCAAAAAACGCCGCCACAGGGTGACGCCTGCCGGTGACAGCCGGGCGCGCGGTTCCGTATATTCGACCGCACATGTCGACTACGTCACATCTGGATAAATTGAACGGGCCGCAGCGCAAGGCGGTCACCCATGGCACCCCGCTTCCGGAGAGCAAAGGGCTCAAGTCCGGCCCCTTGCTCATCGTCGCAGGCGCAGGCACGGGCAAGACGGACACGCTTGCGCATCGCGTCGCGCATCTGGCGCTGCACGGAGTGGATCCGGGCCGGATTCTGATGCTGACGTTCACGCGGCGCGCCGCCACGGAAATGCGCCGGCGCGCGCAGGAGATCGCCAAGCAGGCGATGAATGAGGCCATCGGTGGGGTCGGGCAAGCGATCCAGCAGCGCCTGAGTTGGGCCGGGACGTTTCATTCCATCGGCAACCGCCTGCTGCGCCACTACGCGCGGCATCTGAAGCTCGATCCGCAGTTCACGGTGCTCGATCGCGCCGACTCGGCCGACGTCCTGGACGGATTGCGCCAGGAGCTCGGCCTGGCGGCCAAGGAGCAGCGTTTTCCGCGCAAAGAAACCTGCCTGCAGATCTATTCCTATCGGGTGAACACCCGCAAGTCCCTCGCCGAGTCCCTCGAGCAGCAATATCCCTGGTGCGCCCAGTGGGAGGCGGACCTCACGAAGCTCTATCGCGCGTACGTCGAGCGCAAGCAGAGTTGCTCACTGCTGGACTACGATGACCTGCTGCTCTACTGGCACGTCATGATGACCGAACCGCGGCTCGCGGAGCACGTGGGCGCGCACTTCGACCACGTCCTCGTGGACGAATACCAGGACACCAACAAGCTGCAGGCGGACATCCTGCAAGCACTCAAGCCGGACGGTTCGGGCCTGGCCGTCGTCGGTGACGACGCGCAGGCGATCTACTCCTTTCGCGCCGCCGCCGTGGAGAACATCCTCGGGTTCCCGGACAGATTCACGCCTCGCGCCGAGGTCGTGACACTCGCGCAGAACTACCGCTCGACCCAAGCGGTGCTGGACGTTTCCAATGCCGTGATGGCCGAGGCCCCGCGCCAGTACCGCAAGCACCTGTTGGCGACCCGCGGCCAGGGAGCCAGGCCGAAGCTCGTCACCGTCGAGGACCTGCAGACGCAGGCGGAATACATCTGCACCGAAGTGTTGAAGCGCCGCGAAGCCAACACGCCGCTGCGGCGCCAGGCCGTGCTGTTCCGCAGCTCCAGCCACAGCGACGTGCTCGAGATCGAGCTCGGCAAGCGGCAGATTCCGTTCGTCAAGTACGGCGGCCTGAAATTCCTGGAAGCGAGCCACATAAAGGATCTGCTCGCGATCCTGCGCTGGGCCGACAATCCGCGGAACACCGTGGCGGCATTCCGTGTCGCGCAGCTTCTGCCGGGCATGGGGCCGGCCAACGCGCGCAAGGTCATCGATCACCTTGCCGAGAACGCCTTCGCGTTCACGGCGTTGAAGACGTTCACCGCGCCGCAGCCCGCGGCCGCGGGGTGGCACAAGCTCAGCGAGCTGATGGCAGTGCTCGGGGATCCGCAACGGCCGTGGCAGGGACAGGTGAATGCCGCGCGCGACTGGTACCGGCCGCATTTCGAGCGCATCTACGAGCACTTCCACACCCGGCTCGGGGATCTCGACCAGCTCGAGCTGCTGTCGGGTCAGTATCCTTCCCGGGAACGCTTCCTGACCGAGCTCACCCTGGATCCTCCCAACGCCACCAGCGATCTCGCCGGCAAGCCGGCGCTGGACGAGGAGTACCTCACCCTGTCCACCATCCACTCGGCGAAGGGCATGGAGTGGGATGTGGTCTACGTGCTGAACGTGGTGGACGGCAGCTTTCCTTCCGAGTTCTCGACCGGCAAGCCGGAGATGATCGAGGAGGAGCGCCGCCTGCTGTACGTCGGCCTGACGCGGGCGCGCGACGACCTGATGCTGATGGCTCCCTTGAAGTTCCACCTCACCGGCCAGTCGCGGCAGGGGGACGCTCACGTGTATGGCGGACGGAGCCGCTTCCTGACGGACAAGGTGCTCAAGCAGCTGGATGCGGCGACGTTCCGCGGCTCGAACCTGGATGGGGCGGCGCCCCTGCAGGAAGCACAGGCGGCGACCCTGGACGTCAGCGCGCGGCTCAAGGAGATGTGGTAGCGCCCGGCGGCCGCCTCAACGCCGGCGCGGTTTGACGAACTTCAGCGTGAAGCGGTCGCTTTCACCGATGGCGGCGTACTTCTCCCGGTCGCGGGCACCCAAGCGGTAGGTCGGGGGCAACGTCCAGACTCCCTGCTCGTAATCCTTGGTATCGCGGGGGTTGGCGTTCACCTGGGATTTCGCCACCAGCGTGAAGCCCTGTGCTTCGATCAACCTGACGGCGAACTCCTCCTCGACATAACCGCTCTTCGCCTCGGGGTCCTGCGGGGCACCCGGCACGCCGCGGTGGTCCACGACCCCCAGTACGCCTCCGGGCTTGAGCGCCCGATACATCGTCGCAAACGCACGTTCAGCCTCCCCCTCGGCGATCCAGTCGTGCAGGTTGCGGAAAGTCAGGATCATGTCGAGCGAGTTGGCGGGAAGGACATCCCCGCCGTCGGCCGGGAAAGTGACCACCTCCACGCGGTCGTACAGGTCCGGCCGGGCGGCGAGCTTGCCGCGGTAGCTTGCCAACCTGTTGGTGATGTAGCGGCTGGCCGGATCGGGCGCGATCACGCCGGCGTAATAGTGGCCTTTGGCACGCAGCAGGGGCGCCAGCACCTCGGTATACCAGCCCGGCTCCGGCCAGACTTCCAGGACGTGCATCTCCGGTCGGATGCCGAAGAACAGCAGCGTCTCCCGCGGGTGCCGGTAGCGGTCGCGGTCACGATTCTCCTGCGAGCGTTGCGTGCCGGCGAGAATGCCGTCGAGCGCCCGCATGGTCGTTTCCCGGTTGCTGGTGGTCGCGCAGCCGGCTGCGAGTACCGCAGTGGCGAGCGCTGTCGCCGCCCACAGCCCGGCCCGGGCACCCGGCGGCCGCCTGCTTTGCAGGCCGACCGGTGGGAGCCTCGCCGGTGCGGCGGGCGTGCGTGGCAGGGAGCTGCGCATGCGAATGTGAGGGGAGCGCTCGAGCGATGAGCCTGATGCACATTACTCCGGTGCGAGCAGCAAAATCCATGCGCCGCCGCCGAGGGGGCGAGGCGGCCCGGTCGGCTTTGCCGCCGTCGGGCGGAGGCAAAAAACCCCGCACGGGGCGGGGTCTTTGTTGCGAGGCCGCGAGGCGCGCCGGATGGCGCCGCGGATCCCCGGTGGCCTCGAGGGGGATCTCAGCGGCGGAAGGGCCCTCCTCCCTGGCGCGGGCGTTGCGGACGTTCCTGGGCCTCGTTGACACGCAGCGGCCGGCCGCTCATCTGGAAGCCGTTGAGCGCCTGGATCGCCGCCTGGGCCTCGTTCGAGGCCATGTCGACGAACCCGAAGCCGCGCGGCTTGCCGGTTTCCCGGTCGTTGATCAGCTTGACCGAATCCACCTTGCCGTGACGTTCAAACAGCGCTTTGACGTCCTGCTCGGTGGCGTTGAAGGGCAGATTGCCCACA
>Ga0134126_10007812_pt1 | contig 13420 bp, 6 predicted proteins | sample KB31752_FD_96881 | JGI IMG/M metagenome (GOLD analysis project Ga0134126, IMG submission 96881) | Terrestrial soil microbial communities with excess Nitrogen fertilizer from Kellogg Biological Station, Michigan, USA - KB3-175-2 | ecosystem: Environmental > Terrestrial > Soil > Unclassified ...
GCTCATAGGCGACCACCACGCCAGGTTCGAGCGCGACCACGTTGTTGCCGTCGTCCCACTGCTCCCGCTCGGCCTCGAAGGTGTCCCCGCCGGTCTCGATGACGCGCATCTTGGGCACGCCCAGCGCTTTCGCCATCAGCTCGGGCAGAGATCCTTGCTGCTCCTCGACGACAAGGTTGTCGGGCGACTCGCCGGGCCGGATGGCCCAGGTCCGCGCCCCGCCGACCACCTGTGGGAACAAGGTGACCAGGTCCCGGTCGCACATCGTGATCACGGTGTCCAGGTGCATGTAGCTGCGTGACTTGGGCAGGTGCACCGCCAGTACCTGCGTCGCCGACCCAGCCCGGAACAGCGAGCGGGCGATCCAGAGCACGGCCTGGGGGGTGGTCCGCTCGCCCATGCCGATCATCACTGTGCCGTTGCCGATCGGCTGCACGTCCCCGCCCTCGACGTGGGCGCGTCCCCAGTCCTGGGCCGCCCCGCCCAGCCAGATCGGGAACTCCTCGCCGGTGAACATCGGGTGGAACCGGTAGACCGCTTCCATGATCATTGTCTCCGGCTTGCGGGCCGGCTTGGTCATCGGGTTGAGCGTGACGCCGTTGAAGATCCAGCACGACGGGTCCCGCTGGAACAGCAGGTTCGGCAGCGGCGGCAGCAGCATGGACGTCGGGTCGGCCGATTCCCACACCAGGCCCAGGTCCTCGGCGACGTCGGCGCGGGTGATCCCGCCGATCAGGAACTCCGTCACCAGTTCGGCGTCCGATGCCTCGGCCCACTCCCGGGCTCGGTCGGCCGCCGCGATACCGACCTCGAGCTCGTTCAGGATGTGGTCGCTGACCCAGTCCCTGACCCCCGGCTGGTCCAGGGCCTCGGTCAGCAACTGCTCGACGTGGAAGACCTCGACGCCGCGGTCGCGCATCGCCTCGACGAACATGTCGTGCTCGGCCTTGGCCCGGGCCACCCAGATCACGTCGTCGAACAGCAGCTCTTCGGCATTGGATGGCGTCAGGCGGCTGTGCTCCAGACCTGGACGGTGCACCATCACCCGGCGCAGCCTGCCCACCTCAGAGTGGACTCCCAGCGTCATGTTGATCACCTCGTTTAGTTGGGTCCTGGGGCTAAGCGCTGGCCTGGACGGCCGGCCCGGTTATGAGTTCCTTGCTTTCGCTGGCGGTGGTCTTGCGCTGGCGCGACAGCTGGATGGCCTTGTCCACTCCGACGAACGCAGGCGCGATGAGCGAGAGCGCGAGCACGACCACCCACTGCCGTCCGCTGAGCGACATGGTGTCGAGCAGGCGCTGCAGCATGCCGAGCTCTACGGCGGCCCAGGTGAGGACCCAGCCGAGGATGATCCAGCCCAGGAAGGGGAACACTGGCGGCGCCCACGGCGCCTGGCGCTCGCGCCGCATGATCAGGCCGATGTTGACCGCGCTGAACGAGACGATGGCGAACGCCATGGTCATGGAGGCCGACGGGTGCGTGGTGCTCGGCTTGTCCGGCCCCCACTCGAGCACGGATAGGGCGGTGACCGCGACCACGAACCCGGTGACCACCCATCGGATGATCTGCGGCCGGTTGACGATCTTCGTGCCGGGCTTGCGCGGCGGCCGCTGCATTACCCCGGGGTCGGGGACGTCGACGATGAACCCGATCACCACGGTGATGACGACGAAGAACTTGCAGAACAGCAGCTGGAGCGGGAACAGGGCGACACCGCCGTTGATGTTGAAGATGGTCGCGTACACCATCAGCTGCAGCACCGACGACAGGATCGTCAGCTGCAGCCGGACGTAGGTAGAGATCCGCCGGTAGATGTCGCGGCCCAGGTCGACGGCACGGACCAGCGTCGCGAAGTTGTCGTCGGTCAGCACGATCTTCGCCGCCTGCTTGGACACCTCCGAGCCGCTGCCCATGGCGACGCCGACGTCGGCCTGCTTGAGCGCCGCCGCGTCGTTGACGGCGTCGCCGGTCATCGCGACGACGTCGCCGGATTCCTGCATGAGCCGCGCCAGCCGCAGCTTGTCCTCGGGCGCCACCCGCCCGAACACGTGCAGTTGGGGAAGACGTTCAAGCACCTCGGGGTCGGTCAGGTGCTGCAGCTCGGTGCCGGTGATCACACCGGGCCCGAGTCCCAGCTCGTCCGCGATCGCCCGGGCGGTCACGGTGTGATCGCCGGTGATCATCCGCACATCGATCCCGGCCTTGAGGGCGACGTGCACCGCGTCCTTGGCCTCGGTGCGGAGCGGATCCACTATCCCGACCAGCGCGACGAAGACGAGCTCGGTGACGGCGGCCATCGGGTCGGCCACCGCCGCCACCATCGCCGCGTCGTCGAGGTCGCGGGCGGCGAACGCGAGCACCCGCAGCCCGCGTTCCGACAGCTGGCGGTTGGCGGCCAGGATGTCGTCCCGCACGGTGCCGATCGGCACCTGCTCGCCGTGCCACAGCGCCCGGCTGCAGCGCTGCAGCAGCACGTCGGGTGCGCCCTTCACGGTGGCGAAGTGCGGCTCGTGCAGCATCCCGCCGGCGAGCGACGCGGGGCGGTCGTGGTAGGTGGCCATGAACTTGTACTCGGAGTCGAACGGCACCTCGGCCCGGCGGGGCAGGGCTTCCCGGGTCTCGGCGGCGTCGGCGCCCATCTTCGCGGCGAGCACCACGAACGCTGCCTCCGTCGGATCACCGATGACCGACCCGTCGTCACCGACGGTGGCGTCGGTGCACAGGATCAGGCCCAGCGAGAGCCGGCTGAAGTCCGGCACTTCCGCGCCCGCCACCCCCCGGATCGCGCCCGTCTTCTGGTAGCCGGGGCCCTCGATCTTGAACCAGTCGCCGCCGGCCAGCATCGTGGTCGCGGTCATCGCGTTCAGCGTCAACGTGCCGGTCTTGTCGCTGTTGATGACCGTCGTCCCGCCCAGCGTCTCCACGTCCGACAGCGACTTGACCACCGCCTTGGACTCCACCAGGCGGCGCGCTCCCGAGGACAGCATGGCCTGCACGAACGTCGGCAGGCCGGTCGGGATGGAGGCGATCGCGGTCGAGATGCACAGCAGCACCAAGGTGGTGGTGTCCTGGCCCCGCACGAGGCCGAAGATGGCGATCACCGCGACGGCGAGAAAGGCGATCGTGCCGAACACCTTGGTCATGCCGTCGAGCTCGCGCTGCAGCGGCGAGCGGGTGCGCTTGGTGGCCGTGACCAGGCCGGCGATCTTGCCCATCTCGGTCGCCGCACCGGTCGCGGTCACCACGACGGCGGCCGAGCCGCGGGTGACCTGGGTGTTCTGGAACACCAGGTTGGTGCGGTCGCCCAGTGCGATCTCGCCCTCTGGGAGTGCCACCCGGTCCTTGGCGATCGGCGCGCTCTCGCCGGTGAGCGCGGCCTCCTGCACCTCCAGCGTGGCCGAGGAGAGGATCCTCCCGTCGGCCGGGACGACGTCACCCGCCTCGAGCAGCACGACGTCACCGGGCACGAGCTTGGTCGATTCGACCTCCTCGACCCGGCCGGAGCGCCGCACCCGCGCGTGGGGAACCTGGAGCTGGGCCAGCGCCTCCACGCTGGCCCGGGCCTTCAGCTCCTGGAGCGTGCCCATGACCACGTTGAACGTGACCGGCCCGAGCACCACCACCCCGGTCGCCACCTGCGCGATGGCGAAGCTGGCCGCGCAGACGATCAGCAGCATGATGTTCATCGGGTTGGCCAGCTGGCCCCGCGCCACCACCCACATGCTCGGCGGCGGCTCGGACGGCAGCTCGTTGGGACCGTACTGGGCCAGCCGCCGCTGGACCTCGTCGGTGGCCAGCCCCTGCTCCGGGTCGACGCCCATCGCCGTTGCAACGTCCTCCGGCGACAGGTTGTACCAGGCAGCATCCTGGGCAGGGTGTTCGACTGTGGTCATCTCAGCTCCTGAATGCCTAGTTCCCGACCTGCACATCGTCCGTCGTGCCGCCGCCCGTCCGGCCGGCGCGGACCCGTTTCCACCAGACGTCGAGACCGATGCTGAGCACGAGAACGGCCAGCAGCGCGACGACCGAGGCGGGCTCGTGGATGAGGGTGGTGAACACGAACGTCACCAGGACCACCGCGGCCGCCCCGATCGCGAGCGCGAGAATCAGGGAGTTAGCGCCGGTCTCGGACCGGACCCGGAAGTGGGCCGCGGTGATGAGCGTGAAGATCACCAGGGCGACGGCGCTGCCGATCGAGGCGATCGCGTCCAGCTTGAACAGGACGGCCAGGACCAGACACGCGACCGCTTCGAACAGCAGCCCGGCCGATAGCCGGCCGCCGAACTTCCGCGCCATCAGCGGGGGGAACTGCCGCGTTTCCGCCAGCCGCTCGGACAGCCCCGGCGCCGGGTACAGCCCGGCGTTGGTGGCCCCGGCGGTGGCGAACAGAGCGGTGACGCTCATCAGCCAGTAGCCCGCCTGGCCGAGCGTGGGCTCGGCGGCCACGGCCAGCGCGGTGCCCCCGGAGGAGATCACCTTCCCCACCGAGAGCGTGCCGAACACGCCCAGCGCGATGGCGACGTAGATGACGGTCGCGATCGACAGCGCCATGTACATCGCCCTGGGCAGCTGGCGCGATGGCTTGGCGAGGTCCTTGGCGGTGAAGGTGATGATGCCGAAGCCGAGGAAGGCGAAGAACGTCAGCGCCACCGCGGAGATGATGTCGCGCAGCGGCGGGTACTTCGACGGCGCCAGCAGCGACGGGTTGATGTTGACGAGCAAGACCACCGCGAACAGGGTGAGAATCCCCAGCACGACATAGACGATCACGGTCTGCGCGTTCGCGACCAGCTGCGACCCGACGACGTTCACCCCGGTCATGACGATGATGATCAGCGCCGCGAACACCTTGATCCAGACGGCGTTCTCCTCCCCGGTGAGCATCGAGCTGGCGTAGCTCCCGAACGAGACCGCCACCATCGCGGTCACGATCGCGTTGGCCGCGTACGTCAGCCACGCGGTGATGCCCGTGAAGTGGCCGTCGCCGAACCCCTTCGCGACGTACTCCAGCAGGCCCCCGGCCGACGGGTACCGGGCGCCCAGCTTCGCGAACGAATAGCCCTGCAATCCCGCGATGGCCCCGGCGATCAGGAACGACACCCATACCGCCGCCCCCGCCACCTCGCCGGCCGCGCCCAGCAGCGCGAAGATTCCCGCCCCCACCATCGCCCCGACTCCGATGAAGGCGGCCTGCCGCACCGTCAGGTACTGCGGCGGTGCAGAGACGGGTCTGTCGGTCTCGTCCATCAGCGCTATGTCCTCCTTCTCCCGCTCACTGGTGTCTGGCCGGTATCAGCGGTACGGCGGGACGGGCGCCGGCTGGCTCATGTGGCGGCGCTGTGCCAGGTAGACGGGGATGCCCAGCACCAGCGCCCCGGCGGCGAGGAAGAACGGCGCCCAGTAGACCCAGAAGCTGTGGCCGGTGTTGCGCGAGTACCAGATGAACAGGATTGAAAACACCAGCGACAGCACTGCCACGATCATGTCCCGGGCGAACCGCGGGGTCTGGAGCTCACGGTGATCGAGCCACCGCCACTTGATCTGCGCCAGCGCGGAAAAACCGTAGGGGATCGCGGCGGTGATGCCCGTCATCAGCACCAGTGTGGTGAACACTGTCGCGCCGCCGGAGCCGAGGTAGTTGATGGCCATTGCGATGGAGGCCAGCACCGTGGAGGCGATGATGCCGTAGGCGGGTACTCCGTTTTTGGAGATGCGCTTGAACCGCTGCGGGAACAGCCCGTCATCGGCGGCGGCCTTGGGCATCTCGGCGCAGATCATGGTCCAGCCGTTGAGCGCGCCGAAGCCGGAGATGATGACCGCGATAGCCATCACGTTGCCGGCCCAGGTGCCGCCGAACATCGCGTTGACCGTGTCGGAGAACGGCGCGGTCGCGTCAGCGAGCTTCGAGCTGGGCACGATTCCGAACACCACAGTGAGCGAGAGCAGGTAGACCACCGCGGTCGCGATCGTTCCCAGGATCGTGGCACGGGGGATATTGCGGTCGGGGTTGCGGACCTTCGCCGCGGCCACAGCAGCGGTCTCGACGCCGAGGTAGCTGAATAGCGCGATGGCCATCCCGCCGCCGATCGCATTGATCGCGTTCTCGCCGCTGACGTTCCAGGGCGTGAAGTTGGCGCTCTTGATGAAGAACAGGCCGACGATCGACACGAACGCGAGCGCCGCGAACTTGATCACAGTGGTGATCACCTGGACCGAGCCCATGTTCTTGACCCCGGACAGGTTGATCACCGCCGGGATCCACAGGCCGACCAGCACCAGCAGCACCGTGACCCACTTGGTGTGCCCGGTGTTGATGAAGTGCTCCACGTACAGCACCCAGCCGACCGCGATCGCCGCGTTGCCCGCCCACGCGGTGATCCAGTACGACCAGGCGTTCGCGAACCCGAGCGGGTTGCCGAACGCTGCCCTGGCGTACGCATATGGCCCGCCGTCGGCCGGCAGCCGCCGCGACAGGGCGGCGAACAGCAGCGCAAGCGCGAGCGCGCCCACGGTCGTCAGCGCCATCGACACCAGCGTGATCGGGCCGTAGAAAGCCAGCGAGGTCGGCAGGTTGAAGATGCCGACGCCGATGATGCTGCCCACGATCAGCGCCATCGCCGCCGTCAAGCCGAATTGGCCCGTCCCCTGCCCGCCAGCCTGCTGGCTGGCAGGCCCAGGAGCACTGCCGGAAACGTCAACCTGATCCGCCATAGCTCACCCCTAGGCCGGCCGACGGCGACGCGCGAGCACCATCTGCTGCACGCTCCTGTTCAGGACCCTCAGGTTCCGCTGGATCGCCATAGGCGTCGTCACCCTCCCTAGGGTGATATCTGGCGTTTCAGGCGGCAGTCGCGGCAGGAGAGGGCGCTGGCTCCACGGTGGCTATCCCTTCTCCGGGCCGGGCCCCGGCCCGGGGGCGGTCCGCGCGACCGCGTTCGTGCCCGCCGTCCCCGCCACCCGCGCAGATGACCACGGCTCCCCGCTCAAGCAGCCAGGTGTGGGCTCGATCTCCAGGATGCGCCGGGTTAGGGCTGACCCGGTGGGTCGTCACCCATCCGGGGGTGACTCCGCGCCCTCAGAGCAGCCCCAGGTCCACCGCCCGCTCGATGGCCTCCGAACGCGACGCCACCCCCAGCTTCTGGTAGACCGACCGGAGGTGTGTCTTCACCGTGTTGCGCGAAACGTAGAGGGTCGCTGCCATCTGCAGGTAGGTACTGGTCGGCAGGAGCTTCAGGATGCGCATCTCGGCCGGGGTGAGTGGCTCGGCGAGCACACGAGGGGACCGGGCGGCGGCCGGCCGCATGGCGCGTACCTCGAGGGCCGCTGCGACCAGCTGCCCCATGAACGGATCTGGTCCCGCGTTCGCCGCGTGCTCGACCAGGTAGCCGGTCACCTGGGGGGCGGCCGTGACGACCGTGTTGAGGAACCCTCGCTGGCGGGCTGCCTGGAGGGCACCTCCCAGGATGCTTGCGGCCATCGGGTCGCCGCGGCCGATCGCGGCCGCGGCCAGGAGCAGCTGGCGCACCAGCGCCAGCCGTGGCGTCAGCTCACCCAGCGGCGGCGACCGCAGGTGCTCCTGCGCGGCGTGGTGATCGCCCGCGGCGAGCGCGACCCTGGCCAGCAGCATGCGGCGGCAGGCGGCGGGCAGCCCGGCCGCCAGCTCGGCCGGGGAGCGCAGGTCGCCGAGCGACAGGCGCAGCAGCGCATCGAGTTCATCGGCTCGGGCCAGCAGGACCGATCCGGTGCCCGCCAGCGCTAGGCGCGCGGCCTCGACACTCGCCAGCGCCTCGCGGACCTGCCCGCGGCCGGCCCAGATCCGGGCCCGGTCGAGCAGGGTGAGGAACTCAAACAGCGGCCGCCGCCGCTCCGTTATCGACAGCGCCCGCTCGGTGAGCCGCTCCGCGGTGTCGAGGTCCCGCCGCTCCAGCGCGACGCCGGCCAGAGCACGCAGATAATCGACGGCGAAGAAATGCTGCTCGAATCCCAGCCGCTCGGCCTCCTTCTCGGCGGCCGCGGCTGCGTCGGCCGCCTCCGCGAGGCAGCCGGCCTCGAACCATGCCAGCGCCCGCGCGCCCGGCACCAGTATCAGCCTGGCTGGGTCGGGGAGATCGGGCATCGCCAGGGCCACTGCCGCTTCCCGCTCGACCGCCTGGAGGTCCTCCAGGCACGGGTAGACACGCAGGAGGATCAGCGGCACGACGGCATTCCAGTCGTCATGGAGCATCATCTGCTCCTGCATGGCCCGGGCGGCGAGGGCCTGGTCCACGGCCTCGCTGAGCAGGCCGACCTGGCCGTAATGGAACGCCCGCATCACCGCGGCCCGGGCGGCGAGCCTCGACCCGGGTGGGATCGGCGGCTGGGCGCGGTCCAGCAGGTGAAGGAACTCGCCGCCGCGAGCCGTGTCGCCACAGACCAGCAGGTCGGCCGCCAGCCCCAGCAGCTGATCGGGGGCATCCTCGAGCGGCGCGGTGTCTATCATGCTGAGGTCCAGCGCGGCGGGAAGGTCCGGACTGTGCAGGAAGTCGGGCACGACCTTGTCCTGCAACAGCGCCAGCGCCCGGGTCACCTGATGCGCCGCCAGGAAGTGGCGGGCCGCGCGGCGTGTGTCGCCGGTGTCCTCCAGCCATTCGGCTGCCCGGAGCTGGAGCGCCTGCTCGCGGGCCGGGTCCCTGGCCCTCAGCTCGGCCCGCAGCACCCGCCGCACCAGATGGTGGTACCGGAAGCTGCTGCGCTCATCGTCGAGCGCCACCAGGAAGAGGTTGGCCGCGTCAATGCTGCGCAGCAGCGCCGCCGCGTTCTGCGAGGCGGTGACCGCCGCGCAGGAGTCCACGGTCAGCTCGCCGAGAATGGAGGTGTCGAGCATGAACTGGGCAACTTCCGGTGGTTGCTGTTCGAGGACCTCGGCGATGAAGTAATCGGCGATGGCCTGGCTGCGCACGTCGAGCGCCCGCACCGTCCGGACGGGGTCCGTCGTGGCGCGCAGCGACAGCGCCGCCATCTGCAGCGCGGCGGCCCAGCCCTCGCTGCGCCTGTGAAGCAGTGCGAGGTCCCCGGCGGCGACATCCACGCCGAAGTTCGTCAGCAGGTCTTGGCATTCGCGCAGCGAGAAGTACAGGTCACGGTCGCGGAGCTCACACAGCTGGCCTGACATCCGCAGCCGGTGCAGCCGCAGCGGGGGGTCAACCCGGGTCGCCAGCACCAGCTGAGCGGTCCCGGACGGCCAGCACTCGACGAGGTCGGTCATGTCCCCGCCGACCGCGGCCGCGGCGGCATGGAAGTCGTCAATGATGATCGCCAGGCCAGCAGGCAGCTTCGCCGCATCGTTGGCGATGGACGCGATGACGTCAGCCGACATGGCCTTGTCCATCGCGAGCAGGTCGGCGGCATCGGCACCGAATCCCGGTACCAGAGCCCGGGCGGCCTCGATGAAGCCGGTCCAGAAACGGAGCGGGTCGGCGTCGGCCTTGTCGCACGACAGCCAGCACGTGAGTCCGGCTGGCCTGGCCGCGGCCCAGCTCGACAGCAGCACGCTCTTGCCCGCGCCGGCCGACCCGACCACGACGGTCAGGCGCTGGCTGGCCCCGGCGGCCAGCCGGTCATGCAGCACCGACCGTTTGACCAGCGTGGTTGGCAGGGTTGTTGGCCTAAATTTGGCAAGCGCGAGGCGGACGCCCGGCGAGGCGCCACGTTCCCACGCCGCGCTTTTTAACACAGGCACCACTCCCGCGAGTCCTCACCCCAGCAGACCCGCTCTTTACCAATTCTAAGCGTTTGTACGGCCACCGGGCCATGCAACCGACATCAACGGCGCGTGAACGCTGGCCGTCCTACCAGTAACACTCAGTTGTCCACCGCGAGTGCGCCGGTCCCCAGCCGGAGGCCATGTCACCCTCGGGGGGGTGATGACAGCGGTCCCGCCACTGGGCACGCTGTCGGCACTGACAAGAATCAGCAGACGCGAGGCGTGACCCCGGTGCGATCACACACGTATGAGATCACTTTCACGGGTGAGGCAGGCAGCGCACTGCGCACGGAATTCGACGACTGCGCGGTCACCGTAGGCCCGGGCACGACGACCCTGCGCGCCGAGCTACCCGATCAGGCAGCCCTGTCCGGGCTGGTGCTCCGGGTCACCGGCCTGGGGTTGGAGGTCCTCCACGTGCAGCGCGTGGCGCCGCCCAGGCCATGACACAATCCGGCGCCGAGGCCGGCGGGTGGTGGCAGGGATGCGGCAAGCAGCAGGTGCAATGATCGGCGCGGTGACCGATCGGGCTAACGGCTCTGGAACGCCGGGTTGCCAGCGAGCAAACTAGACTCCGGGCTTTGCCTGGTTTTTGCTGGAGTCCGGCGACACCGGCGCAGCCCTGGGCAGGGCGGCCCGCCGACCCAACGCCCGTCCCGATCGAGAAAGGATCTGCCCCGATGGCCGACAAGCGGGCGGAACGCATCGCCGAGCTGATCAAGCCGCTGCGGGTCAAGCCGGGCTCGAAGGTGAACCTGGCCAAGGACTTCGACCCGGGCTACAAGGCCGACCTCGTCAAGAAGAAGGACGGCGCGGGGCTGCTGGAGACGGGCATCGCGATGCTGGCCGACTACCAGGCGCGGCTGGCTGCGCAGGACACCTACGGCGTGCTGGTGTGCTTGCAGGCGCTGGACGCCGGCGGCAAGGACGGGACCATCCGCCACGTGATGAGCGGCGTGAACCCGCAGGGCGTCCAGGTGACCAGCTTCAAGGTGCCCTCGGCGGAGGAGCTCGACCACGACTACCTGTGGCGGTACGCCCGCCACCTGCCCGCGCGCGGCGACATCGGGATCTTCAACCGGTCGCACTACGAGGAGGTCCTGGTGGTACGGGTGCACCCGGAGAACCTGGACCGCCAGCGGCTGCCCGCCGAAGCCAAGCGCAAGGGGGTATGGGAGCGGCGCTACCGGGAGATCAACGACTGGGAGCGCTACCTGACCGACAACGGGTTCATGGTGGTGAAGCTGTTCCTGAACCTGTCCAAGGAGGAGCAGCGGACCCGCTTCCTCAAGCGGATCGACCTGCCGGAGAAGAACTGGAAGTTCTCGGCGGCCGACGTCCAAGAGCGCGGCTGGTGGGATGACTACCAGAAGGCGTTCTCGGAGATGCTGTCGGCCACCAGCACCAGCTGGGCACCGTGGTATGTCATCCCGGCGGACCGCAAGTGGTTCGCGCGCATCTGCGCCGCCGCGGCTATCGTGCACACCCTGGTCAAGATCGATCCGCGGTACCCGGTGGTGAGCGAGGACCGGCGCCAGCAGCTGCAGGCCGTCAGGCGCGAGCTGGAGGCCGAGGCGCCCAAGGGCGCTCCCGCTGACCCGTTCGCGGCCAAGGAGGCCGGGGCGAAGGCGAAGGCGGCAGCCGCCGCCGAGGCCAAGGCGGCGGCAGCGGCCAAGACGGCGGCCGAGGCAGAGGCCGAGGCGGCGGCGGAGGCGACGGCGGCGGCCAAGACTGCGGCCGATGCGGCGGCCAAGGCCAGGGCCGCGGCCAGGACGGCGGCCCGGGCCGCGGCCGGCCAGGCCGCCGACGACGGGCAGCGGTCCGGAGGGGCGGACAATAAGGGCCAGCAGGCGCGGGCGAGCCGGGCCCGCGGCGGTGCGTCCACCCGGGGCCGGCCGGCCCAGGCGGCCCGCAGGACAGGCAGGACCCAGGCCAATGGCCGGCCCGGATCGGAGGCATAGACATGGCGGTGCAAGCCGACGCCACGGGGCAGCCGGCCACGGCGGCCCGGAACTGGTATGCGCGCTCAACGGATGAGGTCACCACCGCACTGGGCGTCGACCCGGCCGTGGGGCTGACCGCTGCGCGGGCGGCCGAGCTGCTGGCCGCGCACGGACCGAACGCGCTGCCGGAGGAGCAGCCGAAGCCCGGCTGGCGCCGGTTCCTGGAGCAGTACCGCGCCTATATGCAGATCATCCTGGTCGTCGCCGCGGTGGTGTCCCTGCTGGTCAAGGAGTGGAGCACCGCCGTTCTGCTAGTGGCGCTGACGATCCTGAACGCGGTGATCGGGGTGCGCCAGGAGGGCAAGGCCGAGAGCGCCATGAACGCCCTCCAGTCGATGATGAAGGCGACCGCCCGCGTGCGGCGGGGCGGGTCCGAGTCCCAGGTCCCGGCCGAGCAGGTGGTCGTGGGCGACGTGGTGCTCATCGCCGCCGGGGACGAAGTGCCGGCGGACGGCCGCATCATCGCGGCCAGCGCCCTGCAGATCGACGAGTCGGCGCTGACCGGGGAGAGCGTGCCCGCGGCCAAGGACGCCGAGACACTGCCCGGTGGCGAGCTGAACCCGGGCGACCAGACGAACATGGCGTTCATGAACACGCCGGTCACGCACGGCAGCGGCACCGTGATCGTCACCGGGACGGGCGCCGGCACCGAGCTGGGGAAGATCTCCGGGATGCTAGCGGCCACGGCCACCGAGGAGTCGCCGCTGACCAAGGAGCTGAACCGGCTCACCCTGTGGATCGCGGCGGCGGCCGGCCTGACCATGATCGTGATGTTCATCCTGGGCCGCCAGCGCGGCCTGGCCTGGGACGCGCTGTTCGTCAGCGCCGTCACGCTGGCCATCGCGGCCATCCCCGAGGCGCTGCCCACGGTGTCACAGACGATCCTGTCGATCGGCGGTGTCGACCTGGCCAAGCGCAACGCCATCGTGAAGGACCTGCCCTCGGTCGAGACGCTCGGGTTCACCTCGGCGATCAACTCCGACAAGACCGGCACCCTGACGATGAACCAGATGACCGCCGTCGAGGTGGTCAACCCGACCGACCGCTACACGATCTCGGGGATCGGCTACGGCCTGGAAGGCCAGGTCCGTCACGCCGCAGGCTCCGCGGACCGCATCGATGAAGCGATCCTGCCGTACGTCGTCGCCAGCGACGCCAAGCTGGTGGACGGCAAGGTGGTGGGCGATCCCACCGAGGGTGCCCTGCTCGTGCTGGGCTACAAGGCCGGGATAGACATCGACGAGACCCGCGAGCGGCTGCCCCGGCTGGCCACGCTGCCGTTCGACCCGACCTACAAGCTGATGGCCACCTTCAACTCGGCCACCGACGCGGCGGGCCGCGCGGTGGTGCGCTGCTTCGTCAAGGGCGCGGCGCCGGCCGTGATGGCGCGGGCGGCCACCGCCCTTTCGGGTGGCACGAGCGTCCCGTGGGATTCCCGGCTGAGCGACCAGGGCCGGGAGCAGATGGAGCGCATGGAGGGCGAGGGCCGGCGGGTGATGGCCGCCGCCACCCGCGACCTCGATGCATCGACGTTCGACCCGCACGGCGACCTGCTCAGCTACGTCACCGAACTGCAGGTAACCAGCCTGGTCGGGATGGTCGACCCAGCGCGGGAGGAATCCGCGGACGCGGTGGCCAGCGCCCAGGCCGCCCACATTGTGGTCCGGATGGTGAC
>Ga0134126_10007813_pt1 | contig 13419 bp, 10 predicted proteins | sample KB31752_FD_96881 | JGI IMG/M metagenome (GOLD analysis project Ga0134126, IMG submission 96881) | Terrestrial soil microbial communities with excess Nitrogen fertilizer from Kellogg Biological Station, Michigan, USA - KB3-175-2 | ecosystem: Environmental > Terrestrial > Soil > Unclassified ...
GCTCTCCCTCCGCAGGCCGCTCTGATGAATCTGGTGGCCAATACCTACGGCAATACAATTCTTGACACCACGATGCGAGCTCAAGAATTTCGCGTACTGGGCCAAATCACCGAGTCTCTGCCGATTCGCAACCTGTTCGCCCGAGAAGGTGCCGCGCAATTAGGTCGGCTTTATGACTTGGTTTGCGAAGATCTCGCTCGCAACCTCAGATGACATTCTCGCCTGTTCCGCGTGGCCTGCCTGCACGCTGATGCCTTCAATTTTGTCCTTGCGTATCAACTCGGCTTCATAGGAGATTACGAAATCGTGGGGTCGAATTTCGAAGGTTCCGGGAGACATTGGGCGGTACTTTGCTTCGCCGTGGCAGTTTCCGCAACGATGATTTATCAAGCGGGCAAGCTGAGTTTGGCTTGGTATTGGGAAAACTCAGGCCAACCGGCTAAGCAGATTCGCGCCGCGGAATTGGTTCCTGGGAATGCCGAAGCGTGGGAGCGATTAGGTGAGGCCACACAATATTCTCTCAATCAAGCCAACCCGAGCCTCGCGATCTTATACTACCTCCGCGCAGTGCGCACAAATCCTTTGTCCGCGTCACATTGGATTGTGCTGGCAAATGCGTACGAAGCCACGGGAGATGTTTCGCATGCACTGGAAGCGTACGAAAACGCAAAGCGCGATTACCCGATTTCCGCGGATGTGGCATGGAAGTATGGAAATTTTCTTCTTCGTCAGGGCCAGGCGACGCAGGGTCTTTCGGAAATCCATCAAGCCCTCCTGAATGATCCGAGCCTGACACCATTGGCGATTCGAAGTGTTTGGAATTTTGATCCAGATGTGAATTTGATTCTTGGCAGCGTTCTTCCGGCAAACGAGGATTCGGACCTTACAGCGTTGAATTTCTTCCTGGGCATTCATGAAACACAGGATGCGCTGGAAACCTGGAAACGAATTGTTGCACTCTCTCGTCAGCAGGCCATTGATATCAGAAGGACATTTCCGTTGTTGGACGAACTGATTGCTCAGGATCGCGCCGACGACGCGCAACGCGTCTGGCACGAAGCGCTCGAAGCGTCGCGCTGGCCCGTTGCGGCGCCCATCGATGATTCCATTGTCTGGAATGGCGGATTCGAAACCCCAATAGCGAATGGCGGCCTCGATTGGCGCTTTCAGCAGCTTCCGGGAGGGTATGTCAGCACTGATTCTTCCGTTTATCATTCTGGTTTGGAATCTCTGCGTGTAGGTTTCACCGGCGGCGTAAATGTGGATTTTGCTCACGTGCAGCAGCTTGAACCGGCTCAACCGGATACTACTTATGATTTTCAAGCCTATGTGCGGACTGAGTCCATTTCCACAGACAGCGGGCTCCATTTTGAACTCTTTGATCCGCGGCACGAGCGCGAGGTCTACGTGTTGACTCCGAACATGGTGGGAACGACGCCGTGGACCGCGCTACACGCGAAAGTCACAACCGGCCCGAACACTCATTTTCTTGAAGTTCGACTCCATCGTTTTCCCAGTCGTTTATTTGATAATAAAATTAGCGGTGCGATCTGGATTGATGACGTCACGCTGGTCAAAGACGCGTCTCAGCCTAACCGCCCTTAGTTATGAGACTTCTTCGAATAGGAATCTGCCTGCTGATCGCATTCAGCGTTCTGGCTTTCGGCACGGTCGAGATCTGGTCGGAATCCATTCTGGAAGTCGGCGCGGCGGCGCTTCTTGTCTGGTGGGCGATTCTGATCTGGCGGAATCGCGAGCTCGACACGCATTGGAGCCCTGTTTATTGGCCCCTTTTGGCTTTCCTCGGAATCGCGACATTGCAGCTGGCGTTCGGAGCAACGGCGTATCCATTTCTCACTCGTGTTGCACTATTGAAGATATCCGCTTGTTCGCTGCTGTTTTTCCTAATCGGACAGGCATTTCACAATCCGCGTCATCTGCGATTCTTGGCATGGTTTCTAATGTGTTTGGCGTTTGGTGTCGCTGTGTTTGGCATTGCGCAAAATTTTACGTCCCATTATGTCCTGTACTGGTATCGCCCGTTGACGAATGGAGGCAATCCCTTTGGTCCATACGTAAATCGCAATGATTTTGCGGGGTTGATGGAACTTCTCGCGCCCATTGGTCTCTCACTAGTCTTGTTCCGCGGCGTGCGCACGGAACAGATGCCATTCGTCGGTACACTGACCGTGGTACCGGTCATTGCATTGCTGCTGACGGGCTCGCGCGGCGGGATCGTGAGCTTCGCATTTGAACTGGGTGTTCTTGCACTGATCGTCTACGTTGTACGCTCCAAAAAGTCACAGATCGTGCCTTTTGCAATCGTGTTGTTGGCTGCCTTGCTTGCAGTGGGTTGGTTGGGAACCAATCGCATCCTGGATCGTTTTAGTAGCCACGCCGACGAACTCACCACGAATCGCCGCGTAACCATGCTCAAAGGAACGTGGCATGTATTCTTGGCTCACCCGCTCATCGGTTGCGGACTCGGCGCCCTGGTCGCCGTGTATCCCCGTTATGAACCCTACTATGACGGAAAAATCGTCGATCACGCACACAACGACTATGTTGAAGTCTTAGCCGAAACTGGCGTCGCGGGCGGAATTTGCGGGCTGGCTTTCTTTCTCCTATGGCTTCGCGAGGCTAGAATGCGCCTCGTTCGAGAGCAGACCTTTTTTTCCAAAGCTATGCACGCGGCCGGCGTAACTGCATGTGCGGGCATGGCGGTGCATAGTTTCGTGGACTTCAACCTCCATATTCCGGCGAACGGATTAGTCTTCTTGGTGATGGTTGCCCTAAGCACGGCGCCGGTACTAGAACCCCGAAAAAACACACGACATTCCTAGCGATTGGTACACGACTTCGGGCATTGACTTTGGGTTAGACCATAGCTCATAGTTTTCGCCGGGGTCTCTGTCGATTCATGGCTTCTACGGTCCAGAAGGCACTGGACTGCGGAAGGGCGCACCCTATCTGGTTGATCCTTTTCCTTTTGTGCGGGGCTCAGGCCTGCTTCAGCCAAGATAACGTGCAAACTCCGCAGCAGGCGAACGCTAGAATTCAGCAGCTCGCGCAAACGGCGCGCCCTCCGATGGGAGATATCCCGATCGGCGCAGGAGACGTTGTACATATCGACGTCTTCGATGTGCCTGATCTCTCCCGTGATGTTCGCGTGGACCCGACCGGACTTATCTCACTGCCCCTGATTCCCGAACGCCTTCCCGTCGCCGGATGCACGCCGTTTCAACTGGGTCAAAGAATCGAGAAACTGCTTCAGGTCAATGGACTGGTAATGCATCCGCAAGTCTCGGTCATGGTCAAGGAACAGAGCAGCGACCCAATTTCGGTAATCGGCGCCGTCGGGCATCCCATTGTTTTTCACGAAGTGCGACCCACAAGTCTGCTCGAAGTGCTCGCTTCGGCAAACGGCATTGCCGACAACGCTGGCGATTCCATCCTCATCACGCGCGAAACAGGACCCACGGCTACCTGCGGCGAAGCCGATCCGCCCGCTGACCCGCCCAATGACCAGCCAACGATAATTAAGATTCGTGTATCTGACCTTCTGAGGTCCGGCGATCCTGCATTCAATATTCCTGTTTATGGCGGAGATGTGATCACCGTACCTCGCGCGGGTATCGTCTATGTTGCGGGCGCTGTGGTGCAGCCGGGAGGCTACACCCTGAACGATCCCGGCGAAGCAATTAATACCATGAAGATCATAGCTTTGGCCCACGGTCTTCAGAGTACCGCCAAGGCGAACAGCGCTGTAATATTGCGCAAAGATCCGGCCACTGGCGAAACCAAGCAGATCAACATCAAATTGAAGAAGATAATGAACCGCAAGACCCCGGATATCCCTTTGCATGCAAGCGACATCCTGTACGTTCCAGACAGCACAGCAAAGCGAGTCTTGACCAAGGCGGGCATCGTGGCTACGGCTGTTGGCACGAACCTGGCGGTTTATCGAATCCCATAGCTGTAATTGTGGCAAGAGGTATCCGACTCGATGGAAGAAGCGCCAAAACTCGCGCCGATTGAACGACGAAGAGATTCCCTCTCTGTCGTGTCGCCCACTCCACCCGCGAACTGGGAGCCCGTTGCGCGGGATCCGAATCTGCTCGATTACTTCATCATCCTCCGAAAACACCAGTGGATGATCCTCACGTTTCTCTTGACCGTCGTCACAATTGTGACCATTGCCTCATTCAAGATGAAGCCCGTGTATGTGGCCTCGGCACGAGTCGAGGTCGATCGCGAGAATTACAATGCACTTCCGTTCCAGGACAGTAATTCTTTTGATATGTCCGTCGATCTGGATAATTACATCGAAACACAGATAAAAATTCTGGAGAGCGAAACTCTTGCGATGAAGACCATTCGCTCGATGGATTTGCCCCGCTACCCGGAATTCGGCGGCAATCCTGGCGAGCTGGTGGCCCTCGGACCCAATCAGAAAGAGCCGCCCATTTTGGGTGCGTTTCTTGGTGGACTAAGCGTTGTTCGTGTGCCCAACAGCAGACTCATTGAAGTGCAGTTCGCGGCGCAAGACCCACAGCTCGCTGCACAAGTCGTAAACGCCCATGTCCAGAATTTTATCGAAACAAATTTGCAGAGTCATTACGACGCGACGATGCGTGCCTCCGACTTCCTCCGTTCCGAATTGGAAGACCTGCGCGCCAAGATGGAAAAGTCGGAACAAGATCAAGTCGTCTATGAACGGCAAAACCAAATCTGGATGGTTGACGCAAATCAAAATACGACCACGCAAAAGCTCGCGGACCTCAGCAGAACCCTCACCGAAATTCAGACCCAACTTGCACAAAAGGAGGCCACGTACGACTTGGCTCATTCGGCGAACGCCGAGTCATTGACTGCTGTTCTGGGAAACTCCGCTGTGCAGGATCTTGTCAAGAAAAAATCGGATCTGAACGAGCAGTACATCGATGCGCTCAATCAGTTTGGGCCAAATTACCCCAAAGTTCAGCGGCTTAAGGCCGAAGAAGCCGACTTGCAGGAACAGTTGGATAACACGAAGCAAGGGATGATTCACCAGATCGACACGGATTATCGTGAAACGCAGGCTCGTGAGGCTCTGCTCGAGCGTGACTTAAACCACCAAGAGATTCTCGCCGATAACATGGCCCAGAAATTGGTCGAATATAACCTCTTGAAACATGACGCGGAGTCGGACAAACAGCTCTACGATGGATTACTCCAGAAACTGAAAGAGGCTGGGATTTCTGCCGGCTTGCGTTCCAGCAACATCCGCGTCGTGGACCCGGCGCTTGTGCCCTCCACGCCGGCGCGTCCGCAAAAATCCCGAAATATTTTGCTGGCATTTCTTGTTGGCATTGTCGGCGGAGTTGGCATCGCATTTTTGCGGGAATACCTCGATAATACTGTCAAGTCGCCCGACGATATCCTGCATTTGACCGGGTTGCCGTCTCTCGCCGTGGTACCGGCTTTCTCGAATGGGAATGGCAGTCGCTCACTTGTACGAATTTCTCGCCAGGCGCCGGTCAACGCGGACGGCGCTGATTCGCGCGTCGAATTAATTTCGCTGCAACAGCCAAAATCAGTGGTTTCGGAAGCGTTTCGAGCCTTAAGAACATCGCTCTTGCTCTCCCAGCCGGACCATCCGCCTCAAGTCATTTTGGTTACTAGCGCGCTGCCACGCGAGGGCAAGACCACCTCTGCAGCCAACCTTGCGGTGACTCTCGCCCAACTGGGAGATCGCACGCTATTGATCGATGCTGATTTGAGGAAACCCGGAATCAGGAGAGCGTTGAACCTGCCTAATGGTCACGGGCAGGACATCGGACTTAGTTCGTATCTTGCTGGAGTTGCGACCTTGAACGACGTGGTCGTTTCGCATCCGGCGATTCCGAACATGGACGCGATCTTGACCGGCCCGATTCCGCCGAATCCGGCGGACCTCTTGTCCTCGCACCGAATGTCCGAGGGCATCGAAGATCTCCGCCGCCGCTACAAGTTTATCGTTATTGATTCTCCGCCTATTATGGCGGCTACGGACGCCGTGATTCTCTCGGCTGTCGTCGACGGCGCGTTACTTGTCGTTTGGAGCGGAGAGACGCCCAAGGAAGCGTTCGGCCGCACTCGGGACTTGCTTTCCGCCGTGAAAGGTCGGTTACTCGGAGTTATTTTGAATGCTGTGGATTCTGGCGCTCCGGATTACTACTACTCGTATCGCTATTATCCCTACTCTTATGCCTACGGGGAAGACGAAGACAGAGACCCAAGAGCCTCAAAGACGCCCGGCAAAATCTCATAATCTCTAACGGAGGGTATTCATGCGCTCACTCATCACAGGCGGAGCTGGATTCATCGGTTCGCACCTTGCCGAACAACTGATTGCACGGGGTGACGATGTTTTTATTCTGGATGATCTTTCTACTGGCAGTGTGGAAAATATCCGTCACCTGAAAGACAGCAGTAAATTTCATTATGTGTTCGACTCACTTCAAAATCGCCACCTTCTGGCGGAGTTGGTTGACGAATCGGAGGTTGTCTTCCATCTGGCCGCCGCAGTCGGCGTACGGCTAATCGTCGAGAGCCCGGTCCGCACCATCGAAACGAACGTCAATGGCACGCAGATGGTTCTCGAAGCCGCCGCGAAGAAGAAGAAACTTGTTTTCACGGCCTCTACGTCAGAAGTGTACGGAAAAAGCGACAAGATACCTTTCCGCGAGGATTCAGACCTTGTCCTCGGGCCCACGACGAAAGGCCGCTGGAGTTATGCCGCATCAAAAGCGCTCGATGAATTTCTGGCTCTTTCCTATTGGAAAGAAAAAAAATTGCCCGTCATCGTCGCGCGTTTCTTCAACACCGTAGGCCCCCGGCAGACAGGCCGGTACGGAATGGTCCTGCCGAATTTCGTGGCGCAATCGCTGGACGGGCCCGCCATCACTATTTTTGGATCTGGGCAACAGTCGCGGTGTTTCTGCGATGTTCAGGACTGCGTCCAGGCGATTCTTCGCTTGGTCGATAGCGGTCTGGCTGTGGGAGAAGTCGTCAACATTGGCAGCAATCAGGAAGTGACGATCGAAGCCCTCGCCCAGATGGTCAAGCAAAGAACCGCAAGCTCTTCTCCCATCACCTATGTCCCCTACGACGAAGCGTACGAGCCCGGCTTCGAAGACATGCTCCGTAGAGTTCCTTCTCTCGAGAAGCTTCAGAGGATCACCGGAGACCGCCCTATGACGCCTCTCCACTCCATCGTAGACAGGGTCGTAGGATATTTTCGCAACAAACGCGAACGAACTGTCGTCGAGACCGAGCAGCCGGTGCCGCTGCTCACGCGGACGGCCAGCGAGGCTGGAGGGACAATCGCTCTGTGAGTAGCGAGCGGCCTTCTCCCGCGCAAATCAATGTTTTCAGCAGAGCTTCGGTTCCCGAATTCCGATACCCCTTGCGTCATGTCGTATCATGCGCAGGGTAATCTGATGAGCGTGATCGATCCGTTTGTCTATTCCGGAACCGAGCTCGACGCGATGGCCCAGGCCCGGAATTACTGCCGTTGGATCCTCGGCTTTTTTGCTCCGCACCTCGGCAATCGAGTGGTTGAGATCGGCGCCGGCGCGGGCACGTTTTCTCAATTGTTGTTAAGCGTTGACGGCTCATCCGAACTCGTTCTCTTCGAGCCCGGTGCTAACCTTTTTCCCTTGCTGCAGCAGCAGTTTGAGCATAATTCGCGGGTTCGGCTCCACTTTGGTTCTTTCGACCCTTCTAGCTTGCACGAACCCCTTGATTCGGTCGTGATGGTCAACGTTCTCGAACACATCCGGGATGATGAGGCTCTTTTGCCGCAAATCTGGCAATCATTGCGTCCTGGCGGCTGCCTGCTCCTGTTTGTGCCCGCCCTCCAATGGAATTACGGTTCGCTGGACAAAGCGTTCGAACATCACCGCCGCTATAGCAAGATTGCATTGAAAAGGAAGCTTGAGAAAGCCGGCTTTCGCGTCGAGCGCGCCCGTTACGTCAACTTTCTCGGCGTCACTTCCTGGTTTTTTGCCGGCAGGGTTCTTCGTCAAAAAACGCTGAATCCCCGCCAGGTGCGTTGGTACGACCGTTGGGTCATCCCGTGGAGTTTTAAACTAGAGCAAATTTGGGAGCCGCCCGTCGGCCAGAGCCTGATCGCGATCGCCGTGAAGTAACGTGAAGTAAGATGATACCTTCAACGCAAAGACACGGCCTCAATCGCTACGACAAGATCCGCATTGTGATTTTCATTCTCACATTGCCTCTGGTAAATCCGTGGGTGCGCGGCGATGGAGTCGGCTATTACGCTTATGCCCGCGCTATCGTCGTGAATCATGATCTGCAATTCGAGCCGGATTGGCTCCATGCGAACTCGAGCTTCTATTTGGGCCGGATTGACGCCCCTGGGCATTTGCGGGCCGATCAATATACGCGCACCGGACATCTGGACAATCACTTCACCATCGGGCCGGCGATGATTTGGATTCCTTTCCTTGCCGTCACGCATGTGGCGGTTCTTGTGGTAGATCGTCTCGGCGCCCGCATTCCGGCCGACGGTTTTTCCTGGCCGTATATCGACGTTATGGCGTTCGTCACCGCGTTGGCAGGATTTCTCGGGCTTTTCTTGTCGTTTCGGCTCGCGCGAAAATATTTTTCCGAGCGTTGCGCTTTTCTCGCAACACTTGGGATTTGGTTCGCCAGTTCTCTGCTCGCCTATATGTATTTCAATCCGTCGTGGTCTCATGCACATTCCGCCTTCGCCGTCGCATTGTTCCTGTGGTATTGGGACCGCACGCGCGCCGCGCGAACCTTGCCGCAATGGATTGTGCTCGGGCTGATCGCCGGACTGATGCTCGATATGTACTATCCCAATGCGCTCTTCCTTCTGGCGTTGTTCGTGGAGTTAGCCGTCACCGCAACGCATATCTTGCGGTCCCGACTATCAAGCCAGACGCGCGAGATTCGTGCGCTTGTTCTGAGGAGTTGTGTATTTGCCGTTGCCTTGATCTTTACGTTTCTTCCCACGCTGATCACCCGGTGGTTGATTTATGGCAGTCCATTCTCCACTGGTTACACAGAGGTACACGTTTGGCATTTCACGCACCCGCTGTGGGCGCAAGTACTTCTTTCATCCGACCATGGACTGTTCAGTTGGACGCCCATTCTGTTTTTTGCCTCAGCAGGCCTGTTGCTGGTTTTGCGCCGCGACCGCATCCTTGGCTGGGCGCTCATTTCGTCGGCATTCGCCTTTTACTTCTTAATCGCGACGTATCCGGATTGGGACGGCATTTCCTCGTACGGCAATCGTTTTTTCGTATCGCTGACCCCGATATTTGTTCTCGGCCTCACGGCGCTTCTCGCCGCCTCGGAGGAATTCGCGCGTAACAGCCGCATCGCCTGGCGAGGCGCCGTCGCGGCGATTGCATTGCTGGTATTATGGAACCTGGGCCTGCTGTTCCAGTGGGGTATGCATTTGATTCCGGAGCGCGGCCCGATTTCCTGGAGCCAAATGGCCTCGAACCAGTTTCGCGTGGTTCCCGTGGATTTTTCCACGTCGCTTGAGCATTACTTCACGCGCCGGCATCGCATGATGCAAGGCATCGAGGAAAAGGACTTGCGCCAACTGGGCGAAAATAACCCGAAGGCAAACAAACACCAACAGCCATGACCGCCGCAAACACAACCAGTGCTCTGAGTCAACCTCCCGTTCTGCGCATCACGCCGCCGCAAGGCTGGTGGGAAGTCGATTTCCACGAACTTTGGCAATTCCGCGAACTCATCTATTTTTTCGTCTGGCGCGACATCAAAGTCCGCTACAAACAGACCGCCATCGGCGCGGCGTGGGCGATCCTGCAGCCGGCCTTGACGATGATCGTCTTCGCTCTGTTCTTCGGCAAGCTGGCGCACCTGCCCACCGAAGGCCTCCCCATTCTTGTTTTCTATTACGCCGGTCTGTTGCCCTGGATGTATTTCTCGAACAGCCTGTCGAACGCGACAGCGGCGATCGTTCAGAATCAGGGCATCATCACAAAAGTCTATTTCCCGCGGCTCGCGCTTCCTATTTCAGCCGTGCTTTCGGGAATTCTGGATTTCGCCATCGGCCTCTTGCTTGTGATTCCGCTGATGGTCTATTACCACATTCGCCCCGGCATTTCGTTGCTTCTGTTCCCGGCGTTTTTGCTGCTTGCGGTGCTTATGGCGCTCGGCGCCGGCCTGTGGCTTTCAGCCATGAACGCGATGTACCGCGACGTGCGTTACGTCGTTCCGTTCCTCGTGCAGCTTTGGATGTTCGCCTCGCCCGTGGCTTATGCCAGCTCCATGGTCCCTGCAAAATATCGCTGGCTTTATGGCCTGAACCCCATGGCCGGCGTGATTGAAGGCTTCCGCTGGTCGCTGACGGGGCGAGGTGACCCGCCGGGCCGCATGATCATCGTATCTATGCTGACGGCGCTGGCTATACTGGCCACCGGCCTGTTTTACTTTCAGAAAATGGAGAGCACCGTTGCCGACGTTGTCTAAATCGTCGCGTAAGAGCTTGTTGAAAAATTCCGTTCCTTGTCATTCCGAGGAGCCATGCGGCGAGGAATCTGCTTGTTTTTGCAGGCGAGGGGATTTTCGCGTCCGTGCGAATAGCAATCCATGACTGACGCCGTCATGCGCGTCGAAGGCATCGGCAAGCGCTACCACATTGGCGAGCGCGCGCGGCAGGGCGCGCTTCTGCGCGACGTCATCGCCAACGCGTTTCGCCCCAATGGTAAGAATGGCGGCAAACGCTCCTCCCGCGAAATGATCTGGGCCGTCCGCGACGTTTCCTTCGAAGTCAAGCAGGGCGAAGTCGTCGGCCTGATCGGCAGAAACGGCGCGGGCAAATCCACCTTGCTCAAGTTGCTCGCGCGCATCACCCGCCCCACCGTCGGCCACGCCGAACTCCACGGCCGCATCGCCAGCCTTCTCGAAGTCGGCACCGGCTTCCATCCTGAGCTCACCGGCCGCGAAAACATCTTCCTCAGCGGCGCCATTCTCGGCATGAGCAAAGCCGAGATCGTCCGCAAATTCGACGAGATCGTCGCCTTTTCCGAAGTCGAGCGTTTCATCGACACGCCCCTCAAGCATTACAGCAGCGGCATGGGCATGCGCCTCGCCTTCGCCGTCGCCGCGCATCTCGAACCCGAAATCCTCCTCGTCGACGAAGTCCTCTCCGTCGGCGACGCTCGATTTCAAAAGAAGTGCCTGGGAAAAATCGAGGAAGTGTCGCGCGGCGGGCGGACAATCTTGTTCGTGAGTCATAGCGCGGCGGCGGTAACGCGCCTGTGCAGCCGTTGTGTTCTTTTGAACTCGGGGCGAGTCGAAAAGGATGGTCCCGCACACGAAGTTATAAGCGCCTATCTTCGCGAAGTAACAGTGACTTCGGCTTCCCGAGAATGGAACGGAGCGGATGCGCCCGGAGATAACGTGGTCCGGCTTCGCGCCGTGCGAGCGCGCAAGGTTGACGGAACCGTCTCGGAAGCCTTCGATATTCGCCAGCCCATTGGCATTGATGTTGTCTTCGACGTTCTCGAAGGCGGGCATGTTTTGACACCGAATTTGCACGTCTTCGATGAGAGCGGCGCGAATGTTTTCATCAGCCACGACGTGGACTCGATCTGGCGCAGTCGCCCTCGCCCCGTTGGGCGCTATATCAGCACGGCGTGGATTCCGGGGAATTTTCTCGCCGAGGGAACGCTGGTCGTCGGCGCGGCGATTACCACGCTTTCGCACATGAATATACGGTTGTACGAGCGCGATACGATTGCGTTTCAAATCATCGACTCGACAGACGGCGACTCCGCGCGCGGCGACTATACGGGTCATCTTCCGGGCATCGTTCGTCCATTGCTCACGTGGGAGACTAGCTACGAACCCTCGCTAATTGACGCAGAAAGAGCTCTCCAATGAGCCTGAAAGCCCGCCTCCAAGATCCTTTGCCGTCTGGATATCACCGTTTCATTCAAACTGTGAAATCCTGGTGGTGGAGAAGCGATCTAAGCCGCCTCGCTCTAATCTTCCATACAGACAAATGGAGGAGTCACTGGTACACGCAGCACTACCAGCGCTATTTCCGCCCACTGAGACACAATCGACTTAATGTCCTTGAAATCGGCGTCGGCGGTTACGAGTACTCCGGCCAAGGCGGAGAATCTCTTCGCATGTGGAAGGCCTTCTTCCGCAGGAGCCAAATAGTTGGGGTTGACCTCTACGATAAAACTCAACTCAGGGAACACAGGATTGACATCCGGCAATGCGACCAGACCGACGCCGAGAGCCTGCGGCGATTGTCGAGCGAATATGGAGGGTTCGACGTCGTTATTGATGATGGCAGCCACTTGAATGAACACGTCATCAAGACATTCCGCATCCTGTTCCCCCTCATGCGTCCCAAGGGAATTTACGTAGTCGAGGACACGCAAACAGCATATTGGCCGACTTGGGGCGGTGGAATCGGCAACCCGCACACCTCGATGGCATTCTTCAAGGGCTTGGTGGACGGTCTCAATCACGTCGAGTATCCCCTCCAAGGTTACAAGCCCAGCTACTTCGACCAGAACATCGTCGAGATTGCCTTCTTTCACAACTTGGTCTTCATTCGCAAGGGGAGCAACGATGAGAAGGCGAATGCACCGGACCTGATTGGAAGAGAGCTAGCGGCCGCAGCAGCCGAGAAACCCACCTACATTATCGCGAACGCAACAGACCCATGCCCAAAGTAAGCGTCGTCATCCCGAACTACAACCACGCGCGCTTTCTGCGCAAGCGCATCGATAGCATCCTCGCGCAAACGTTTCAGGATTTCGAATTGATCCTGCTCGACGACTGCTCCACTGACGACAGCCGCTCCATCCTTTCCTCCTACTCCGATGGTCCTCACGTCAGCGCCATCCAGTTCAATGAAGAAAATTCCGGCAGCACCTTCAAGCAATGGAACAAAGGTGTCCGCCTCGCTCGCGGCGAGTACGTCTGGATCGCCGAATCCGACGACTACGCATCCGAACGTATGCTGGGGTGCTTAGTCGCGCTTCTTGATGCTGACCCGAAAGTTGCTTTCGCCTATTGCCGGTCATGGCGCGTTTCCGGGGACCAGCTTGACGGCTTCGGGGACTATTACCTGGGTTACGTGGACGCGCACCGATGGACGGCAGACTATTTTGCCGATGGAAAGGAAGAGTGCCGAAAGTATTTCGTGCGCGTCAACCCTGTGCCGAACGCTAGCGCCGTCGTTTTTCGGAGAGCCCTCTACGAGCAGGTCGGTGGGCCTGACGAAAGCTTGCGGCTCTGCGCAGATTGGAAACTGTGGGCAGCCATGGCTTTAAGGGGAAGGATTGCCTACCTGGGGGAGCCGCTTAACTATTTCCGATTTCACGACGCGAGCGTGCGCAAGAAGAC
>Ga0134126_10007815_pt1 | contig 13416 bp, 12 predicted proteins | sample KB31752_FD_96881 | JGI IMG/M metagenome (GOLD analysis project Ga0134126, IMG submission 96881) | Terrestrial soil microbial communities with excess Nitrogen fertilizer from Kellogg Biological Station, Michigan, USA - KB3-175-2 | ecosystem: Environmental > Terrestrial > Soil > Unclassified ...
ACCTGCACGAACTGGAGCGGATGCTGACGGCCAGTGGATTGTCCAATCCTGAGCACCTGGCAAAGGCAAAAGCAGAAAGCAACGGACTCGGACTCTTTGTGCGATCGCTCGTTGGATTGGATCGCGAGGCGGCAAAACTGGCTCTAGCTGGTTTCCTTGCGGGAAAGACACTCACCGCGAATCAAATCGAGTTCGTGAACTTGATTATTGATCACCTGACAGAGCACGGGGTAATGAAGCCTGAGTTACTTTACGAATCCCCTTTTACCGATTTGAATCCGCAAGGCCCGGAGGGAATTTTCAACTCCTCACAGATCGATGAATTGGTTGCATTGCTTTCGGAAGTCCGAGCGCGGGCCGTAGCATAGTCATGCCAACTCGCGAGAAACAGCTGCTTGCCGAAAAACCCGAGCGCGCCTTCAAAGGAGCATTGTGAGGACGGAATTACAGGATTCGCAGGAGGGAAGATTGGAGGCAACGCTGAACGCCCGTTGCATCTGGTAAATCCTGTTCATCCTGTCTGCTTCCCGCGCCAACTCCTGGCCGAGCTGTCGTTTCCTGAGGTCCGGCCGGAAAACCGAAAAAGTAACGGGAGGCACTCAAGAGCCACGCTGGAAAATCATCGCTTTACGCCGGATTTCCTGCCAACGATCGTTGCAGCGCAGCCGGACAACGGAAGAAGCCCATGAGTTTCGGACCACGCGTATTATTGGTGGATGACGATGCCGACTTCAGGGAATTCGTGAAGGCCTGCCTCGAAAGGGAGGGCTACCGAGTGCTGGAGGCGACGAACGGCGACCGCGGACTCAAAATGGCGCTGGACGAAACACCCGACCTGGTGGCGCTCGACATCGAAATGCCGGGGCTCGACGGCATCGCGGTGTGCGCCGAATTGCGAAGGCTGCATTTCCCCCATCCGATTCTCATGCTCACGAGCAGAAAGGACGTGGCGGACCGGATCAAGGGGTTGAACACCGGGGCGGACGATTATCTGCCCAAGCCTTTTGATCGCGGCGAGCTTCTCGCGCGCATCAAAGCGCTGCTCCGCCGCAAGGAGCGGGGCGACCAGAAAAAATTGATCCTCACATTCGGCGACGCGCGGGTGAACCTGGAAAATCGGACGGCGACGCGCGGAAGCGCGCCGCTGGAGCTTACGAAAACGGAATTTGCGCTGCTGGATCTGCTCGCGAAAAACGCCGGCAAACCGGTGTCCCGCGAACAGATTCTCGACTCCGTCTGGGGCTACACCTATTTTCCCACCACGCGCACGGTGGACACGCACATCTATCGCTTGAGGAAAAAACTCGGGGACGACGGCGAGCGGCCGAAGTGGCTCAAGAAAATCCGCGGCGAGGGCTACTGTTTATCGGCTTCCGCGATAAGCGGTCCCATCATCCTGGAATAGCGGGCGTAAGCGGCGTCATCGACCAGTGCACGGGCGCCAATCAGCGGATGTCGTCGTCGTTTATCGGCGCGCGCTTTATGAAACGAACGGGGCGCGATGGCCGAATTTGAAAGCGCTGCTGGAGACCGATCCGCGGCTGCAGTTCGCCGATTGATTGTCGGCGGAGCGCCGGGAGGGCCGGGATAAATAATACGCATACATACTTTTTTGATGACAAATCATCGCACGGCACTTATTGAATAGTCCTTATGGCACAGGAACAAACTGTCTCACGGGCGGGGGTGCCGGAAACCTCCACGGTCGCGGCGCCGCGTCCGGGCGGAAGCCCGAAGCACGCATCGGTTTGGCCGGGGAATTCCGGAACGCGGACCACGATGTTGCGCCAAACCTCGCTCGAGATCGTTTAACAAATTATCAGCGTCAACCCCATCCCCGAGATGCGAAACAGCCCAACGACCGGATTGATCGTGGCGACTGCGTTCAGCATGGCGCTCCTGACCGGGTGCGGCAAAAAACCTGTCGCCAAGGAAGGCGGCCTGACCAAGATTCGCGTCGGTTATATCGGCCTGACGTGTGAAGCGCCCATTTTCACCGCCGTGGAAAAGGGCTTTTTCAAGGAGGAAGGGCTGGATGTGTCGCTCGTCAAATGCGAGTGGGCGAATTACAAGGATGTGCTTGCGCTTGGGGGGTTCGACGTGACCCATCACCTGATCATGTATTTTTTGAAACCCATTGAGCAAGGACTGGACGTGAAGTTCACCGGCGGCATTCATCGCGGGTGCCTGCGTGTCCAGGCGCCCTTGAACGGGAATATCCGCTCGATAAAAGATCTGCGCGGCAAAAAAATCGGGGTGCCGGGAATGGGCACACCGCCGTTCATCTTTGCCAACCGCGTGCTCGGAGCAAATGGAATAGATCCCGGCAAAGAAATCACCTGGCTGGTGTTTCCAGCGGGTGAACTGGGACTGGCCCTGGACAAGGGAGACGTGGATGCGGTGGCCGACTCGGAGCCGATCGGCAGCATGCTCATCGCGCAGGGCAAGGTCCGAAACATCGCGGACCAGGCGGCCGATCTGCCCTACAGCACCGAGTATTGTTGCGCCGTGCTGGTAAACGGAAAATTTCTCGCGAAAAATCCAAAGGCGGCGGCCGCAGCCACTCGAGCCCTGCTCAAGGCCGCCAAATGGGTTGAAACCAACCCGGCGGCGGCGGCGAAGCTGTCCGTGGAAAAAAAATATCTCGCTTCGAACTCCGAGCAGAACACGATTGCGATCTCACACCTGCGCTATGTGCCGAGCGTTTCCGGAGCCGAGACCGCCGTCAAACTCGCGTCCTCCGAAATGAAGAACGCAGGTATGCTCAGCCCCTCCACCGATGTGGATGACCTGGCCCGGCGCGCGTTCGCACATCTGGACGGTGTTACGGACGAATGGCTCAACTCGCTTCAGGTCGAAAAGGTCCCCGGCGGTCAGGCCTCGCTGCGTGAGGATGTTCGCAGCTACGCGAAGTTTGACCCCTCTGACCCGTTCTGCTCGGCCTGTCTTGTGCCTCCACCCACTCAATAGATATTTCCATGCAAGAAACCCAGCCGCCGGTTCAGACGCCTGTTGTCGCGCAGCAGCCGCGCGCGTCTGGCGACGCCGATTCCCCGGTGACAACAGGGATGCGCGCCCGAATTCTGCTTGCCGTGCCGGTAACGGCGTTGGTCGCGCTCGCGACTCATGCCTGCGTTTCACCAAAACAACCGGTTCCGGAAACGCGCTCCTACTCGGTGTTTCTTGGGTTGATTCTCGTTGCAGCCATCACGGCTTCGCTGGTACAGCCGTTTTGGTCGGGGCTTCGCCAGTGGATGAAACGCATGTGCCCGATCATTGCGGCCGCTATCTTACTGCTGTGCTTATGGGAGGTGATAACGTCCGGTTTCCGTTTGCTTCCCCTGCCCTATTTTCCGGGCCCGGCCGGCGTGTTACAAAGTCTTCTGGATGATCGCGCGACCCTGTTCGACAGCACGTGGCATTCACTGCTGCTGCTGCTCTCGGGCTACGCGTTGGGAGTGGTCATCGCCCTGATCACCGGCATCTGCATCGGCTGGTTCGCACACGTCCGCTATTGGGGGATGCCTTTGTTGAAAATCGTCGGCCCGATTCCCGCGACTGCGTGGATCCCGCTGGCAATGGTGCTCTCTCCCTCGGCGATGTTCTCCGCCGTGGCGCTGATTGCACTCGCGGTGTGGTTCCCGGTGACGATGCTGACCGTGTCCGGCATCTCCAACACGCGCGCCTCCTACCTGGATGTCGCGCGCACTCTCGGCGCGCGGCAGGCATACCTCATTTTTCGCGTCGCGATTCCGGCCGCCATGCCGAACATCTTCATCGGCTTGTTCATGGGATTGGGCACGTCGTTTCTGACGCTCGTCGTGGCCGAGACCGTCGGTGTCAAATCCGGGCTGGGCTGGTACGTGGCCTGGGCGCAGGGTTGGGCGGAATACGGAAAGGTCTATGCCGCCCTGGTCATCATGGCCGCCTTTTTCTCGACCATCATGACGTTGCTGTTCAAAGCGCGCGACCGAGTGCTGGTTTGGCAGAAGGGAATGATCAAATGGTAAACGCCGCCACCGAAGGATCTTCCCTGCACATTCGTGACGTGCGGAAGGACTTTCCTTCGCCGCACGGCGCGCACGGCCGGACGCAGGCGCTCGACGCGGTCTCTCTCTCTGTTGAAGCGGGCGAACTTATTTCAATCGTCGGCCCCAGTGGCTGCGGAAAATCCACCTTGCTTCGCCTCATCGCAGGTCTTGATTCGCCCAACACCGGAGAACTTCGGGTAGGCGCGGAACCGATCACCGGCCCCAGTGCCGAACGGGGTCTGGTCTTTCAGGATCCCAACCTTTTTCCCTGGCTGACCGTCCGCCGCAACATACAGGCCGGTCTGGTCGCGCGCGGCGTGCTCCACCAGAAACGCCACGAAGTGGACGAGTTCATGCGGCTGGTGGGTCTGGAAGCATTCGCCAATGCCTTCCCTCATCATCTTTCCGGCGGCATGGCCCAGCGGGTGGCTCTGGCGCGGGCGCTGATCAACCATCCCAAAATCCTTCTTCTCGACGAGCCGTTGGGCGCGCTCGACGCTTTCACACGCATGCGTATGCAGGATGAGGTGCTCCGCCTGTGGCAGGACCGCCGCACCACCATGCTCCTGGTCACCCATGACATCGACGAAGCGATTTACATGAGCGACCGCATCGTCATCATGACTCCGGGCCCCGGCCGGATTGAACAGATCATTGCCGTCGGCCTCGACCGTCCGCGCCAACGCAACAGCCCCGAATTCCTCCGTCTCCGCAGTGAGATCCTGGAACTCCTCCACTTCGGGCGTAACGCCACGAACGACGCCGGAACCCACTCACACCTGAATCCGGGCGACTTCAACGAAGCAACCCGCGACAGACCCGACGAGATTTCCGGGCCTGCCCCGGTCGCGTCCGCGGGGGCAGGCTCATCGCAGCCGGACGCCGACGTGATCATCATCGGCGGTGGCCCGGCGGGCTCGACGCTCGGTGCCTACCTTTCCGCCGCCGGCATCAAGCACCTGATTCTCGACCAGGCCGTTCATCCGCGCGCTCACGTTGGAGAATCATTGGTTTGTTCAACGACGCGAATTTTCCAGGAGATCGGTTTCCTGCCCGTGATGGAACAGGCGCGGTTCGTCCACAAACACGGCGCGGTGTGGACCCACTGGGCGGACACCAAAGAACACGTGATTCGTTTCCGCGAAATTCCCGAACTTGGACTCTCCCAGGATTACACTTATCACGTGGACCGCGGGCGATTCGACGAGTTGCTGCTGAAACACGCTTCGTCGAAAGGCTCACGCGTGTTGCAAGGCGCGCGGGTCGAGCGGGTGGAGTTCGGCGCCGACGGTTTCGCGACCGGCGTCCGCATCAGGCAGGACGGCCGGGAAAAGCTGCTTCGTTGCGGGCTCGTGGTGGATGCCTCCGGCCGCGGCACGGTGCTTGGTTCGCAACTGCGCCTGAAGCGCAACGACCCGCTGTTCAATCAATTCGCGGTTCACAACTGGTTCGATGGCGTGGCCCGGGGTGCAACCGAAACCGCCGATTACATTCGTATTCACGTCCTGCCAATGCCGCGTGCCTGGGCCTGGCTCATCCCGATTGACGGCCGCGTCACATCCGTCGGTGTCGTCACACAAAGTGGCGATTTTGTAAAAGGAAGCGAGCTGGCCAAAGACTTCTTCACGCGTCAGATTTCCAGCCACCCGTCGCTCGCCGGCCGAATGGCCCGTGCGCGCCCGCTCCACGAGTTCACTCGCGAAGGCAATTACAGCTACGTGATGGAAAGCTTCGCCGGCAACGGCTGGATGCTCGTCGGCGATGCCGCACGCTTTGTTGATCCGGTCTTCTCATCGGGCGTAAGCGTGGCCATGGAATCCGCAAAGCGCGCCGCCGGCGCCGTCATCCGCGCGCTCGAGCGTGGCGACGTGAGCGCGGCAAGTTTTTCCGATTACGAGAAAAGCGTGCGCACCGGCGTGGACATCTGGCGCGAGTTCATCCGCCTTTATTACCAGTTGCCGACGTTGTTCCTTGATCTAATCGGCAAGCCGGAAGCGCGCTGGCAATTGACGCAGCTGTTGCAAGGGGACGTTTACGACCGCGCCGCCGTTCCAATTCTCCGCCAGATGGAAGAGGCGATCAAAGTAGTTGCCGACGATCCAGCCCATCCCTGGCGGCCCCATCTCTGCACCGATTTGCTTCCGACGTAACGCCGGAAACCGGGCAAACCATCGGCAAAGAATCAATCCCCGCCACCGGCAAGGTCTGACCTGGCTCCGCAGAGCGGCGGCCCCAAGGTACGCAACCTTCTTCGGCCAGCCATCCGCTGATCATTGATTCGGAGCCTTGGACTCGCCAAATGCGCCGGGCGCGGTTTGTTGCCGCCGTTTGAGCAAGGCGACGGTTCCGCACAGCGCCACGCAAAGGCCGACGGCAATCAGAATCTCCTTTGGATCGGGCGAGAAAATGAGGAAAAAGCCCTTGCCTTTCACCAGCGCGGAAAAACTCGAAACACAAAACGGCATCATGAACAGTCGGATGACCTGCCAGCGTTCCAGTTTCACTTTCTTGTCGCCCGCGACGGTAGTGCTGACAAACAAAGCGAAACCGATAATCAGACTCAACCCCAGCGACGTGAGCCAAAGGCGCGGGCTGGGATCGAAATAGCGCTTTAAGACGACCAGATACCAGATGAAGTAGCACCAAAGGATCAACCGGCCCTTGGAAAGATTCGTCAGATAGTTGATTAGCTTCACGTAGTCAGGGTCGTTTTCCTTGTGCCGAGCTGGCGCAAAGGTGAGTAAGCATAGTTTTCCATGGCTGCTTTGGCCCTATCTTTTCAAGAAGCAGTGCGAAACTGGCAAATATCCTCCGGTGAGTCACTTAGCCTGCAATGATTGGCTCAGCCAGCTACGGCTCTCCGTCAATTCCATATGTTAAAGTACTCCTTCGATTTGGTCTTTAAGTACAGGCGCATTTCAATTTCGGCATGCTTCTGAAAAAGTTCAGCGAGCGAACGGCGTTGGTTATAGTCTAAGTTCCGAAATGCGTTTTTAACGTAATTCATCAATTCCAAGATTACAGCATGCAGCGAAAATGACCCGTCGTCATTTCGGAAATAATTGTCGGGGGCTTCCCAATGTGTGGCGAACTCGGGAACTATTTGAATTACTGCCTTGAGAAGTTCATCAGGTGTTGGACGTCGCCGAATGAGAATAAAGTCAGTTTCCATAGTAGTTGTTCCCTTCGTTCATAACACCATCGCAGGAACAATTCCTCGCATTTTATCGAGAATAATCGAGCATTTTCATTCTGCTGAACTGCTGTTCTCAATCCCAGACCGCAACTCTTATGAATGGCGGGCAGAAAACCTCATGCTTGTTTGCGAACTGATTTTCCCTTTTGATTGGGGCATGGCAGACGAGATTTACGACGTGATTGTGATTGGCGGCGGGCCGGGCGGCAGCAGCACGGCCTCCTTTCTCGCACGCGCCGGCAAACGCGTGCTGGTGTTGGAGAAGGAACATTTCCCCCGCTTCCACATTGGCGAATCTCTTCTTCCCTATAACCGCCGTTTCTTTGCGGACATGGGCGTGCTGGAAACGCTCGAGAAGCAAGGTTTTCCCCTCAAGACCGGCGCGCAATTCCACGTTGGCAACGGTTCCAAATGCCTGAAGTTGATTTTTCGCAACGGACATTACACCAAGGAAGCAACGGCGTTCCAGGTCGAACGCTCAAAGTTCGATCATCTGTTGCTGCAACACGCGCAAAAGTCAGGCGCGGAAGTGCGCGAAGGCGTCACCGTAACCCGGTTTGACAACACGGCACCGAATTTCGTCGCCGTTGAAACACGCGATGCCACGGGCGCGGTGCAAACCTTTCGCGCCCGCTTCCTCATAGACGCCAGTGGCCGCGGCAATTTGACCGGCAATCAGCAGGGCATCCGCGTCGTCCACCCGCACCTGAAAAAACTCGCCCTGTTCGGCCATTTCACCGGCGTGAAACTGGATGAAGGCCGGGCGCGCGGTGACACCATCATCGTCCGGCTGGAGAACAAATGGTTCTGGATCATTCCGCTCGCGAAGGAAAAGGTCAGTGTCGGCTGCGTGATGGACCAGGCGGAGTTTGCGGCCATGAAGCAGCCGCCGGAAGAGGTTTTCAACGGCATCGTGCGGTCCAGCGCCGTGATGCGTGAGCGGATGAAGGACGCGCGGTTGCTCAACACCATCCAGGCGACCGGCGATTTCTCCTACCGCAACAAGAGCTTTGTGAACCGCCGCCTGATACGCGTCGGCGACGCGGCCGGTTTCATGGACCCGATTTTTTCGGCGGGTGTTCATCTGGCAATGTATTCCGGAAAACTCGCTGCCCGGGCGGTTATCGAGTCGCTGGACGCCGGCGACGACGGGATGAAGCGCCTGCGCAAGTATGAGCGCCACGTCCATCGCGCGATGCAGCTCTACTGGGAAATGGTCGAAGGCTTTTACACGCGGTCGTTCATCGAGGTGTTTTTCGAACCGCGCAACAAATTCAATCTTCCCTCTGCGGTGACCGCGCTGCTGGCCGGCGAACTGGATGGCGGTTGGAGGGTTTACTGGCGGATGCGGCTTTTTTTCTGGATTGTGAAAATCCACTCGCGTTGGCCCATCCTTCCGAAGATCTGTTTTGATGACCCGCCCGACAAGCCATCGACGATGCAACCGGCCCAGCCACCCTCCGGGCGGGTCGTGGAACGGGCAGTCGAGCTTTAGCGACGTTGGAACGTGGTTCCAGGCAGGCAAAGGGGCAACCCATCAAGCGCGGCGGCTTTTGAATGTTCGTCTCAAAGGCAGGGAAGTTTCGCCCGCAGCGAGTCTCGGTCGGAACCGCGCGCAGGACGTGTGCCGGTCCCCTTCGCCTGCGCGAAAACGGGGACAGACGCCGGGGTCGCGCTCCTTGTCAGCATCACTTTTCCATCGTCACGTCGCCGCCAATGATGCGTTCAAGGTGACCGTGTTGAGTGCGCAACAGCAACGCGCCGTCCGCGTCGAGGGATTCGGCGCGGCCCTGCACGCGGCGGTCGCCAACCCGTATCACGACATCGCGCCCGATGGTTTCGCACCGTTCCTCCCATTCATCTGCCACAGCCTCGAACTGGCGAGAGCTGACACGGGCGTAGTCGCGTTCGAGCTCGCGCAGGATTTCTGTCGCCAATCCGGCGCGATCCGGTGATTCCCCGGATGCGATCCTGAGCGAGGTGGCGTGTTTGCGGAGATCGGCGGGAAACTCGCTTGCGCTCAAATTGACATCCACGCCAATCCCCAAGATGACGTATTTCACGGTATCGAGTTCGCCATGCATTTCGGTCAGGATGCCGGCAATTTTTTTCCCGCCGATCAGGACATCATTCGGCCATTTGATCGTCGGCACCAAACGGGTTTGAGAGCGGATGGCGCGAACGAGCGCCGTGGCGGACGCGATGGTCAATCGCGTGACAGCCTGCGGCCGGAGCCGCGGACGCAGCAGCACGGAAAACCAAAGTCCTTTGCGCGCGGGCGACATCCATTTGCGGCCGAGGCGCCCCCGTCCTTTCGTCTGGGATTCGGCAAACACGACGACTCCCTCCTCGACGCCGTCGCGCGCCAGTTTTTCGATGACGTCGTTTGTGGAGGTGGTTTTTTCAAACACCCGGATGTCCCGCCCGATGACCCGGGCTTTACCGAGACGCGAGAGCAAATCGTCAGCATGAAGGACATCGGGCGCGCCGCGCAGCCGGTAACCCGCGTGCGGGCTGGCCTCGATGTCATACCCCAACGAACGAAGCTCCTCAATGCGCGCCCAGACGGCAGTCCGGCTGATGCCGAGCCGATGCGACAATTCCGTGCCCGGGACGCCGGCGCCGGCCCTTCGCAACGCCGTCAGGATTTCGGAGTCGATGGTCACAATGAAACAGATCCCCGCTGTTAATTTCGTGAAACGGCGTCAGAATTCAAAATCCAACGCAACGTCCACCGCCCGCGCGGAATGAGTGAGAGCGCCGACGGAAATGAAATCCACGCCGGTTTCGGCAATCTGGCGAACGGTGCCGAGATTCACTCCGCCGCTGGCTTCGGTGCGGGCGCGGCCCCTCGCCTGCTGCACCGCCTCCCGCATTTGCACATGATTCATGTTGTCCAGCAGGATGATGTCGGCGCCCGCTTCCAGGGCCTGTTCGACCTGCTCCAACGTGTCCACCTCGACCTCAATGCTCTGACGCGGACATTTCTCCCGGGCGCGTTTGACCGCCACAGCGATGGCGTTCGGTGATTCGTCGCGCAACGCCATCAGATGGTTGTCCTTGATGAGGATGTTGTCGAACAGGCCCAGACGGTAATTTCGCCCGCCACCGCACGTGACCGCATATTTCTCCAGACGGCGGAGCCCCGGCGTTGTTTTGCGCGTGTCGAGAATCTCCGCGCGGGTGCCCTTGATTGCGTCAACGAACTGGCTCGTCAGCGTTGCAATGCCGGACAGTCGCTGGATGAAATTCAATGCGACGCGTTCCGCGGTCAGGATTGCCTGCGCGGGCCCTTCGATGCGAAGAAGTGGCTGGCTCGCACTCAACCGGTCCGCGTCGCTTGCCGCCGGAACGATTTGGACCGCCGTGGAGATCTCACGGAAAGCGGCCTCGGCAAGCGCCAACCCCGCTACCACCAGCGGTTCGCGCGCCGCCATCGTCGCCTTTGCGGTCACGCCGGGCGAAATGATCGCAAGCGTGGTGATGTCGCCGTTGCCGATGTCCTCGGCAAGAGCGATTTGAACCGCGCGGCGGACTTCTTCGGCGGAAAGCGCTTCCATGCGGACAGCATGGTGGCAACGTTCAAATTCGCAACGCAAAAACGGCATTGAACGGCGGAGTGCGAATTGTTACCAATGCGCGCAATCGCAAGATATGAACACCACGACAAAGCGTTTGCTCGTTCACATACAATTGCTCGCCACGGTGGCACTTGTGTTCGTCGTTCCAGACCAGGTGTCCCGGGCCCAGACGAATCCGGGCTCCACGAAATGGGAGTCTGAAATCAGGGCGTTTGAGGCCGCCGATAGAACCAGCCCACCCCCCACTGGCGCCGTCCTTTTCATTGGCAGTTCGAGCATCCGGCTCTGGAAATCCCTGGCGCAGGATTTTCCCGGGTTCAAAGTTCTCAACCGGGGATTCGGCGGGTCACAGATCGCCGATTCCACTGCCTTCGCCGACCGCATCGTGTTGCCTTACAAACCGAAAGTGATTGTGCTCTACGCCGGAGACAACGACATAGCGGCAGGCAGGTCACCGGAACAGGTCCTGGCCGACTTCAAGGCGTTCGTTAACAAAGTGCGCGGCGGACTTCCCCGGGCGCGAATCGTGTTTCTGTCGATCAAGCCAAGCCCGTCGCGCTGGCAGTTCGTGGAAAAAATCCGGGCTGCCAACAACCTGGTCGAAAACTTTTGCAACCACGAAAAACGGCTCGCTTACATTGACGTTTTTAATCCGATGCTCGGGAGAGACGGCAGCCCGCGGGCAGAACTGTTCGGTGAGGACAAGTTGCACATGAACGCCAAGGGATATGCGCTGTGGACCTCGATCATCAGGCCGCGATTGGCAAAGTAGAACCGTGTCCCGATTTCACCCGGCCTGCGAACTCACCAACATGCCGTTCACATTCGCACCCGCGGGCAGCCGCCGGGCTACTGAGCGACCTTGTGGTCGTCGGTGAAGCGGGCAAAAGCATCTTTCATCGCCTTCTCGAGGTTGGCAAAGGCGGACTCGGTTGCCGCCTTGAAGTCCTGCCATTTGTCGGCACTGCTGTTCTTCAATTGTTCCAGCTTGTTGGCGGCGACTTCTTTTCTCTGCTGGATCTGCGTGAGCGCGTTGGTCCATTCGAACCTTGCCCTGTAACCCACCGGACCTGACTTCGCTTTCAGGCGGGACAGATGTTCATCGAGTTCCGCCAGCTTGTCCGCCAAACTCTTCTGCAACTGTTCCTTTTCGCGCGTCAAATAAGTGGTCGTGGTAGCCACCGCATTCTGAGCGCCTTTTTCCAATTTCTCGACACCTGCGGCCGAGGCGTTGGTTGCCGCCGGCGGCGAACTTTTCCCTTCTTTTCCACATCCCGCGCTCAAGGCGAGACCGGACACGAGCAACATGACCGCCATTCTCCTGCGTTTCATAACATGTCTTCCTTCAAACTTTGATCGTGGCTGCTCCAGCCCGTTCAATATGCCGCGGCATCGGCAGCACGCGGAACTTCTCACGACAAGAATTTTGCTGAATTAAACTCCGGTCTCAAGCATCTTAACAACATGGCCAGCATCATCGTTCATCCGGATTGGCGCATTTCGGAACGGCTCGTGACCCCGGAAAAGGCATTCTTGAATCGTCGAGATTTCCTCCGACGGGCCGGCCTCACGGGCGCGGGATTGCTGGCAGTTCCGCTGTCCCGCCAGGCCCGGGCGGATTCGGCCGCCCCCGCATCCCCGGCCCGAACCAACGGCGTCGCCGCTTCAATCACTCCCTCGAAAAACTTCCCCGCGCCGCGCAACGGCGAGTTCAATCCCAACCGGGCGTTGACCAGTGAAAAGGTCGCGGGTCACTACAACAATTTTTACGAGTTCAGTCTGGGCAAGGACGTGTATCGTTATGTGGACAAATTCGTCACTGCTCCGTGGCCGGTGCAGGTCGGCGGACTGGTGGAAAAACCCATGACCCTCGACGCGACGGAACTCGTGGATATGTTCGGACTGGAAGAGCGCGTTTACAGAATGCGATGCGTCGAGGCGTGGGCAATGATCGTGCCGTGGACCGGATTCCAGTTTTCCAGACTCATCGAAAAAGTTGTTCCGAAACCGGAGGCGAAATTCGTCCGGTTCGAGACCTTCAACCGCCCGGACCAGTCTCCCGGAATGGCCGAGGCGCCGAATTATCCGTGGCCGTATTTCGAGGGTCTGCGCCTTGACGAGGCGATGAATCCGCTCACGATGATGGTCACCGGCATTTATGGCAAACCCCTGCCCAAACAACATGGCGCGCCCATCCGGATGGTGGTTCCGTGGAAATACGGGTACAAGAGCATCAAGTCCGTGGTGAAGATCGAATTCATCACGAAGCAACCGAGAACTTTCTGGGAGACGTTGCAACCGGAGGAATACCCGTTCGAATCGAACGTGAACCCGAACGTGCCCCATCCGCGCTGGTCGCAGGCCACCGAGCGGATTATTGACACGGGTGACCGCGTAAAGACTCTGCTTTACAATGGATACGGAAAATACGTCGCGCAGCTTTACTCCAGGGCTTGATTTTCAGCTTTCGCCCGCGTGACGAAACGGATAGCCTCGCGTCCAATCAAGCGATGCCAGTCCCTGTCATCAGCGTCGCCCAGATGCGTGAATGGGAGAAGGCCACGTGGGCGGCCAAACGGACTCCGGCGCAAGTCATCAGCCGCGTGGG
>Ga0134126_10007816_pt1 | contig 13414 bp, 11 predicted proteins | sample KB31752_FD_96881 | JGI IMG/M metagenome (GOLD analysis project Ga0134126, IMG submission 96881) | Terrestrial soil microbial communities with excess Nitrogen fertilizer from Kellogg Biological Station, Michigan, USA - KB3-175-2 | ecosystem: Environmental > Terrestrial > Soil > Unclassified ...
GGTCACGCTCACCAACCCGAGCGTGATGACCGTGTCCGAGGGCGCGTTCGTGCACAACACGATGCCCACCCGGTTCACCTGCGCCGGAACGCACTCGGCGTCGCCGCCGCTCACCTGGGCCGGCGCGCCGGCCGGGACCAAGTCGATCGCGCTCGTGGTCGATGACTCGAACGCGCCGATCACGCCGTACGTGTACTGGGTGGTGTTCGACATCGGGCCGGGGACTTCGGCGCTGCTGGAAGGGCAGCTGCCCCCGGGCGCGCGGCAGGCACGGGGCACCGCGGGATACGACAAATACGACCCGCCGTGCCCTGGACCGAGCGGACATACCTACCGGTTCACCGTGTACGCTCTGGACAAGGTACTGAACTTGCCAAACGGGACGTCTTTGCAGTCGGCCTGGCAGGCGATCGCCGCCGCGACCATCGGCCGGGGGCGACTCCCAGTGAACGCTACGTCATGATCCGACGTTTTCCAGCAGCGAACTTCGTCCCCGAATGTCCGGTCTTGCGGTAATGCGTGACGAACTTTCGCGATTCCCGAGACAGGTCGGCATAGCGTTGGTAACAATCTTACGAACCAGTGCCGGTTAAGGGTGCTCGCGACAACGGGGGCAGGCTCGCGTACATGGCCGCGCGCGCCTCGCTAGCGCCATCGCCAGGCCGTGTTGTGCCGGGTGGTGATGTATGTCGTTCTTGAGTCGTAAGCCTGCGCGGCCTGATGGTCGCGGTCTCAGTGATGAGTACGACGACTTTGACGACTACGCCGACGATGGCTACGCGCAGAGCGACGACGGCTGGTCTCCGAACCAGTACTTCTCTCCCGAGGGCATCAAGGGCAAATGGGCCGGGGAGACCCCAGCTGGCCGCTCTGGTGGCCGGGGACAGCGCGACGCCGGGCAGGACTCCTACGGAACCGACTTCAACGGCGGCGCGGGCGCCCCGGCGTACGGGGGCGACGAGTTCGAGACCGGCATGTACGACCTGCCGGACGGTACCGACGACAACCGCGGCGGCCCACGCGGCAGCCGCCGCAGCAGGGACCGGGAGGACCGCGGCGAGCGGACCGGCATCCTGCGCCTGCGCCGGGACCGCGGCGAGGACATCTGGCCTGAAGAAGTCGTCTCCGACGAGGACTACTGGGCTTCAGTCGCCGCTGACCGGCCCTTCCACAGCGACGCGCCCCTTGGCGACGGCCCCGCCCCTGGCGCCCGGCCTGCTCCTGGGGCCGGCCCGCGGCCCGGGCTTGACCCGCGGCCTGGCGACGGGCGCGCCGGGACCGGCCCGCGGCCGGGACCTGACGGGCGACCTGGCGCGGGCGGTCCGGACCCCCGGTTCGGCGGCGGGCCCGGACGTCTCGGTCCGGCGCCAGGGCTGTCTGCTGACTACAAGCCAGCGCCGGCCGGGGCTCCAGGATCGATGAACGGCAGCGGCGGGTTCGGCGGTCCCCGCCAGCCGGGCGGCGGCGGGCGGACGGGCAGCGGCCCCATGTCCGCGCGCCCCGGGACCGGCCCGCAGCCTGTCAGGCCGGGAACCGGTCCCCTCCCCACCGTGGGGGTCACCTCCTCGCGGCCGCCCGCGAAGCCGAGCAGCGCGCGGTCTGGCCCGAACTCGTCAGTGTCCGCGTCTGGTGGCTTCCCGAAGCAGCAGCCTCCAGCGCGCCCCTCGTTCCAGCCCACCAGCAGCAGGTCCGGCGCACTGCCGAGCCCCGCTCCGGGCGGCGCGCCGCGAAGCGGCGGCCAGCAGGACTGGGGAGACCGCACCGAGCGGATCGAGCGCGTCAACGTTTCCGGCTACCCAGAGCCACGGCCCGCGGCGCGGAGCCAGGGCCCTGGCCCGGCCAGCGGCCGCCGGACATCAGGTCCGCTTGGGCTCGGCACCGGGACTGGTAGCACGCCCAGCATGCCCGGGTCCGTCCCAGGGCCAGTCCCCGGGTCTTCCGCGACGCCTGGGGCACCGGGGCGCGGCCGGGGTGACGGCGCCGCCTGGCGGGCACCAGACCGCAGGGAAACCGACCGTCAGATGCCCGACCGGCAGGCACCGGACCGGAGGGCACCCGGCCGGGACAGCGGCCGTGAGACGAGCGGCCCGTGGCCTGTCCCCGCGTCCGCGCGCGGTGCCGCACCGAACAGGGGCGGCTCCGACGATGACCCGCTGACCAGCACGGCCTACTCGCGGGCGGCCATGTCCGAGACGGACGGCCGGTCCTACCGGGTGGCCGCGCGCCGGTCCGCGGCCCAGACCAAGCTGACCGAACAGGCCGAGACGTTCCTCAGCGCCCCGTATCAGTCCGCCAAGACCCAGCAAAGCCGCAGCGGCGATTACTGGCAGTACCGGGAGGACACGCCTGCCCCGGTGCCGCAGTCACCAGCCGCGCAGTCGGCGAGCGGACGGTACCCGGCACTCGGCGGGCACCCGGCCCAGCCGGGCCGGAGCCAGGCGGGCCCCAGCCAGCCAGCGCCAGGCCACGCCGGGCCAGGGCAGGCGGGCCCTGGACAGGGACCAGGCCGCGGCAGCCAGCCCGGGTTCACCCCGAGCAGCCCCGGCAGGCCCGCGCTGCCAGGCGCCGGTACAGGGGCCGGTCTCGGGTTGCCGTCCGGACAGTACGAGACGCAGCAGCCGCGGCCCTCGCAGCAGCAGCGTCCGCAGCAACGGCCCCAGCAGCAGCTTCCGGCCGCTGGGCTGCAATCCGCGCCTCCCGCGGCTCCGTCCAGCGGCGGCCCCGCTGGCCCCGGCGCGAACGGCCAGGGCGGTGCCAGGGGCGCCGGAGCTGGCGGGCAGAACCCGTATGACTCCGGGATCACCGGCTCCTATCCGTACGCCGGCCAGCCCTACCCCGCCGCCCGCCCGGCGCCAGGCGGTCTCCCGCAGGACGGCGCCGCCGACCCGTACTACCGGCCGTCGCCGCCCGCCGGCTACCCGGCCGACGCGTACCCGGCGAGCGGCGCCACCCAGGGCCGGCCTGACTACGACCAGGGCCGGGCAGGCTACGGCACCGGCTACCCAGCCTCCGGCGACAGGCGCTATTAGCGCCCTGCCGCGCCGGTCGCCCCCGCACGGGGCGGCATCGGGCAGACTGGAACCGTGCCTGAAGGTGACGTTGTCTGGAACACTGCCCGGCGGCTGCACGAAGCGCTCGCGGGACGGGTGCTGACCCGCAGCGACTTCCGCGTGCCCCGCTATGCCACCGTCAACCTCGCCGGCCAGACGGTCACCGAAGCCCTCTCCCGGGGCAAGCACCTGCTGATCCGCACCGACCGCGGCCTCACCGTGCACACCCACCTGAAGATGGAGGGCGCCTGGCGGATCCAGTCGGCCACCGGGCGGCCGCCCGCGCAGAGCTACAAGCTGCGGCTGGTGCTCGCCAATACGGAGTGGATCGCCGCCGGGTACCAGCTCGGGATCGCTGAGGTACTGCGCACGGCCCGCGAGGACCAGGTCATCGGGCACCTTGGCCCTGACCTCCTCGGCCCGGACTGGGACCCCGACGCCGCCGTGGCCCGCCTTTCTCGCGACCCGGGGCGCCCTGTCGGCGAGGCGCTGCTTGACCAGCGCAACCTGGCCGGGCTTGGCACGATCTACTCGGCCGAGACGCTGTTCCTGCGGGGCGTCAACCCTTGGCAGCCCGTGGGTGAAGTCGAGGACCTGCACGCCATGGTGGAGGCCGGGCACCGGCTGCTTGACGCGAACAAAGCGCGGCTGGGGCATTCGGCGACCGGGGACACCGCGCGCGGGCGGGAGAGCTGGGTATACGGACGGGCGGGGCGGCCGTGCCGCCGCTGCGGGACGGCCATCAAGAAGGGCGAGCAGGGGCCGCCCGGCCAGGAGCGGCTGCGGTTCTGGTGCCCGAACTGCCAGAGATAGCGTTACCCGCCGGCAATTGTCTGGCGGGCCAGCAGTGTCAACGGCTTCAGCGCCTACACGGCAGTCGGGGCTATTATCGTCGGGCAGGCGTGGGCCCGACCGTGGATGAGCAGCCCAGATGCGGACCTGCACACTGTGTCCGCGGACGGGGTAACTGGCCCCCGTGTAGGCGGGGGCCTAGTGCGGTAGGTGGAGCACAGATGGATGCCGCTGATTCCCGACTGATGCCGTCTGGTGCCTGGTGGCGCGTCGGCGCGTGGTCGCGGGGCCGGCGTGCCCCTGGCCCGGTGCTGCAAGGGCTGCTCGCCCTCGCGATCTATCTGGCCGCCTTCGCCTGGTATTCAGTCCCGCTGCTCCGCTATCTCGACATGCCCGTTATCGGGCACACCTCACCGGACTCGAACTTCTACGTCTGGTCCTTGCGCTGGCTGCCCTATGCGATATCGCACGGGCTCAACCCGCTGTACTCGAACCAGATCATGGCGCCCGGGGGGATCAGCCTCGCGTGGTCAACGCCCGCGCCGGCGGTTGTCATTGCCATGTGGCCGGTCACGGCCGCATTCGGCCCGGTTCTGTCGTACAACCTGGCGTTGCTGCTCGTCCCGCCGGCTACGGGATGGGCGGCGTTCATCGCCGCGCGCCGGCTGACCGGCCGGTTCCGGGCGTCGCTGCTTGGCGGGGCCGTTTACGGCTTCTGCCCCTTCATGGTGATGCACAACGTGCGCGGCGACCTGAACCTCACCGTGAACATGCTCTTCCCGCTGCTGGTGTACTTGGTGCTGCTATGGCGGGACGGGACGCTGGGGCGGACTGGGTTCGTCATCTGGATGGCTGTGGCCTTGGCCCTGCAGTTCTACACGTTCACCGAGTTTTTCGCCGACATGACGGTCGTGCTGGTGGCTGTCCTGGTGATCGGCTACGCGGTCGCCGGGCCTGCGGGCAGGGGCACCGTTGCCCGGCTGGCCGCGCTGACCGCCACGGCTTACGCGGGCGCCCTTGTGCTCGCGTCGCCCTATCTGGTCTACGCCCTGCAGCGGTACCCGAGCGGGCTCACCCGGCAGCAGCCGACCTATTCGCTCCGCATTGTCCGGCTGATCTTGCCGTCGTCGGACGGGCTCTTCGGGTTGCGGCCGCTGGTCGCGTACTCCAATGGCCTCGGCCCGTTTTCGGCCGATGACTACGTGGGTCTTCCGCTGCTGGCGATCCTGCTCCTGCTCGCTGTATTCACCTGGAAGAGCAGGATCACTCGTCTGCTGGTCTTGGCGTTCTTCGTCGTCGTCGCTCTCGCGGCCGGCCCGGATCTGATCGTCACTGACAGAGCTGTCTTCGCCTTGCCCTGGGGCAGGCTGTGGAGCCTGCCGATCGCGCGCAGCGCTGAGCCGCTCCGGTTTATCGTCTTCGGCTTTCTGATCCTCGCGCTCGTCTTGGCGCTGTGGCTGGCCGCGCCTGCCGGGAGCAGGCTGGCTCAAGCCGCACGCTGGGCCATCGGGGTGCTGGCCCTCGCGGCAACGCTGGCAGACCTGCCCACGTTCACCCCGGCCGTTGTCGCGCTGCCGGACAGGCAAGGTCTGGCTGCGACGGCCACGCGGCCGGTCGGCGCGTTGCCGGCGTTCATCACCGACGGGGTGTACCGGCGGTACCTGAAACCGGGAGAGATTGTCGTGGTCGTCTCGCAGCGGGGGAACGCCGGGATGTTGTTCCAGGCTGACTCGGGTTTCTACTTCCGGATCGCGGGCGGCTACGTCAACATGTCCCTGTCGCAGCAAGACCCGCAGCCGGTTGAGGCGCTCATCCACCCGACCCGCGACGCGGTACGCGAATTCCAGGACTACGTCCACGAGTCCAGGGTCGGCGCCATCCTCGTCGAGCAGGCCTGGGCGCAGCCGTGGATGAGCGTGTTCAGCCGGATAGGCATGCACGGCACGTCCGCGGGGGGCGTGACCGTGTACCCCGTCGGTAGTGTTCGTGGCGTGTTAGTCGGCGAAGACCGCCTGCCTGAGCGGCGGGATGGCGCCGCACAGCCGGAAGAACCCGCGAGCGGTGCGGCGGAGGGCGGGATTGCCGGAGATGGCCAGCGTCAGGTAACGGCGGCTGGCGCGCACGGCGGCGAACCCTCGGGGGAGCATCTGATCCTCATAACCCGCGAGCGCGTCGGCGAGCTGCCGGCGGCCCGTGTGGACGTCGGTGAGCACCTGGCACAAGTCGCGGGCGTCGCACAGGGCGATGTTGCCTCCGATCCCGCCGACGGGCGGCATCTGGTGGATCGCGTCGCCGAGCAGCGTGACGCGTCCGTCGTGCCAGGGTCTGACCGGCAGCGCCGCGGTGAACTCGAACTGGCTGACCGTCGCCGGGTCGGACTCGGTGATCAGCCTGCGCAGCACCGGATCCCATGTGCTGGTCCGGGTGGCGACCTCGGCCTGCAGGGCCGCGCCGCGATCCGCCGGGCGGGTCGCCGCCTGGCCTGCGCCGCTGGTGACGTAGGCCCACATGACGTAGTCCGGCTCGGTGGCCTCGCGGAGCGCGGCGGCGGCGTCGATTCCCGCTTCGGCGAGCTTGCCGGGCAGGTCGCCGACGTCCGTGGCGGGATTGACCCGGCGGCGGAACGCGGCCGTGAAGAGGAAGTCCCGGCGCGGCAGGATCATGTTCTTCGACGACGCCAGCGGCTCGGGAAGCCAGCGTGCCGCCTCCTCGTCGAGGGTGAGCTTGCCGCCGATGCCGAACCCGTCCGTGGTGATCACCCTGGCCTGCGGGAGCAGCTGCCGCCGCATCCGGGAGCCGGCCCCGTCAGCACCGACGAGCACGGTGCCAGTGGCCGTCGTGCCGTCGGCGAAGCGCACGGTGACCTGGTCGCCGTCGCGGTCGTAGCCGCTGAACTCCTTGCCGAAGGTGACGACGTCCCCTAGGCCGGCGAGCAGGATCCGGCGCAGCGTCGCGCGGCTGACGGCATGGGCGCCGTGGACCGGGTCCGGGCTCGACTGCCGGGTTCGCGCATCAGGTGACGCATCCGCTGGGTGAAGACGTTCATGCCGGGGCCCGGGTCACCCGCCGTGCGCACCAGCAGGTCCCACAGCTGTCCGGGCAGGCAGTCGTGCAGCGCGCGGCTGCCAATCGGCTCGATGTTGAGCCGGTACCCCTGCAGGCGCGCATCGGGTGCCTGGTCGCGCTCGTACACCGCGACCGGCACGCCGGCCTGGCGCAGGCCCTGGGCGAGGCACAGCCCGCCGATGCCCGCACCGATGATCAGGACTCGTGGCTTCGAAGCGGACATCGTGACTTCCTTAGGGTTGAGGGTGGTTGAGGGTGGTTGAGGGTGGTTGAGGTGGTCAGGATCCGTCGCCGGAGCTGGTGAGCAGTGCGGCCAGCCCGCCGCAGACGGCACGGGCGGTCGCGGCGTTGAGGCTGGCTCCCTTGACCGTGGAGATGATCAGCTCGGCCGCCGTTTCCGGGGTGACCGCGGGGTTGAGCGCGCCCTCGCGCTGTGCGAGGTCCGCGGCGGCCGTCAGGGATCCGCGCCACCCGCGCTCATGAGCCTGGATCGCCGCGTGCAGGTCGGCGTCGCGTTTGGCCCGCAGGTCAAGCTCGCGCAGCACGATGTGCAGCTCCGGCTCGGCCGCGATCCGCGCGGCCAGGGTGTCCAGGTGCGCCCGCAAGCGCTCGGCGCCCGTGCCTTCGGGTGGAGTGGTCGACCGGAAGCGACCGGTCGCATCCGCCACCACCGCCGCGATCAGCGCCTCCTTCGAGGCGAAGTAGTGATGGACGGTGGAGTGGTCCAGGCCGGCGTCCGCGGCCACACTGCGCATGCGCAGGCCCTCGAAACCCTCCCGCGCGATCACCGCGAACGCGGCAGCGACGAGCGAGTCCCGCCGTTCGGGACCGGCGGCGGGCCGGCCCCGCCGTCGCCCCGCGATTTCTTCAACCATGTGGTTGATAAAACCATGGACGGCGGGCGCACGTCAAGCCGGGCCGTGTTCGTTCCCGTAGCGGTATCTTGGCGACGTGTCGGCGCTGGCTGCGGATGATCTGCTGGTAGGCCCGCGGGGGCGGGTCTTGTGCATGGCGGTGGCGCATCGGCTGCATGAGGCGGTGTGGCCGGCGTGGCTGGAGGCCGGACGGCGTCCCTCCGATAAGACCCGACGCGAGGGTCTTCTCCGGGCGCTTGCGGCCGTCGATGCCGAACCAGTGCGCGCGTGGACCGACCCGGGGATGCTCGTGGACCCGGTGGACGAGACCGTCAGCCACGCTATGTACTGGCAACCGCCGCAGGGCGAGGAGGCCCTTACCGCCGATCCAGCCGTGACTGACGTGTTGCGCCCGGTCGCCGCCGCGGTTGCGGCCGCGCCCGCGACCGCGTGGTGGACCAGCGGAGTCGATTTGAACCTGTTGCGGTACACGAGCTGGCCTGGTCAAGAGGCAGCCCCAGGCCCCCTCGTGACCGGAGCGCGGGAACGGCTGAACCGGTGGCGCGACGAAACGCTGGCCGACGAGCGCGACGCCGCTAGGAACCGTCCCGCCGATCCGGCCGCGCCGTTCAGCGGGCGCTGGTGGTCGACGCCGGCGATGGCCGCACTCGTCACCACGACGCGACCGCTCCGCGGGCTCGGCTCGGTCGAACTGGTGTGGGACGAAGACAGCTTGGGGCCTAGGGACGCCTCGGTCTGGACGCTTGCGCCAGCTCAGCCGCCACGGGTGTGGGAGATTGACGGCCCTGAGGCTTGGGTGCGGCTAGTCGGCCGTTACCCCCTCGACGTCACGAGCTCCCGCCGGCACGACTGGTACCGGACGACCGGGCGGGCCGGCGCCTGGCGCATCCCGGACTGGGCTGCCGTCGCCGCCGACTGGGATGCCGTGCACCTGTCAGTCGGTGGTTATCTCACCGCCGCGACGCGGCCGCTGGCCGTAGGGGACGGCAAAGCGGCGACCGTGCTCGCCGGCTGGAACCCTGACCAGACCTGGTGGCTCACAGACGTTCTCACGGCGCACCCCGCTCCCGAGACGTGGCGCCCCGGCCAGGACGCGGGCGGACCGGGGCAACCCGCCTGGCTCCGCTCCTGATGGAGGATCCCCGGCGCTGGTACGGCCCCGTTTACCGCGGTTAGCGGTCTCTTATTCGGTCTGGATCCAGCTGAGCAGGTCCTGCTGGCTGACCGTCTTGAGCAGCGCGGGGTGGTCGCTGGCCATGTGCCCGCGGATCAGCCCGACGACTTGGTCATCGTTATTGCCCCTGGCCACGTACCCGCACTCGCACCTGATGAGCTTCACCGTCGCCCCCTTACCTCTCCCCTGGCTCTGTTCCCAGCGTAGTGCCAGGATGTTGGCGTGACCTTGGCGTCCGCGCGCCTGCCGCTACGGGTCCAGATTTGCGGGTCGCTGGCCATCGAGCGCGACGGCGAGCGACTTGACGGCATGCTGCCGGGCCGCCAGGGCCGTCTTCTGTTCACGTACCTTGTGGTCAACCGGCACCGCCTGGTTCCCCGCGACGAGGTCGCCGAGGCGCTGTGGCGGGAGCCTGACCCGGCCGCGGTGGATGCCCGGCTCAACCCGCTGCTGTCTAAGCTGCGCCGGGTGCTTGGCGCCGACAGCGTGGACGGGCGCTCAGCGCTGCGGCTCTGCCTGCCGGACGCCTGGGTCGACCTGGAAGCCGCCGCCGAGGCCATTCACCGGGCGGAGTCGTCGGTCGCACAGCAGGACTGGACGCGAGCGTGGGGGCCCGCGCTCACGGCACCGTTCGCAGCCGAGCGCGGTTTCCTGCCAGGCGAGGACGCGCCGTGGATCGACCAGATCCGCCACCAGCTGGCCGAGCTGCGCCTGCGGGCCCTTGAGTGCTACGCGGCAGCCGCACTGGGGCTGGGCGGCACCGAGCTTGCCGCCGCGGTGCGGGCCGGCCGGCAGCTGACCCAGCTGGCCCCGCTGCGGGAGAGCGGGTACCGGTACCTGATGCGGGCGCTGGCCGCCCAGGACAACCTGGCCGAGGCGCTCGGCGTTTACGGGCTGCTCAGCGAGTGCCTGCGCGACCAGCTCGGCGTCTCGCCCAGCCCGGCCACCCGTGACCTGTACGAAGAACTGCTGGCCGCGACCTGACGGGCGCCCTGCGCGAAGGACCGGCGGGACCGCGCCAAGGTTTCCCCAACGTCGCCACAAGGTGACGGCAACGAGACCGTCGTAGAACAGTCACGGAAGGCAGCCAACGTACCGGGGAGGTTCCCATGAAAACGGCAGCAGACTTGCCCGCAGCCAGCGCGGGCGACGGCAACGGTCCACGCGGCGAGGTGCTCGCCGGGCGGCAATGGCTTGCCGCGCACCTGCACGACCCGCGGGTGCGGGTCATCGAGGTCGACGTCAGCCCGGCCGCCTACAACGACTGGCACATCGACGGCGCGGTGCTGTGGAACGTCTACGGCGACCTGAAGGACGTCGGCTACCGCACCGTCGGCACTGAGGCCCTGCAGCGGATCATCACGCGCTCGGGAATCGGCCCGGAATCCACGGTGGTGTTCTACGGGTACGCGCCAGCCCTTGGCTTGTGGCTGATGCGGCGCTACGGGCACCGCGACGCACGGATCCTGGACTGCTCCCGGGACCGGTGGCGGGCCGACGGCTACCCGTGGACCACCGCCGCGAGCCAGCCGCCACCTGGCACTTTCCTGCTCGGCGCCGAAGACCCGGGCGTCCGGGCGGACCAGGCGACCGTGCTCGGCGCGATCGGCCGGCGGGGCACCACCCTGGTCGACGTGCGCTCCGCAGCCGAGTACCGCGGTGAGTTCTTCTGGCCGTCGGGCGGCGCGGAACCCGGCGGCCGCGCCGGGCACATACCGTCCGCCGTCCACCAGCCCGTCGACGGCCTTTACGACCCCGACGGCTCGTTCCGTCCAGCGGCCGAACTGCGCGGCCTGTTCTCCCCCGCTGTCCTGGACAGCGACAGTGACCTGATCACCTACTGCACCATCGGCGGGCGGGCGGCCACCGCCTGGTTCGTGCTTAGCCATCTCCTAGGCCGTGACCGGGTCCGGGTCTACGACGGCTCCTGGGCCGAATGGGGCCGCGCTCCCGGCACTCCCGTCGCCGCCCCATGAACTGATCCAGCTACGGAACTCTGACGAGGTCAGGGCAGGGAGCGGAAAGCGGCCGGGGCGGGGTCCGCGCGCAGCCGGGCGGCGTCCAGGCCGGGCGGGGCGCCGAATAGCCGGCGGTACTCGCGGTTGAACTGCGTCGGGCTGTCGTACCCGACGAGGTGCCCGACGCCGGCGATGTCGCCGGGGCGCGCGACCAGCAGCGCGCGTGCTTCCTGCAGGCGGATGCGCTTCTGGAACTGCAGCGGGCTCAACCCGGTCACCGCGCGGAAGTGCCGGTGGAACGCGGACGCGCTCATACCCGCCAGGGACGCCAGGTCAGCGATCGTCATCGGCTCAGCGTAGTTGTCCCGGAGCCAGCGGATGGCGCGGCTGACGTGCGCCAGGCTGCTGTCAGCCAGCCCTACCTGCCGGATCATCGCTCCGGACGGGCCGGTGAGCAGCCGCCACGCGATCTCCTTCTCGATCAGCGGGCCGAGCACGGGCGCATCCGCCGGGCGCGCGAGCAGCCGCAGCAGCCGGGCCACGGCGTCAAGCAGGCCGGCGTCAGCGTCGCCGGTCGCGATCGCGGGCGACCGGGGCGCGCTCCGGGCCCATGGCCCCGCCGGGGCTTCCAGCAGCAGTGCCGCGATGCCCGCCGGGCGCAAGGCCACTCCCAGGGCCAGCGATGGTGACTGCGGGCTGGCGCCGATGAAGTGGCCGGTAACGGGCAGGTCGGTGGTGACGATGAGGAACTGCCCGGCCCGGTACTCGAAGACCTGGTCGCCGAGGAGCAGCCGCTTGCCGCCCTGCGCCATGACGACGAGCAGCGGCTCGGCGAGCGAGTGGTGCGGCTCCGCGCTTTCCACCCGAGACAGCCGCAGCCCGTCGAGCGCGGTGCGCCCGTCAGGCCGGGCGTGCGCCGCGATCAGCTCGCGCAGCTCGGCGAGCAGGCCGGCGGGATCGGGCATAGCTCCATGCAACCACCCGCGACGACGCGAGGCAAGCCAAGTCCAGAGGCAATCCAGCCTTACAAGGCAGGATTAGGCAAGAGCCAAAGTGGTTTGACCTACCGTCAAATCGCTCCCCAGCGATGGAATGGGAGTGCGGGCACACCTGTCCGTTCCAGACTCTGATGGGAGTTTCATGTCACTGGACCAGTACGTCACGCTCGGCCGGTCGGGGCTGCGGGTCAGCCCGCTCGCCCTCGGCGCGATGACCTTCGGCGAGGACCCGCCAGGCGCGGGAACCAGCGTCGCGGAGTCCGAGAAGATCCTCGCGGCCTACCTGGACCGGGGCGGGAACTTCATCGACACCGCCAACTTCTACACCAACGGTCACTCGGAGAAGATCCTCGGCGACTTCTTCGCCACCCGGCCTGGGCACCGCCAGCACGTGGTGCTCGCGTCGAAGTTCTTCGGCAACATGTTCCCTGGTGACCCGAACGGCGGCGGCGCGGGGCGGGCGTCGGTCATCGCCCAGCTGGAGCAGACGCTGCGCCGGCTCCAAACCGACTACCTCGACCTGTACTGGCTGCACAACTGGGACCGCAGCACGCCCGTCGAGGAGACGATGCGCGCGCTCGATGACCTGGTCCGGGCGGGCAAGGTCCGCTATCTCGGGTTCTCCAACACCCCGGCGTGGGTCACGGCGCAGGCACAGACGACGGCGCTGCTGCGCGGCTGGACGCCGCTGATCGCCCTGCAGGTCGAGTACTCGCTGCTGGCCCGCACGGTGGAGGGAGAGCTCGCGCCGCTCGCGTGCGACCAGGGCATGGCCCTGGTGCCCTGGAGCCCGCTGCGGAACGGCTTCCTGTCCGGCAAGTACCGGCGGGACGCGGTGGTCACCGACTCGGCGCGGGCGGTCCACGTCGGCGTGCCCGGCGACGCGGACTACGCCGTCATCGACGTCCTGGCGGACGTCGCCGCCGAGGCGGGGGCCACTATGGCGGCCGTGGCGCTGGCCTGGCTCCGCGGGCGTCCGGGCACCGTCGTTCCGATCGTCGGCGCGCGGCGGCTTGAGCACCTGGAAACAAACCTGGCCGGCCTGGACATCACCCTCACCGCTGACCAGCGCCGGCGGCTGGACGAGGCGTCAGCCCCGACCCTGGACTACCCGGCGCCGATGCACGGCGCGCAGCGGGCGATGCTGCAGTTCGCCGGCACCACGGTCGACGGTGAGCCGTCCATCGTGTACCCGCCGCTGCTGGAAAGCGGCGTCCGCTACTAAGCGGACTGGCCAGGCCGGCCGGGCCGGGCCCGGCTGCGAGCTTCACGCTGTGCCCTAGACCCTTTCCTGGCTGCTGGCCATGGCCAGCAGCCAGGAGTGCGTCTCGCGGTCAGCCGCGGCGATGAGACCGCCGGCTCCGGTGTGCAAGGGCTGGCCGTAGATGCCGGTGACGACGCACCCGGCGGCCTGGCACAGCGCGATCCCGCTGGAGAAATGCACGCTGTCGAGCAGGTGGCCATCGGTGACGTAGGCGGCCCGCCGTCCGGCCGCGACCCA
>Ga0134126_10007817_pt1 | contig 13414 bp, 13 predicted proteins | sample KB31752_FD_96881 | JGI IMG/M metagenome (GOLD analysis project Ga0134126, IMG submission 96881) | Terrestrial soil microbial communities with excess Nitrogen fertilizer from Kellogg Biological Station, Michigan, USA - KB3-175-2 | ecosystem: Environmental > Terrestrial > Soil > Unclassified ...
GGTGTCCTCGCAAGTCGGGGATGGCCGCGGGGATGCGCGGAGGCTCAACCCAAACAGGAGAATTCTCCATGTCCGGCGTGTCCATGCGACAGATGCTGGAAGCAGGGGTCCATTTTGGACATCAGACCCGCTTCTGGAACCCGAAGATGGCCCCTTTCATCTTCGGCGAGCGTAACAAGATCCATATCATCAATCTCGAGAAGACGCAGCCGCTCTATGCGGAGGCGGCTCACTTCATCAAGAGCGTGGTCTCCGATGGCGGCACCGTGCTCTTCGTCGGCACCAAGCGCTCCGCGCGCGAGGCGATGCAGAAGGAGGCACAGCGCTCGAGCCAGCCCTATGTCAACCAGCGCTGGCTGGGGGGCATGCTGACGAACTTCAAGACCATCCGCCAGTCGATCAAGCGGCTCGGGGAGATCACCGAGCTCGCCACCTCCGGCGCCCTCGACAAGCGGGGCAAGAAGGAGGCGACCCAGCTTCGGCGCGAGATGGACAAGCTCGAAAGGAGCCTGGGCGGCATCAAGAACATGGAGGGGCTGCCGGATGCGCTCTTCGTCGTCGACGTCGGGCACGAGAAAATCGCGGTCGATGAGGCGAGAAAGCTCGGCATTCCCGTGGTGGCCATCGTCGATACCAATTGCTCACCGGATGGGATCGACTATGTGATTCCGGGCAACGATGACGCCATGCGCGCCATCCAGCTCTATGCCGCCGGCGTTGCCGACGCGGTTCTCGAGGGCAAGGAATCGGTGCCCACCGTCGCCGTAGGTGAGGACGAGTTCGTGGAGCTCGACGAAGCCGGCAATCCTCGACGTAAGTCCGCTCGGGGCCGCCAGAGGCCTGCTGCCACGGTACGCAGCAAGAAGGCTCCCCCGCGCCGCCGACCTGCCCCGGTCAAGGCGCCTGCGGGCGCTCCTGTCGCCGAGGAGGTCAGCGTCGATGAGGACGAGCTGGAGGGCGAGGAGCTGCCGGAAGTTGCGGCCTCAGGTGGCAGTGGTACGGGTGAGAAGCCCAGCACCACGGTGCGGCGGCCGCCGGCCAGCGCCGGCCGGCGCCGGCCCAAGACCGGCGATTGAACGGAGTATCAGGATTCATGAGCATCACAGCAGAGACGGTCAAGCAGCTGCGCGAGCGCACCGGCGCCGGCATGATGGAGTGCAAGAAGGCCCTCGTGGAGACGGGCGGGGATCTCGATGCGGCCGCGGAGCTCATGCGCAAGCAGGGCCTCGCGAAGGCGGACAAGAAGGCGACCCGCATAGCGGCCGAGGGCGTGATCGCCCTCGAGCGCTCCGCCGACGGCCTCACGGCCGCCATGGTGGAGGTCAACTGCGAGACCGACTTCGTCGCGCGCGAGCAGGACTTCCGCGCTTTCGCGAAGGCGGTCGCCGCCCGCGCCTTGTCGGAGCACCCGAAGACACTCGATGCCTTGTTGCAGGCGAAGCTCGAGGGTGGCGAGACGATCGAGGAGCGCAGAAGGGCTCTGGTCGCGAAGATCGGCGAGAACATCAGCGTCCGGCGCTTCGCGCTACTCGCGACGCCGCAGCATCTGGGCGCTTATAGCCATGGTACCCGGATAGGGACGCTGGTCGCCGTGAAGGGTGGGAATGCGCAGCTCGCGCACGACCTTGCCATGCATGTGGCGGCCAGTAATCCCCGGTATCTCTCGCAGCGGGAGGTACCCGCCGAGGTGATCGCCAAGGAGCGCGAGATCCTCAGCGAGCAGGCCCAGGGTGAGGGCAAGCCGCCCGAGATCGTGGCCAAGATGGTCGAGGGGCGCTTGCGTAAGTCTCTGGGTGAGATCACCCTTCTCGGTCAGCCGTTCGTCAAGGACCCGGATACGACGGTGGAGAAGCTGCTGAAGGGCGCCGGCGCGCAGGTCGTCGCGTTCGAGCGCTTCGAGGTAGGGGCGGGTATCGAGAAGAAGCAGGAGGACTTCGTGGCAGAGGTCATGGCCCAGGTGAAGGCACACTGACTTACCGCCACCCGCTCACGAAAAAGCCCCGCCGATAGCGGGGTTTTTTCCATCACGACAAGGCTTTGGGATGACTGAAAGCAATACGAAGGCCAGCTACTCCCGCATTCTCGTGAAGCTCTCGGGGGAGGCCCTGATGGGCGTCGCCGATTACGGCATCGATCCGGCCGTGCTCAAGCGCATCGCTGGGGAGCTGCAGGACATCGTAGGTCTCGGCGTTCAGCTGGCGGTGGTCATCGGCGGCGGCAATATCTTCCGCGGCGCGGGCCTCGCGCGCGCCGGCATGGATAGGGTGGCGGCCGATCACATGGGGATGCTCTCCACCGTCATGAACGCGCTCGCCATGCAGGATGCGCTGGAGAGCCTCGGACTTTACGCGCGGGTGATGTCCGCCATCCGGATCAACGAGGTCTGTGAGGACTACATCCGCCGCCGCGCCATCCGCCACCTCGAGAAAGGCCGGGTCGTCATTTGCGCCGCCGGCACCGGCAACCCCTTCTTCACCACCGATACCGCGGCGGCTCTGCGCGCGATCGAGATCGATGCCGAAGTGCTCCTCAAGGCCACCAAGGTGAACGGTGTCTACTCCGATGATCCGATGCGCAACCCGGCCGCGGTGCGCTACGACCATCTCACCTTCGATCGGGTGCTCACCGAGAAGCTCAACGTCATGGACGCAACCGCGATCGTGATGTGCCGCGACAACAACCTGCCTTTGCGGGTCTTCAATCTCAACAATGCCGGCGACCTGACGCGCATCGTGCGGGGCGCAAACGTGGGTACCGTGGTGACTTGTGATTAAGCGGGGGAAGGCCGCTCCTTTGCCCGCGGGATTGGACGAGCAACCCGGCACCTCGCCGAAAGCGCCGCAGGCGACTTTCGGCCAATAGAGGATTAAATGAACCATGCTCGATGACATCAAGAAAGACGCTCGTGAGCGCATGGCCAAGTGCGTACAGAACTTTCAGTCGGACCTGAAGAAGCTGCGTACCGGACGCGCCCATCCGAGTCTGATCGAGCATCTGAAAGTCGACTACTACGGCTCGGAAGTGCCGCTGCAGCAGGTGGCCAGCATCGCCGTCGAGGAAGGCCGCACGCTCGTCGTCTCGCCCTGGGAAAAGACCGTCGTTCAGGCCGTGGAGAAGGCGATCTTCAAGTCCGACCTCGGACTGACACCCATGACAGCAGGCACCGTCATCCGCATTCCGATGCCGCCGCTCACCGAGGAGCGGCGCCGTGAGATCACCAAGGTGCTGCGGCACGATGCGGAGAGCGCGCGCGTCGCGGTTCGCAATGTGCGCCGTGACGTCATGACCGACGTGAAGGATATGTTGAAGGAGAAAAAGATCTCGCAGGATGACGAGCGGCGTGCCGAGACGGAGATCCAGAAGCTCACCGACAAGCACGTGGCCGACATCGAGCAGCTGCTGACGGCCAAGGAAAAGGAAATCATGCAGGTTTGATGAGCCTCCCGGGACACATGGCCGACGCCGTGCCTCGGCACGTCGCCATCACGATGGACGGCAACGGCCGGTGGGCGGCCGCGCGTGGTCAGCCCCGCTCGGCCGGCCACAAGGCCGGCCTGACACCGGTGCGTCTGTGTGTGGAGGAGTGCAGCGGGCTCGGTGTCGAGGCGCTGACGCTCTTCGCCTTCTCGAGCGAGAACTGGTCGCGGCCGGCGGAGGAAGTGGCGAGCCTGATGGGGCTTTTTTTCGAAGCCGTCGATCGCGAGATTGCCGAGCTGCACCGCCAGCGCGTGCGCGTGCGTTTCATCGGCAACCGGCAGCGGCTGTCGGTGCGCCTGCAGGCCCAGATCGGCGCTGCCGAGCAGCGCACCGCCGGCAACACGGGGCTGAAGCTGCAGGTGGCGGTGAGCTACGGCGGTCGCTGGGATATCGTGCAGGCGGCCCGCCAACTCGCCGCGCAGTGCGCGAGCGGCGCACTGCGCCCGGCCGACATTGACGAGGATCGCTTTGCCGCGGCGCTCGAGCTCGCGGGGCTGCCCGACGCAGACCTCCTCATCCGCACGGGCGGAGAGCGGCGGATCAGCAACTTTCTCCTCTGGAACATCGCTTACGCGGAGCTTTACTTCAGTGACCGGCTCTGGCCGGACTTCGACAAGGAGGAGCTGTCGGCCGCGCTCGAGTTTTTTGCCGGCCGGGAGCGCCGCTTCGGCCTCACGAAGGGACAGTTGCTGGAGGCCGGGCCCGGATCCACGCCCGCGGTGAAGCGATGAAAGCGCGCGGCCCGTGAGCGAGTCGCTTCGCAAACGAATCGCGACTGCTGCCGTCCTGATCGCGCTGCTTCTCGCGGTGCTGTTCTGGCTGCCGCCTGCCGCCACGATCGTGCTCCTGACCCTCGTGGTGCTCATGGGCGCGTGGGAGTGGTCTGCTTTTCTCAAGTGGAATGACCCGCGCTGGCGCGCCTGCTACGTCATACTGGTCGCTGTCCTCCTTCCCATGGCGTGGCGCGTGACACGCACACAATGGGGCCTCGAAGTGCTGCTCGGAGTCGCACTCCTCTGGTGGCTCATTGCGCTCAGCTGGATCGTACTGGCGCCGCGGCGGGTGCAGCCGTGGTCTGCGGGGCTCGCGGGCCTGCTGTCGCTCGTTCCTGCCTGGCTCGCCCTGACGCGCCTGCGGGTGCAGACCCTACACGGCGCGGAGTGGGTGCTCTTTGCACTGGTCCTGGTCTGGATGGCCGACGTTGGCGCCTACTTCTGCGGCCGGCGTTTTGGCCGGCGTCGCCTCGCCCCGAGCGTTTCTCCCGGTAAGACCTGGGAAGGTGCGCTCGGGGGCTTGGCGACGAGCGGCATCGTCGCCGTCGCCGGAGGCGTCTGGTTCCGGCTGCCGCTGCAGCAGTTCCTGGTGCTTTGCCTGGCGGCCGTGGCGTTCTCGATCGTGGGCGATCTGACCGAAAGTCTGCTGAAGCGCTTCGCGGGAATGAAGGACAGCGGTACGCTCTTCCCGGGGCACGGCGGCGTGATGGACCGCATCGACAGCGTCACCGGCGCCGCGCCCGTGCTGCTGCTCGGCCTCACTTTTCTAGGAGTCCTGCCATGATCGGTGTGGTCGTCTTGGGGTCCACGGGCTCGATTGGCGAGAGCACGCTCGATGTGCTCGCGCGCCACCCGGATCGCTTCCGCCTGGTGGCGCTCGGCGCCAACCGCAATGTCGCCAAGTTGGCGGAGCAGATCCGCCGCTACCGGCCTGCCTACGCGGCGCTGGCCGACGAGCAGGCTGCGCGGGATCTGACGAGAGAGCTTGGGACTGCGCGCGGTACTCGCGTCATGGCTGGCGTCGGAGCTCTGACAGAGATCGCGACCCTGCCGGAAGCTGACTGCGTCATGGCGGCCATCGTCGGTGCGGCAGGGCTGCGCTCCACGCTCGCCGCTGCGCGCGCCGGCAAGCGCCTGCTGCTTGCGAACAAGGAATCGCTCGTCATGTCAGGACCGCTGCTGATGGATGCGGTGCGTGCCAGCGGCGCGACACTGCTGCCCATCGACAGCGAGCACAACGCCATCTTTCAATGCCTGCCGGCAGGCTCGCGTACTGGAGAGACGCCGAAGGGCGTGCGCCGGATCCTGCTCACGGCCTCCGGCGGTCCCTTTCGGGATTGGGAGGCCACGGCCATTGCCGCGGCAACTCCCGAGGCCGCCTGCGCACACCCCAACTGGGTGATGGGCCGCAAGATCTCCGTCGACTCTGCGACCCTGATGAACAAGGGGCTCGAGCTGATCGAGGCCTGCTTCCTCTTCGCGCTGACGCCGGACCGTGTCGAGATCGTCGTACATCCGCAGAGCATCATCCATTCGCTGGTCGAGTACCTCGACGGCTCGGTGCTCGCGCAGCTCGGCTCCCCCGACATGCGCACGCCGATCGCCTACGCACTCTCCTGGCCTGAGAGAATGGCCTCCGGTGTAGAATTCCTCGACCTGGTGAAGACCTCGCGGCTCGATTTCCGTGCTCCGGACCCGCAGAAATTCCGCTGTCTCGCCCTTGCACAGTCGGCGGCGCGGGCCGGCGGGCTGACTCCGGTCGCCTTGAATGCCGCCAACGAGGTTGCCGTCCATGCGTTTCTGGAGCGTCGATTGAACTTTCCCGGCATCGCTGCAGTCATTGAGGAAGTGGTCACACGGTGTCCCGCGGGGGCTATAGCTGGCTTGGATGATGTGCTGGCGGCCGACGCGGAAGCCAGGCGGCTCGCCTCTGAGCGCATCGAAGGCGGGTTGCGTGCGGCCGGGGAGCGCTCGCTCGAGGGCGCACGCGCATGAGTGTCGTCTGGTACACACTGTGGTTCGTCATCGCCGTGGGGCTCCTGGTCACCGTTCACGAGTTCGGCCACTACTGGGTCGCGCGCCGTCTCGACTTCAAGGTCCTCAGGTTCTCGGTGGGCTTCGGGCAACCGCTGTGGTCGCGGCGCGTCGGCAAGGACCGGACCGAGATTGCCATCGCTCCCATCCCTCTCGGCGGATACGTGAAACTCCTCGACGAGCGCGAGGGACCCGTGCCGCCCGAGGATCTGCCCCGATCGTTCACGCGCAAGCCCCCCCTGCAGCGCATCGTGGTGCTGCTCGCAGGGCCCGCCTTCAACATCCTCTTCGCCATCCTGGTGCTCGCCGGGATGATGTGCGTCAACGGCATCACGCAGTATCTGCCGGTGGTGGGCGATGTGACGGCCGGATCGCTCGCATCGAGCGCCGGGCTGCGCTCCGGCGACGACATCGTCGCGATCAATGGCACGGCCGTCGGCGAGCAGCGCGATGTCGTCTTTGCGCTCCTCGATGCGATGAGCTCGCGTGGCAGAGCGGACCTCGCGGTTCGCGGGACCAACGGAGCACTCCGCGACGTCGATCTCGAGGTACCCAATGCCGTCACGCGGCGCCACCTCACCGCGCCGTCGGAGCTCTTCGTCGGGTTGGGATTCCAGTTCTGGGAGCCACCCATTCCGGCAGTGCTCGGACAGGTCGTCGCGGGTGGGCCGGCGGCCCGCGCGGGCCTGCAGGAAGGCGACCGCATCCTCTCCATCGACGGTCATGCGGTGAAGGATTTTCAGGACATCGTCGCGCAGATCACGCCGCATCCGGGCGGGACGGTCAGTCTGACGTACGAGCGCAATGGCGCGACTCATGCGGTGCAGGTGGAAGTCGCGAGCGTGCAGGTGGACGGCAAGTACGTTGGCCGCATCCAGGCCGAGCAGGTGACGGACGTCCCCTACCCGCCGAGCATGATGCGTCACATCAGGGTGTCGCCCGTTACGGCCCTGGGACGCGCTTCGGAGGAAGCCTGGGACATGACGGCGCTGCAGGGAAGGCTCTTCTGGCGCATGATGCTGGGACAGGTATCGCTCAAGAACCTGAGCGGGCCGGTATCGATTGCCCAGTACGCGGGCCAGTCGGCGAGTCAGGGAGCGGACGCGTTCCTCGGCTTCCTGGTGCTGATCTCGCTGTCACTCGGTTTCCTCAACCTGTTGCCCATCCCGATCCTCGACGGCGGCCAGATCGTCTTCCAGCTGGTCGAGTGGGTGAAGGGCAGCCCGATGTCGGAGCGGGCGCAGGCGTTCGGGCAGCAGGTGGGGATTGCGCTGCTGATCCTCCTCATGGGGGTGGCGCTCTTCAACGACATCGCGCGCCAGTTCAGTTGAGTTTTTAGTGAGCGAGCGCCGGACCCCAAGAGGTCCGCACATCCCGCAGCGGTCCTAAGCCGCGGCGAGTGGGGTCGACTTACGTGATCGATGCAACAGTTGGGATCGGATGAGCCCGAAGGTGACAAAGTTGGGTAAGAGAACATGAAGCCGCGCGTCGTGCTGCTGGCCTCGATCGCACTGGCCGTCCATTCGGCGATCGCGCTCGCACAGGCACAGGCACAGGCCCAGGCTCAGGCGCCTACCGCCGACTCGGAGTTCACCGTCGGCGACATCAAGGTGGAGGGGCTGCAGCGCATCTCCGAGGGCACGGTATTCAACTATCTGCCGGTGAACATCGGCGATCACCTGACGCCGCAGCGGGTGCGTGAAGCCATCCGCGCGCTCTACCAGACGGGGTTCTTCCGTGACGTGGAATTACGCCGGGAGGGCAACACGCTGGTCGTCGTCGTGCTGGAGCGGCCGTCGATCGAGAGCTTCACCATCTCGGGCAACAAGGACATCAAGACCGAGGACCTGCAGAAGTCGCTGCGCAACATCGGGCTCGCGCCCGGCAAGATCTTCGACCGCTCGGTGCTCGATGACGTCACCCAGTCCCTGACCGATGAGTACTACAGCCGCGGCAAGTATGGCGTCGGGATCGACACCAGCGTCAGTCCGGATACCGACAATCGCGTGAAGGTCGCGATCAAGATCCGCGAGGGCGATCGGGCGGTGATCCGCTCCATCAACATCGTGGGCAATTCGAAGTTCAAGCAGAAGGAGCTGCTGCAGGCCTTTCAGCTGAAGACTCCCAACTGGCTCTCCTGGTACAGGCAGGATGACCGCTACTCGCGCGAGACCCTGGAAGGCGACCTCGAGCGGCTGCGCGACTTCTATATGGACCGCGGCTACGCCAACTTCCAGATCAACTCCACCCAGGTGCAGATCACGCCCGAGAAGGGCGACATCTTCATCGACGTCAACATCAGCCAGGGCGAGGTCTACAAGATCTCCGAGGTGAAGCTCGCCGGCACCTTCGTGGTGCCGAAGCCGGAGCTCGAGCAGCTGGTCGAGATCCATCCGGGGGAGATCTTCAACCGCAAGCTCATCACCGCGACTCAGAAGGTGATCCAGGACCGCCTGGGCGAGGACGGATACGCCTTCGCGAAGGTCGATCCGGTGCCGACTCCCGACGACAAGAATCACACGGTATCGCTGACTTTCTTCGTCGACCCGGGCAATCGCGTCTACGTGCGCAACATCATTTTCTCGGGTGAGACGTCGATCAACGACGTCGTGCTGCGCCGAGAGATGCGCCAGCTCGAGGGCGGTTGGCTCTCCAACGTGGCGCTCGAGCGTTCCAAGCAACGCATCCAGAAGCTCCCTTACATCAAGGATGTGAGCTACAGCACGACGCCCGTCACCGGGTCGGCGGACCAGGTGGACGTCGATTACAAGATCAAGCAGGGGCCGGCGGCGCAGCTCTCGGGCGGCATCGGCTATTCGGCCACCTACAAGCTGCAGCTGAACGCGAATTACGCGGATGCGGACTTCCTCGGCACCGGCAACCGTTTCGCCGTCGACCTCGAGGGCGGCGCATTCAACAAGGTCTACAGCATCCAGTACACGAATCCCTACATCACCATGAATGGGGTGGGACAGACGCTGTCGGCGACCTATCGCGACGTCACGCAGTTCGTGTCATCATCCTCGAGCTTCTCCTCGAAGAACCTGAGCATCGGTCCCACCTGGAGCTACCCGATCTCGGAGTTCCAGTATCTCTCCGTCGGTGCGGCCTTCGAGACCTCCAAGCTCCTCACCACCTCCTTCAGCAGCGCCCAGCAGGCGCAGGAGTGGGTGCAGCAGAACGGTCATCCCTACAGCCGCCTGGTGCACGAGGACTTCACCAACAACGACTTCGAGCTCTACGGCACCAATTTCAACGACATCCTGCTGGTCGCCGGCTGGGGGCTCGACTCACGCAACCGCTCGCTGTTCGCCGACCGCGGCAACCGCACGGCGCTCAATGTGCGGATCACGGCGCCGGGAAGCACGGTGAAGTACTGGATGGGGAACTTCATGTTCCAGCAGTACGTGCCGATCTGGCAGCACTGGCTCACCCTCTCGTTCCTGGAGAGCGCCGATTACGGCGCGCCGCTGGGCAAGACCACGGCCATCCCGCCCTATCAGCAGCTCTACGGCGGCGGTCCGGACTCGGTCCGCGGCTTCCGCGAGGACTGGCTCGGGCCGCGAGACAACTTCGGCAACCCGTACGGCGGCAATTTCCGCATCACCAGCCAGAACGAGCTCATCCTGCCCATGCCGGAGAAGTGGCGGCAGAACGCGCGGGTGAGCCTGTTCTTCGATATCGGCAACGTCTTCTACACGGGTAACAAGATCCAGTTCACCGGGCCGGATGGGGTGACGCCGGCCCTCTATCACCTCAATGGCTGGAACGACCTCAAGCGCTCGACCGGTATCGCGGTGGAGTGGCTGGCACCGCTCGGGCTCTTCCGGTTCAGTTTCGGCGTGCCGCTGAACTCCAAGCACGGGACCCTCACGACCTTTGGGGATGAGACCGAGGGCTTCCAGTTCTCCATCGGCCAGGCTTTCTGACGCGCTGGCGCGCGGGATCTTAACGGGGTTCGCGGGACGAACCCCGTCCGTATGGCGGCGCGAGGCGCGCCGGACAGAAGCGGTAATGGGGCCGACGGGAATGCTATTATTACTAGCTTGGCCGGCGTAAACGGCGTTCGGCACCAATTACACCGAGGTGGGTTTTCGTGAAGCGCTTGATCCGGTTGAGCTCATGGGTTGGCAGGACCGTCATTCCCGGCGGCCTAGCTCTCGTCGTGGCGACGACGCTGTCGGGGGCATTCGCAGCCGCGCCCGCGCAGGCCGCCGCGGCCGGGGCCGGGCTCAGGATCGCGGTCGTGAACTACGGCCAGCTGATCCAGGAATCACCGCAGGCGAAGGCGGCGGTCGCGTCCCTGCGCGCGGAGTTCGCGCCCAAGCAGCGTACCCTCCAGACCGAGGCCACGCAGCTCAAGGCGAGAGAGGACACGCTCAAGAAGAACGAGGCCACGATGACGCAGGATCAGCGCGATCAGGCGGAGGTCGAGCTGCGCGAGAAGTATCAGGATCTCGCGCGCAGGCAGAGCGAGATTCAGGACGACGTCAACACGCGGCGCAATGAGCTGATGTCACAGCTGCAGAAGACGCTGGTGCAGGTCGTACAGAGCTACGCCAAAGAGCAGCGATACGACCTCGTGCTCGCCGATGGAGTCATCTACGCCGACGGCGCGCTCGACATCACGCCTGCCATCCTGACCGCGTTGAAGTCACAGGGCGGCGCGGCCCGGCGCGCCCCGGCACGCGGCAAGTAGCCGGAGCACGGCGCGGCCGCTGCGGCTCTTCCATGGGCATCTCACTCGGGGAGCTCGCGGTCAGATTCGGCTGCGAGCTGCGCGGTAATCCTGATGCGCTCGTCGATCACGTGGCCACTCTGGCCAACGCCGACTCGCAGTCGCTTGCTTTCGTCGCCAACCCACGTTATCGCCAGCAGCTTGCGAGCACGGGTGCGGCAGCGGTAGTGCTCGATGCGGCGAGTGTCGCTGACTGCTCGACGGGGGCCCTGGTTTGTGAGAACCCTCACGCAACATACGCGAGGATCGCCGCCATCCTGCACCCGTTACCCCCGGCGCCGCCGGGGGTACACGCCTCCGCGGTGATCGCCCCCGGCGCGCGCATCGATCCGAGCGCCCACGTCGGTGCACTCTGTGTGATCGGGGAGGGCGCCGTCATCGGCGCACGCGCTTTCGTCGGTCCTCAGTGTCTGATCGAGGCGGAGGCAACAGTAGGCGAGGACGCCCGGCTCGCGGCGCGCGTGACTGCGTGCCGCCAGGTGAAGATCGGCGCGCGTGCCGTGATCCAGCCTGGAGCCGTGATCGGCGGCGACGGTTTCGGCTTTGCACAGGAGCGCGGCCGTTGGATCAAAGTGCCTCAGACCGGCACCGTGATCGTGGGTCCCGACGTCGAGATCGGCGCCAACACCACCATCGATCGCGGCGCGATCGAGGATACGGTGATCGAGGAGGGAGTGAAGCTCGACAATCTGATCATGATCGCGCACAACGTGCGGGTCGGTGCCCACAGCGCTCTTGCGGCTTGTGTCGGCGTCTCGGGCAGCACGAGCATCGGGCGCCGCTGCATGATCGGCGGCCAGGTGGGCATCGGCGGTCACCTCTCGATCAGCGATGATGTAGTCATTACCGGCTGCACCATGGTGAGCCATTCCATTGCGCGCCCCGGCGTATACTCCGGGGGCATTCCGCTCGAAGAGGCCCATGTCTGGCGCCGGCTGGTCGCGCGCTTCAAGCGCCTCGACTCGCTCGCCGTGCGGCTCAAAGCGCTCGAGCGCAACACCTCCGGCGGCCCCGATCAGGAAGAGGATGATGACTGAAGCGACGCAACTCGATATCCAAGGCATTCTGCGGTACCTGCCGCATCGCTACCCCTTCCTGCTCGTCGATCGCGTGCTCGAGTGGCACAGCGGCAAGAACATCCGTGCACTGAAGAACGTCACTTACAACGAGCCGTACTTCCCCGGCCACTTCCCCGGACGGCCGGTCATGCCCGGCGTCATCATCATCGAGGCGCTGGCGCAGACGGCCGGCATTCTCACGTTCCTCAGTGCCAACGTGATTCCCGATGCGGAGACGCGCTTCTACTTCGTCGGCATCGACAAAGCGCGCTTCAGGAAGCCCGTGCAGCCCGGCGACCAACTGGTGCTCACCGCGCAGGTCGAGCGCTACCTGAAGGGCATCTGGCGCTTCTCCACCGTGGCCCTGATCGATGATCACGAGGTGGCGCACGCGGAAATCATGGTGACGCCGGAGAGCGCGAAGTGATCGACAGCCACGCCATCGTCTCGCCGCGCGCAGAGCTGGCGGCGGACGTCACCGTGGGTCCCTTCAGTGTGATCGGTCCCGAGGTGCGCATCGGTGCGGGCACGGTGGTCGGGCCCCACGCGGTCATCAACGGACCGACCACGATCGGGGCGGGCAACAGGATATTCCAGTTCGCCTCGATCGGTGATGCGCCGCAGGACAAGAAATACGGCGGCGAGCCGACGCGGCTCGAGATCGGCGATCGCAACGTATTCCGCGAGAATTGCACAGTCAACCGCGGCACGGCCCAGGGTACGGGTGTGACCGTCATCGGTCACGACAACCTCTTCATGGCCTACTCGCACGTCGCCCACGACTGCTTGGTCGGCTCGAATACGGTGTTTGCCAACTGCGCCGCCCTTGCCGGCCATGTGGAGATCGGCGACTGGGTCACCCTCGGCGGCCTCACCGCGGTGCACCAATTCACCCGGGTCGGCGCGTACGCCTTCGTCGGGGGCGGGGCGATCGTCACCCGTGATGTGCCTCCTTACGTCATGGCAGCGGGCAACCCCGCGGAGCCGCACTCGATCAACTCCGTGGGCCTCAAGCGCAGGGGATTCACGGAGGAACAGGTTCGGTCCATCCGCGAGGCCTACCGTGTCGTCTATCGCTGCGACCTGAAGCTCAGCGAGGCGCTCGAGCGGCTCGAGCAATCCGCCGGCGAGCAGCCGGAGCTCCGCCTGTTCGTGGACTTCATCCGCAGCTCGACCCGCAGCATCGTCAGATGAGGCATGCGGCGCCGCTGCGCGTCGGCATCGTCGCGGGGGAATCATCCGGAGATCAACTCGGCGCCGCGCTCATCGCGGCGCTGCGCGAGCGCGTCCCGGACCTCGAGTGCTTCGGGGTCGCCGGGCCAAAGATGATCGCA
>Ga0134126_10007818_pt1 | contig 13413 bp, 8 predicted proteins | sample KB31752_FD_96881 | JGI IMG/M metagenome (GOLD analysis project Ga0134126, IMG submission 96881) | Terrestrial soil microbial communities with excess Nitrogen fertilizer from Kellogg Biological Station, Michigan, USA - KB3-175-2 | ecosystem: Environmental > Terrestrial > Soil > Unclassified ...
CATCGGCCTGGCGTGCCTGGCCATGGCTGACAGGCCGCAGGGTCGAGCCGACCTATCCGCGCGCTCGCTCGGCTGACGATGCCGTCAGGCCACGCGACGCTCAGCCATCGGCCGGCGGCTGAAAAGGGATGACCGCAGCCAGTGGGGGACGTTAGGTTGTCAGCTTGTGGATGATCCAGACGGGTACTTCGGGGAAACGGTAGCGGCGACGTACGACGATCCGGCGGACCGGGTATTCCAGCCGGAGGTTATCGACGCGACGGTCAGCCTGCTCGCCGAGCTGGCGGGCGGTGGGCATGCCCTTGAGCTGGCCATTGGCACCGGCCGGATCGGACTACCGCTGTCGCAGCGCGGCGTACCGGTGCGGGGCATCGAGCTGTCCAAGGCGATGGCGGCCAGGCTTCGCGGCAAGCCAGGCGGCGAGGCCATTACCGTGACCATCGGCGACATGGCCACCACTCGGGTGGAGGGCACGTTCACGCTCGCCTACCTGGTGTTCAACACGATCAACAACCTCACTACGCAGGAAGCGCAGGTCGCCTGCTTCCGTAACGTCGCCGGGCACCTCGTCCCTGGTGGCCAGTTCGTAATCGAGACCAGCGTCCCGCCCCTGCGCCAACTGCCGCCCGGCCAGGACATCCATGGGTACCGGCAAGCCCGGGCCGGATTGTCTCCTACAGCTTTGACCACGCCTGTCAGAACTACGACGGCCATTACGCCGAGTTCACCGACGGGACAGCGCAGTACCGGACGATACCGTTCCGCTATGCGTGGCCGTCCGAACTCGACCTGATGGCCCAACTCGCCGGGCTGCGGCTGCGTGACCGCTGGGCCGGGTGGAATCGCGAGCCCTTCACCACCGACAGCCGCTCGCACGTCTCGGTCTGGCAGAAGCCGGCCGCCTGACGCGGTTCACGTTTGGTGCCGACCGCGAAATCGTGCGCGGATGGGTGACGATCTTATCGCGACATGACTTATTGGTTGTATTATTAACAACAGCACAACGGACGATAAGTCCATGATGCCGCAAATTAGATAAATCTACCAAATTTTGGCCAACGGATAGCGTAACGGGGTGGGCCTTCTGTGGACATCAGCTCAGCCGAGTTCGCTGAGGGATCAGAAAACGGTAATGGTGTCGGGCTCCAGCCCCGCGCGTCTAGCGAACTGCTGAGGGCGCTTGACCGGCTGCAGGAGTCCTTTGACTCGAAGATCCGATACGACGAAACCCGCGATCGGCAGATCGCAGAGCTTCACGAGGAGCTTCAGAAGCACAGGCAGGGACTTTACGGACAGATTATAGGACCGCTGCTCAACGATCTCATCAGCCTGCATGATGAAGTAAGTAAGATCATCGCCACCACGAAACTCGCACACGCCGACGACGGGGATTTCGCGTTCCTTCTGTCAGCAATCGAGGAAATACTGGCCAGGTACCGGGTCTTGAGTTTCTATTGCGAAGGCGAGAGCGTCGAAAGGACCAGGCAGAAAGTTATCGAGGTGCTGCCGGCCGACGAGCGGGAACTTGACCGGCGGATCGCGCGCCGGGTCCGGCCCGGGTTCGAGTTGGATGGGAAAATTTTGCGCCCTGAATGGGTCGTCGCCTACTGCTTCACGCCAACGGAGGATTAGAGCCTTGGATAGCAAGCATGTATACGGCATTGACCTTGGTACGACGTACTCGTGCATAGCCGTTGTCGACGATCTATCCGGCAAGCCTTACCTGGTACCGAATGCCGAAGGCGACGTCACGACGCCGTCGGTCGTGCTCTTCGAGGACGAGAACACCAGGGTGGTGGGCAAGGAGGCAAAGAACACGGCGGTGCTCGACGCTGACCGGGTTGTCGAGATGGTCAAGCGCAACATGGGCGCCCCTGACTGGCGCTGGCCCTTCCTCGGCCAGGAATACTCGCCGGAAGAGATCTCCTCCTACATCCTGCGCAAGATCGTGGACGACGCCGAGCTGCAACTCGGTCTGCGTCCCGAGGACGTCGTCATCACGTGCCCCGCGTACTTCGGCATCCCGCAGCGCGAGGCAACCGCTGCGGCGGGCCGGATAGCTGGCCTCAACGTACTCGAGGTCATCAATGAACCCACCGCGGCAGCCATCGCCTACGGCCTGCAGGACGAGCGCGATCAAGTTGTGCTTGTCTACGACCTTGGCGGCGGCACCTTTGACGTCTCCGTCATCGAGATCAAGATTGGCTCTGTGTCTGTCGTCGCCACTGGCGGTGACCATGAACTCGGTGGCCGCGACTGGGACGAGCAGATAGTGACTTTCCTCGCCCAGGAGTGGATGCGGGAGACGGGCTCGTCAGATGATCCTTCCGCGTCTTCTGAGAGCCTGCAGGAACTGTGGCGGCGGGCCGAGGACGCCAAACGCAGCCTGACGGCCAGGACCGAGGTGAAAGTGCCGGTCAGCCACGCGGGCCAGCGCGCGACGGTGACTCTCACGCGTGAGCGATTCGAGGAGCTGACGCAACATCTGCTCGAGAACACGATGTCGTTCACCAGAGATACGGTCGCGATGGCCGAGCAACTCGGGCACCCCAAGATTGACCGGATGCTTCTTGTCGGCGGCTCGACGAGAATGCCGCAGGTCAGTCGGCGGCTGGAAGAAGAGTTCGGCCAGGAACCCCAGGTGCACGAACCGGACCAGTCGGTCGCTAAGGGTGCCGCCGTCTACGGGCAGAAACTGAGCATCGGGCGGCGCATCAACATAGAGATAGCCAAGGAACTTGGCAGGTCACTCGATCAGGTCGAAGAGGCCGAGATAGCACCGGAGATAAAGGAACGGGCCGAGCGGGCGGTCGCCGACGAACTTGGCATGCGTCTTCCCGCACTCAAGAAGCTGAATGACATGCAGGTCACCAACGTAGTCAGCCACAGCTTCGGCGTGGTGGCCGTCAGGGATCCCTCTGGCCTGGTGCAGTTCATTTCCAATCTGGTGCTGGCTCAGCAACCATTGCCGGCGAAGCGGACGCGTGAGTACGGCACCCTCGAAGACAACCAGCCCGAAGTCCAGCTCCGGATCATGGAAAGCGTTGCGCGTGCCGATGAGATCGATGACCTCGATGAGGGAAGCGAGGTCGGCTATGCCATCCTCCCGATGGCACCGAACCTGCCCGCAAACTCGCCGATCGAGGTCACCTTCGACTTGAACACAGAAGGTCGCCTGCATATCACGGGAAAGGACATGGCCGCTGGCGGTAGGACCGTGACGGCGGTTATCGAAACCAACCGGGCGCTCTCTGAGGATGAACTCGCCCGCGCGACGAACCGCGCTCGTGATGTTAGGGTCACCGGATAGCGCGATGGGAGCGGCTATGGCGGGTCCGGCCATTGGCATGGACCTAGGCACGACCTACTCGGCCGTGGCGTGGATAAACGCGGACGGCGAGCCTGAAGTCATTCCCGATGACGAGGGTAATACGCTAACGCCGTCGGTAATCAGTTTCGCCAGCGGCAGGCCCGTCGTCGGTGGCGAGGCCAAGGTGGACCAAGCCACTGGCGTCTCAGACGTGATGGCGTTCTTCAAGTCGAGCATGGGCGATCCAGCTTTCAGCTGCCATATCGCCGGACGTGACTGGACGGCCACTGACCTGTCGGCTCTGGTGCTTGAGCATCTGAAGGCCCAGGCCGAGCGCGCTCTTTCCAGGCCAGTTACTCAGGCGGTGGTGACGGTGCCTGAGTACTTCACTCACCCGCAGCGCGCGGCGACGATCGAAGCCGGCCGCCTGGCCGGTCTCGAGGTACGGCGCATCATCAGCGAGCCGACCGCGGCGGCGCTCGCCTACGGGCTTCGGCCTGGTGCGGGGGTCAGCCAGTTCGTCGTCTATGACCTAGGCGGCGGCACTTTCGACGTGTCGGTGGTGCGGATAAGCGCGGAGGGCGTGGAGGTGATCGCGGCCGCTGGTGATCACGAGCTCGGCGGCCGCGACTGGGACGACCGGCTGGCTGGCAGCCTGCAGCAGCGCTTCAGCCGTGACGTCGGCAGGGACTTGTTCGCTGGCAACCCTGGCGAGTTGCTCGTCGAGGTGGAACGGCTGAAGCGGGCGCTGTCGGCCCGCAAGAGCGTCGAGACGCAGTTCGGGTCGGCCGGGAAGACGATGAATGTCGTGGTGACCAGAGCCGAGTTCGAGGAGATGACGAGCGACCTGCTCGAGCGGACGGTGCAGCTCACCGAGCAGGCGCGCACCGACGCCGGGCTGACCTGGTCGGACATAGACGGCGTGCTCCCGGTTGGCGGCTCGACGCGGATGCCGATGGTCAGGGCCAGGATCGAGCAGATGTCCGGGCGTCCGCCGGTTAGCGGCATCCATGCTGATCAGGCGGTCGTAGTCGGCGCCGCGGTTCAGGCCGGCCTGCTTGTGCCCGATGGGGCCGCGACCAGGGCCAAGCTGGCGCCGCGCAAGGTCACGGACATCGTCGCGCACAGCCTCGGGATGATCGCCGAGAGCCCTGATCGCTCAAGGTACCTGAACAGCGTGCTGCTCAGGCGCAACACTCCGATTCCTTGCGTGGCGCCGCGTCCTTACCAGTTCGACGTCAGCGGCACCGGCAAGGATCTGCTTGAAGTTTTCCTGACCCAGGGGGAGAACGAGGATCCCGCCGACTGCACCTATCTCGGGAAGTATGTTGTGACCGGATTTCCGGTTAGCGCTCCCGGCGCGGCGGTTGTGGATATCAGTTACGCCTACGACGAGAACGCTGTCGTCAGTGTCTCCGCTACCGAGCGGGCCAGCGGGACGCCGCTGGCGGTCGACGTGCAAGCGCTGCCGCCGGACGTCCCTTACCGGTTCCATGAACCGCCGGCCGCCCTCGCCTCACGCGGTCCGACGACGGTCTACCTGGCCTTCGACCTCTCTGGCAGCATGTGGGGGCGGCCGCTGACCGAGGCGCAGAAGGCTGCCGAGGCTTTCGTCAGCCAGGTTGACCTGACCAGCACATCGGTCGGGCTTATCTCGTTCTCAGATTCCGTCATTGTTGAACTCCAGGCCAGCCAGAACGCCACCGCGATAAGCCAGGCGATCTGCGGCTTGCGGAATGGCCGGACCGGGATCGGTAACGCAGGACACCCGTTTGACGACCTTTACGACTTGCTGCACGGTCGCGGCGGCCGTCGTTATGCCGTCGTACTCGCCGACGGCGTCTGGGAGAAACAGCCGTACGTCGTAACCAGGGCGCAGCGCTGTCACCAGGACGGGGTCGAAGTCATAGCGATTGGCTTCGGACAGGCCGATCGCCGTTTCCTCGATGACATCGCTTCATCGACTGAGCAGGCATTCTTCACTGACCTGAATCAGCTCACCGAGGCGTTCAGCACAATAGCCCGCGAGCTTACCGAAAGCGGCAGCTTGCCCGGCGCAGGAGTAGGCGAGCCTTGACCCAGGAGACTAACCGGCCGAATTTTTTCCTCATTCTAGGTCTTGATCCTGACCGTCCCTGGGATCAGGCCGCTTTTGAGCGCTCACTGCCCGAACATCGTTCTATCTGGAGTCGTCAGCGAAACGGCGTCAGCACGAATCCGGTGACTATGACGGCGCGTTGGTGTCTCAGCAATCTCAGAGAGATCGAGCGCGTGATGCGGGACCCGGCGTTGCGCAGTCGAGAGCAGGCGGCGGCTCGCCAGGTCCGGGCCGATGGCCGGCGCCGTCGCCACGATGGTCTTGTCGAGAGGCTCGACCTTGTGCTGGCGAAGGGTTTCCTGTTCGACGTCGAACTTCGGGCGCTGGAAGCCGAGATGGACGAAGTCGGCGTCGATTCCGCGCTGCGCGGGCGGCTGACCGGGGTAGAAGTCCGCTCGGTCGAGCAGGCGCGAGCGAATCCCGAGCGTCTGCATCCCGCGACAGAACTCTCCATCAAGGCGAGTCTGGCTACCCTGCAAGAGCCAAGTCTTTACGCCGCGCTGGCCAGAGTCGACAAGACCATCACCGAGGCCAGCCCGAGAGACAAACTGCTCGCGGCGGCCGCCAGCCTTTACCGCAAGGCGCAGAACACGGCGGTCAAGACGAAGCCGGAAGTCGGGGCGATGCAGCAGCTCGCCGGTCACGCCACGCGGATCTTCGGCGACGACGACCTCACTCGCCGGTACAACAACTCGATGCTGCTGGCGCCGCTCGATGAACTCGCTGAGCGGTACGAGAAGAACCTGGCGCCTGTTCGCGCGCTTGATGCCAGCCAGGTGGAGCGGTTCCTGCAGGCCGCCGCCGAGAAGGGGATCGACCCGGTCCTGGCCAGGGAGTTCCTGGTCAGCTACTTCGGCGAGCGCAACTGGAGGGTGGAACTTCCCGGCACGGCCAGCGAACGCGCGCTCAAGCGTCTGTTGCCGTGTCCCCGCTGCGAGAGGTTGAACGAGCCCGATGCTCCGTTCTGCCGCAGCTGCGGCCGGGTCATGCGTGAGCAGTGCCCGCGCTGCGGCCTCGAAGTGCCCATCGCAGCTAAGGTCTGCCCGGCGTGCAGCTTCCCGGCCGGGCAGCGCGACTGGGCGGAGTACCTCGTCGAAGAGGCCGAGTCGGCTGCGGGCCGGGAGGACGTCGGCGCGGCCGTCGAGAATGTCGTCCGGGCTGAGCAGGCCTGGCCGGCCGGCGCTGACAGCACAGACGACCTCGCCGTCCGCATTCGCTCGGCTCGGATGAGCATCACGCGCCTTCAGGCGGCAAGGGGTCAGGAGGCGAAAAATATCGCCGAGCTAATGCAGGACGACCAGTACCGGACCGCCCTGTTTCGGCTTCGCGGCCTGAGCGTTCCGCTACCTTCGGCCGGCGAGCTGATCGCCGAATGCGAGCGGAAGATCGCCCAGGCCCATGAGCTGGTCCGTTCCGCCGAGCGACCGGGCACCTCCGGCGAGCGGAAAGCGGACCTCTTCCTGCGGGCGCTGCGGATCTGCAAGGACTATGAACCGGCCAGGCAGGGACTTGAGTCGATCCCGCCCGAGCCGCCGCATGACCTGCGGATCACCGTCGATGAGGACCGGATGGTCGTCAGGCTCGACTGGGAGCAGGACTCCCCTGCTGGCTGTGCGTGGGTCGCGGTCAGGGCGGAAGGCGTGAAGGCTCCAAGCTCGGCGGCGGACCTGCGCGGGCAGCGGGTCAGCCGGGGGATCTCGTCCCCGAACTGGATTGACCCTGACCCGGTGATCGGTGCGCCCGTTCGCTACGCCGTGTACACGCAGCGCGGGGCGGTCTTGTCGGTGCGGGCCGCGATCGCTGCCGATGTGGTGTTTATTACCATGCCAGCCGAGCTGACAGCCAAGCCCGCTGACCGTGCCATCGAGCTGACCTGGACAATCCCGCCAAGTGCCCAGGGCATCGAGCTGCAGCGAGCAGAGGCCGGCTCGTCGGCGCCGCCGGTCTACCTATCGGCCGAGACCGGGCAACGCCACCTGGTGGACCGCAAGTTGAAGAACGGGACTCGCTACCGGTACACGATCCGCGCCAGATTCGCCGACCCGACCGCCGACCGGCCTGGTGCGGTGCGCTACGCACCGGCCGCTGTGGCCGAGGCGACACCGAGCCGACCGCCGGAACCACTACGCGCGCCGCACGCCCAAGGTGGCCCGCCGCGATCGGGAATGTCGTTCTACGATCACGAGGTCGTGCTCCGCTGGGAAGCGCCAGAGCGGGGGGTCATCAAGATCCTCAGAGCCAAGCCGCACGTCATGCTGAGGCCAGGAGACGACCTTAGCGATGCTCAGCTGGCCAGCCACGACCACGTGCACATCGGCCAGCCTCCGTGGGCGCACACCCTGCGCGGTTTTGGGCCCTACGTTCAGTATTTCCCCGTGCTGGCCGTCGACGACCGCTGTCACGTCGGCCATCCCCGGCGTTACCTGGCTAGCCCTGAGGTCAGCGATCTGACAGCCGACTACGTGAGCACCTCAGTCCGGCTGCGCTGGATTTGGCCGCAACTCGCCGAAGAGGCGCTGGTGGCCTGGGACGAGAACGCCGAGTTGCCCGATCCGCTGGCCGGACCGATGCAAGCACGCGTCCCCAGGACCGGGGGTGAAGCGACCGGGAGCTTTGACATCCCGGTGGACGCGGTCGCGAAGTTGTTCGTGCTTGTCGCGGTCGTGGCTCGGGCTAACGGCCATGAGTTCATCTCATCAGGCGCCCCGATCAGCGTGCAACGACCATCCGTCGCTCTGCGCTACGAAGTAAGGCCGGCTGGGCGCCGAAGCGAACTAGTGCTCAGGCCAGCGCGCCCAGCCTGGCTGCCGGCGCTTGAGTTGCGCGGCCGGACCGACAACCGGCCGGCCGGCCGCAGCGACCTGCTGCTGCTTGAGTTGCAGCCTGACCTGTCCGAACGCGAACTGGTCAGGAAGTTCGCGCTCGGACCGGCCTCGCCGCGATCCTGCCGCCTCTTCGTGGCCAATAGCGGCGACGACTACGGCGTCTACATTATCCATCCCGACTAGGTCGGCGGCTCGGTTATCGTGGTGCATTGCTGCGGTTCGAACAAGTAAACTTCAAGTTGCGACGAGTTCGGCTCAGCGCCGATGATCTGCTCATCAAGATAGGCCGCACTCCGGAAGCCGAGTTTCTGGTTCGGCAGGGTCATCAGCACCTTTTTCACGAAACCGTCAACGACCAATGCATAGCTGCTGGTCTCGGCATTTCCGGTGTAGATGATCACGAATCCAGCCCGTCGCTTCTTAAGCCCATGGACCCGCTCTACCTGCTGTCGCACCGAGGCATCGGCGGTCCGCGAACGGCTAGTCAGGCCGGTCGGGTTGATGACCAAAGGCACTTTCACCGGGTGGAAGCGATCGAGCGCAGGCTGGCTGCAGACCAGCTTCTTAGTGACAGGTCGGTGCGGAGTGTGAACGCCTACGGTATTCGCTACCAGGAATGCCATCGCGATCGCGAGCATCAGATCGGCGAAGAGCCATCCGGTACTTCCGAACACTGAGCGGCTCGTTTCACTCAAACCGCTCCTTCCGTATAGCATGTGCCCCCCCTTTGTTAAGGGTCCGTCAAGTACCCGCATACCGGCGAGATCTGAAGATCCGCCGCCAGAAACCCGCCTGCGCGCCGCTGCTCAAGGCAGCCGCGGCCACCCTCAGCTCTCGGGTGATGCGATCTAGCGCGGACGATGTCGTGTCGAGCGCTTTGGCGGAAGAGCCGAGCGCCGAGGTAGTCGTCTTAAGGCTGCCTTGTACCGACCGAAGGTCGCGGCTAGCGTCCGTGACGTTGCCGGCCAGGTCCTTGAGCCCAGACATCACCTCACCGCGCAGAATCTCGGCGGTCGATTCCATGGCCTTGGCTGAGCTGTCCATGCTGGCGACGTTTGTGGTTACCTGATCGGCGAAGTCGCGCTGGGACTCCGCGACCTTCGCCAGGTTCGCGCCGATCTCGACGCCCACCTTCGCATGATCCTTAGCACTGGTCGCCAGCACCTTCGCCGAGTCGCTCATCGCTTTGATCCCGGTGGTCAACTCGGTCACTCCGGCCCGATAGGTCTCGTGGTGCTTGCCGAACTCGTTGACCAGCCCGTCGAACTTGCCGAGCAGCGGATTTAGCTGCTGCTCAATCACCCCCACGACTTCCACGGCGGTCCTCTCCATGAACTGCCGGTATTCCTCTTGCACGGTGCTGAGGGCCTTATTGACTTCCTGGGAGAACGTCTCGATGAACTCGCGTTCCTCGGTATGGACCTTCGCCAGGTCCTTGCTCGCCCGCTCGATGGCTTCCCGGCCTGCCGTGGCCAGCTGCTTGGTCTGATCCATCGCGTCAGTGATGATGCGCTTTGCGCTGTTGGCCCATTCCTCAGCGGAGTCAGGCGCTCGGCCCAGGCCGCGGCCAATGGCGACCGCCAGATCGCCCATGGCGGAGTCGATCAGCTCAGCGACCGCCGTCTGCCGCTGCGTCAACCGGGCTTCCACGAAATGGATCCGGACCGTGAAGACGAACACGAGGCCGAGAAGAGCAAGATCCCATATCGCGAATGTCGAGAACTTGGGGATGTAGCTGGAGATGGAGCTGCCGCCGAAGTGCTGCTGCCACAGCAGAAGGAACGGCTTGTTAACCCGGCCAGGGTGATGCGCGAGCTCTCTGCTGTATTCAATGCTTGCCCAGGCAAGCGCCAGCCAGGTAAACAGCAGGGGCATCACGGCCAGGGTGTTCCGCGCCGAGTGAAGGCGGTGTACCCGGCGGCTCAGCTTCGCCGAGAACTCCTCCACGGCTCGTTCTGGGCCGACGACGCGGTTCAGAGTAATGAAGTCGACCTGATCGGCGAGTTCGTCAACCCGCCTTAGCCTGGCGAGCCCTTGGTCTGCACCTTCGGCCGTGAGCTTGGCGCAGGCCTCGGTGAGCCTGTCCGCTGCGCGCTCGCCAGGCGCGCCCATGCTTCTCAGTTTCGTGAACGACCCGCTCCCGCCTCCGGAAGTGCCCGTCTGCTCTTCGGAAGACCCATCGTTTTCCGTAGTCATCCGCCCCGCCCTATCTCAGTTATCTCGACCCAGTTGTCGCGCTATCTGCGGCTACCCCGGCGCTAGCGCAGAATGTCCTATTGGTCATATCTTCTCGTGACTCTGCGCCGCCGCCCCTCGACTAATGCGGATTACCCCGTGGCCATGCCATAGGGAACGCTAACCTCATAGCGTAGCAATCATAGGCACATCGATATACTACCGGTCTACGGTTGAATAATGACCCAGTACTCGGGTTCGGCTGGGGGCCAAGATAACGACAGATACGTCATAAATTTGGCACTAATGCTTCGGGAGACTATCGGTGGCGGACAAGGGCGGGGTCTGGCGGGCTGTGGTCGCGTCCTTGGTCGCGGTCGCACCGCTGGCCCTGGTGACCGCGACTCATACGAAGCTCGTCACTCACCCTTCCGTGGCAGCCGTCCTCATCCTTGTCGGCTACGAGGTCTTCGTCTTCGTCGGCGGCTTCGTCCTGCGGGTCTGGCGGATCCTTGAGGCTGAGTGGACCAAGCGGCTAGCCGCCTGGCTTAACTCCACCGTGACCCGCTGGCTGGTCGGCTACGGGCGGAGTTACCGCCAGGGCGTCCGGCTCATGCACCGCTACTTTGACGATGAACCCCTTGCCTACCGAGGCGAGAACCCGGTCGCCATCGAGGATGTCTGCGTGGACGTCGGGCTCGTCCGACGCCCGCCAGGAAAGATCACCAGCGCGCCCATCGCAACGGACATCGCCGATACCGACGCCGAACTCACGCGGCTCCCTATCTGGCCGTTCCTTTACAACCAGAAATCCGGGCCGGCCAGGCTGACCATCATCGGCGCACCCGGCAGCGGGAAGACAACGCTGTTGCGGCGTATAGCGTTGGATGTCACGAGAAAACGTCATCGGGAAATTAGACCGCGACGATCGATTCCGGTGCTGCTCTTCTTGCGCGACTGCTTCAGCGAGATCGTGGCGAACCCGCGGGTAAGCCTCCCCGCTTTGATCGAGGGTCAAGTCGAGCCATTAGCTGGTAAGCCTCAGACGGACTGGTTCGAGAAACGGCTGGCCGCGGGTCAGTGCGTGGTCATGTTCGACGGTGCTGACGAAATCGCCGACCGATCGGATCGACAGACGGTGCTTGAGTGGATACATCTGCAAGCGGCACGTTACGCGGGCAACGACTATCTGGTGACGTCTCGTCCGCTCGGGTACCGGGACTATTCGTTCAGGGACGCGATCGTACTGCAGGTACGCGAGTTCACTCCTACCCAGATCAAAGACTTCGTTGAACGCTGGTATCGATCCGCCGAGCGCAACCCGCTCGCCGAAGCGGGGGGCAGGATCAGCGGAAAGACATCGGCGGAGGCTAAAAGGCTGCTGGAAAGAATCGACACGACGGCGCTCGCGCAACTCGCGGCCAATCCCTTGCTGCTGACGATGATCTGCCGGGTGAACCGCCACCGGGGCGAGCTGCCCACTACCCGGCCCGAGCTCTACCAGGAATTCTGCGACGTTCTGCTGGAAAACTGGCCACGCGGCAAGAGGCTGCCTGACCGGCTCCGGCTGCCGCCGGGCGCGAAAGCGTCGGTACTTCGCGAACTCGCCTTTACCATGATGGAAAGCCGGGCAGAGAAGCCGTCGGCCAAGGAAATGGCCAAGATGATAAGGGTTCCGCTCAGGCGAATTAACACCAGGATCGATCCAGAAGACTTCCTGGCGAACATCCGCGGCACCGGCTTGCTCACCGAAAGCGAGCACGGAGACTACGATTTCGTCCATCAGACCTTCCGCGAGTACCTCGCGGCCACCGCCATCGTCGAATCAGGCAAACTACGCATGCTTCTCGAGAACGTCGCTGACCCGAGGTGGCGCGAGACCAGCTTGTTCTATGCCGCGATCGCCGGAGCTGACCGGATCGTTGAGGCTTGCCTTAAGTCAGACAAGCTGCCGGCGCTCGCGCTCGCCTTTGACTGCGCGGATGCCGATCGTAACCTTGACAACGGGTTGCGTAGCCAGCTCAAAGTGCTGCTCGCGGAGGCGACTGACCCGAAAGTCTCCGCTGAGCGCCGCCGGCTGGCGGCGGCTGTCACTGCCACCAGGGAGCTACGTCCTGTCATCCGGCTGACCAGCAACGTCCTCATGTGCGACGCGCCGGTGAGCCGCGAACTGTTCGAGATCTTCGTCTCACAGTCGAGGGCAGAATTCCCCAGTCGCGACCCCATGGGCGATGTCGATGCCGCCACCAGGTCAGCGGCCGTTGGCGTTAAAGGGCCTGAGGTACTTGGCTTTCTCTCGTGGCTCAAGGGCCTTTTTGGCGATCTAACGCTATTCCGCCTGCCAGTTCGAGCCGAGGCCGAGGACCCGAGGTTTGTCGCGAAGAACCACTACGTCTGGCTCGCATCGCCCGATGAGCCACAAGGACTCGATATCTGGGTGCCGCCAGGCGCCGAGCACCCTTATGTCGTCTCCGATCGTCAGCTCCGCGAGCGAGCCGAAGCTGACAGCACTGGCTACTTCGGTAATGCGCTGGCGACAGCACTGGCCTTCGCTCTCGTGCACACGCTCACTGTCGCCGATACGCTGTTGCGGATTCGCGACCGCCCGCAGGACCGGCAGCGGGCCACCGAGATACGCAGAAAGCTGAGTCACGCTGGCGACCTAGCTACGCGATCCATCAACCAACTGGCGCGAGGCGCTGATAACGGTCTCGACCTAGTGCTCAAGAGCACACTCAGATCCGTCAAAGGTAGTGCGACACTCGAAGGCCCGGCTCGTGATCTGACCGACGCTATCGCCGCTTCCGTCGATATCTCGTTCGCTCGCGCCATCGACCTGGCTGTCGACCTCGCCCGCTTCCGCGCCATCGACCTGGATGTCAGCATTCGCGTCCTGAGCAGCCATATCACCGGCACCCCTCAACAGGAATCACTGGTCACGCTTTCCCGGCCAGCCAGCCGGGCCCGCGATCTCATTGTGACCGGTGGCCGAGTACTCGCCGACG
>Ga0134126_10007819_pt1 | contig 13411 bp, 16 predicted proteins | sample KB31752_FD_96881 | JGI IMG/M metagenome (GOLD analysis project Ga0134126, IMG submission 96881) | Terrestrial soil microbial communities with excess Nitrogen fertilizer from Kellogg Biological Station, Michigan, USA - KB3-175-2 | ecosystem: Environmental > Terrestrial > Soil > Unclassified ...
CACCGCACTGTCCTTATGCACGTCCATAAGGACAGTAAGCTACGCAGCCGACCTTTTCACAAGGCGGCCTTGCTCGGATGCGTACCTCGTTGCCGGCGTCCAAAAACCAGCACAACAGCGGACGTAGGCTCTGGCCGGCCAAACCTACGCCGCCGCACGATCTTCCTTTTCCGCCCCGCGCATCACAATCTTGAGCACATCATCCGGCAAGGGCCGCTGCAGCGCCTTCGCCTCGTCCCACGGCGCCCGCATCCAAACGCCGCGCTCTTCGTCCGTCGTCAAGACCACCGACACGGCGCAAACGGCAAGCATCCGCCGCGCTCAGCGACCTGCATCAACGCCTCGATGGCCGCGCGCTATGCCGGCGCGCCGTGCTCGCGCTCTTGGAGCTCGGTGATGTAGGTCGCGGCATCACGCAGGGCGCGCAGTTCACCGTCATTCGGCAGTGGGATCGGAGCTGAGGCGCGGTGCCAAAGACGCTGGCAAGCATGGCATGATGACCACAGGTACGCCGGCGGGGAACGCCGAAGCATGCCGCGCAGATAGTGAGTGCGCGGTTTCGCCGCAATGGCAGCCGCGCAGGCAACGGCTATGTTGTGGGCATGACCTACACCATCGAGAGCGATCTGCGCATCGCACGGCTCTGTCTGCACGCCGGACGCCTGCAATCGGGCGTTTAGCCGGACGGTGGATCGCGCCGTCCGGGCTCTCTTCCTTCATTGACAGCTTTGGTTGTGGCCTCCCGCTTCAAGAGGAGGTCCGACTTGAATCGCACGAAAGGACTGTGCAGTGTCTATGCCCCTGCCCGTTGTCGCCATCAAAGCATCCGAACGCTACCGCCTGGAGCGCCTCGCACGCGTCGCCGCAGATCAGGGCGACGTGGACGCGCTGTTTCTGCTGGGCGAACTGACCCGCGCTGAATCCGTCTCGGATGATGACGATCCAGGTGTTCTGCGATCGCGCGTCACGATGGGGTCCTGGGTCACGTACTGGACGGAGGCCGGCACCTTCGGTGTGCCGCGCAATACCAGGCAACTCGTCTACCCGGACCAATACAGGTCCTGGAGATATCACCTCTCGATACTGAGTCCGCTAGGCGCAGCGCTGATCGGCCTGCGAGCGGGAAGCCAAATGCCGTTCTTCCAGCACGGGACCATGTACTACGTGCGGGTCGAAAGCGTGGACAAGTCATCGTCAAACGTCGTGCGGCTGCTCTTCAACAAGGCGGCCAGCATCGGACACAACGGCCCACCGCCGGACGACGATCCGGGGCCGAACGCAGCTTAAACCGAAAGGAGAATGCAGTGAGCAAGAAGAAGGCCGAACCCTTGTTGCCGCCGATCACGGTGACAGCAGACGACATGCGCCGCCTGAGCGCGTTAGCAGATTCTAGCGAGACGGTTTTCCCGCGCGTGGCTCACTTTCTGGCACGCGAGATGGAGCGCGCAAGCCAGGTTGGGGATGCTTGCTGCCTGAATGGCACCGTTCGCATGGGGTCGCAGGTGCGCTACTGCGACGACAAAACCGGCGAGGTCCGGGATGTGGTGCTGGTGTATCCGCACGAGGCGGACATCACGCTGCGGCGCATCTCGGTACTCACGCCGGTCGGGGCCGCGCTGATCGGCCTGTCGGTCGGCCAAACAATCAAGTTCAAGACGCCGGGCCATCAAACCCGATCGCTGACCGTCCTGGGCGTGTCCAACTGATGGAGGGAGAGATGCACGACGTTTCGAAGAGAGAAGCTTTCCTGACGGCGGCGACGTTCATCGTCATTGTGGTCGCCGTGACCATCCTGGTCAACTTCTTCAAGGCTTGACGTCAAATGCGGGCGCTCGCACGCGTGGGCGCCCGCGCTATCCGTGGAGGCACGCCATGCGCAACGACTTGGGCAATGAGGCTGGCCTGATCGTGCTCGGCATCACGATGGGGCTGATCGCGCTTCTCTGGGGCATGGTCTACGTGATGAAGCTGCTTACATTATGCATGCACAGCGGCACTCACCAATGTGCCGAGATTACTCTAGCAGGCGCCGAATTCACATCACCCGCGCGGGAAAACCTGGCCTTTTGATGACCAATGTCAATGCGGCCGTTCTGCACCGGCTAAACGGCGTCGGCCAAGCTCCATCAGTTTGCGAGCGGCGGCAGCGGGATCGGCAGGGGCCATCAGAGACGAATTTCATGCCGAACTCGATACAGACGGCCTAGAGTACGCCGTGGCGCAGCTTGCGTTCACTGCGGGAAATTAGGACGGCGGCACGTCGAGGTCAGGCGAGCAAGATGGCGGGATGTTGTGGTTCAACCGCTTTCGAAAGACCGTCAATGCGTATTGCCAGCACAGAGCCGAGCGCGGCAATTACAAGCAGTACGAGCCCTCCGATTGCCCAAAGCTCAGCAGAGATATGACCTTCCATTGTTTTTGCCCCCCGGCCGCCGCTATTGCCGTCGGCCTGGTAGTTCCTTCCACGTTCCCATCCGCGGCAGGTGGTCGCAGAGATTTTCGTCATCTTGATTCCGATCCGCCTGCCACCAATCTGACCCGTATTAATGGAATCCGGGCCCCTCTGACGAGGACGCCGAGTTCATCGGCCAACCCTCGTGATGTCGGATTACCTTTCCCGCGCTTGGCGCGACGGATCGGCCGATCAAGGGTCCGCTCTCCTGATAACCCTGATCAGCCATCCTTTGCTCCTTGCGTGGTCATCGACGCAAGCTTTGAGGAGCAACACGGTGTCTGCACGAGAACACGTAACCCCAAATCAGGGCGAGATCATCGAACTTTCCAACGTTCACGAACGGGCCGCGGCGGCGCTGGTGACAGTGGGCGCGATGGTCGCCGTCGCCGACCGGCGTGTGTTGGCAGTGGAGCGGGATGAGGTCGTTCATTTCATCAGCGACCTTGGCTTGGCAGTGCAGCTTACCGAGTCGCGCCTCGCCGCAATGTTTGATGAACGCGTAAAACGGCTCCAGCAACGGGACTTTGCCGTTGCCATCATCGATGCGCTGCGGCCGGTATCGGAGTTGTCGCTTTCGTCCGAATTGCTTGCGATTTCGGAACGTGTCGCTGTAGCGGACGAGACGCTGCATCCGCATGAGGTGCTGGCGATCAAGCTCTTGCGCCTGCTTACACCGGGACTCCCGTGGACGAAGCCGGTTGAGCAGACGCAACCGGCATCCAGAGCTGGGCAACGTCGTGGTCCGGAGCATGACCGTGAACGCGATCTCTGACGGAAGCCGATCATCGCGTACGCCCCGTTATTCGTCCGGCGGTGATTGGCGCCTGGAGGCATTGATTGATCGCCTGCCGCTGCGTGTTGGCGGCGCTGTGTCCTACTTGCTGCAGCCGAAGAGCCGCTGGGTGAGGATCCCCGCGGGCGTGCTACTGATCGGCGGTGGCCTGCTGTCTTTCCTGCCGATCCTGGGCGTCTGGATGCTTCCGGTTGGTCTTGCGCTGCTTGCCGAAGATGTGCCGGCCTTTCGGTCGACGCGCTCGAAGGTTCTGGACTGGATCGAGCGGCGTCGGCCACAATGGCTTAGTCCGTCATCGAAACCGAACAAGCCGTCATGACCGATTTTATCGCACCCGACGCGCTCACGGCGCTGCTTCAGGTCGTGGTTATTGACCTCGTGCTTGCCGGCGACAACGCGGTTGTAATCGGGCTCGCCGCCGCCAGCCTGCCAGCCGATCAGCGCCGGCGCGCCATCGTGGTCGGCATCGTCGCCGCCACTGTGCTTCGCGTTGCATTTGCCAGCGTCGCCATGCAGCTCCTGCAGCTTGCAGGCCTGCTGCTTGCAGGCGGCCTCTTGCTCTTGTGGGTCTGCTGGAAGATGTGGCGCGAGCTGCGTCTCTCGCACGCGCCCGCAACAAGTGGCTTGGCGTTCAGTCGCGGTAACAACGGCTCTCTGGTTTATGCGCCTTTGCCGCGCAAGACGTTTGGCCAGGCTGTCGCGCAGATTGTGCTCGCGGATATCTCGATGTCCCTGGACAACGTGCTCGCCGTCGCCGGTGCGGCACGAGAGCACCCGTTCGTTCTCGCCTTCGGCCTGCTGCTTTCGGTCGCGCTGATGGGCATTGCCGCCGATCTCGTCGGTCGCCTGTTACAGAAGCATCGGTGGATCGCTTATGTCGGACTGGCGATCATTCTCTATGTCGCCAGCGAGATGATCTATCGCGGTGTTCACGAGCTGGCGCCGGTGATCCAAGTCCATGAAGCAGCCTTGAGAAGCCTCTTCGCGTTTCAGTAATTCGGAGTGATGCATGACATCTGAAGCTCAAGACGTGCCGACCAGCCGCGATAAAAACCCACAGATTGGCATGTTCGCCAAGCTGATCTTCGGCTCGCGCTGGCTGCAGCTGCCGCTCTATGTCGGCCTCATCGTCGCGCAGGCCATCTATGTGCTTTTGTTCGTGAAGGAGCTCTGGCATCTGACGGTCGACTGGCACCATGTCAGCGAACAACAGATCATGCTTACGGTGCTAGGACTAATTGACGTCGTCATGATCTCGAATCTCTTGGTGATGGTGATCGTAGGAGGCTATGAGACCTTCGTCTCCCGGCTCAACCTGCGGGGCCATCCAGACGAACCGGAATGGCTAAACCATGTCAATGCCAGCGCGCTCAAGATCAAGTTGGCGATGGCTATCATCGGTATCTCCTCGATCTCACTATTGCGCACCTTCATCGAGGCCGGCCATCTTGGCTCCGCTCGAACCGGCTACACCGAAACCGGTGTGCTGTGGCAGGTCCTGATCCACATCACATTCATTCTTTCCGCCGTCGGCATCGCCTGGGTGGATCGCCTGAGCGAGTCTCCACATCGGACCGAGCGGCGCCAACAAGCAGGATAGTTAGAAACCTGAATTGGCACACTAGACATGCCGATCGCATCGATCAGTCTCCGCTTTCAGGTGTAATTCGGAAGGCATTTACTCCGAGCGGGTATTTCGCACTTTGGCACGAGGCGGCCGTTCATCACGTTAAGAGCCAACGCCGGCTGTTCGAGGCACTCCAGACCTTGTCGCGGAGATGCCTGACGGCCGAGTCTGACCGATGCTGTCGAAAAATGCCGGCGGTAGGTGGCTTTACTGAAGCGTTTTCGGCTTCTTGGCTGCGCGTCGCAAGAGCTGATGGACTATGCCGAGGAATTGACCCGGCGGACGGTGCTGACTCGCTCTTGAAATCCGAAACACGGAAAGTTGCTTGGCAATGACCAATATTGTGCTTGTTCCGGGGGGGGTGGCGAACACTCCGTCTCTTGAGGTGCCAGTAGCATCTGCGGCGCACGCTCAAGCGGAGAAACGTCCCCATTGTTAACGATCTTTTAACCATCGGAGCCTAGCCTACAGTTACTTTTAGCTTAACAGACCGTGCCGTCGTCCCAGGAGAATAGCCGATGCCTGGCGCGCACCTGACAATCTCGCCGAAGGCTGCTCGTTCGCCTGCAAAGCGACTCAGGTTACTTCGCTCACTTTCCGATGATGTAAAAGCAAGGGTGAGCGTCGATCTCTCGGAATTGCGGCATACATCACGGCCTCAGGTCGTCGTGATGCAAGCGACTTGAAGGCTCATTGTTGACCGGTGGTCGAGCAGGCTCTGTTGACGGTCACGGACAACCTGCACGCCGATCCGGGCATCTAGCCGCGGAATTAGTGGCAGCAGACCGCGAGGCTTACAGACAGCTGTCCGTGCCCGGCTCCCTGTTCGCCGGAGAAATCGTGAGGCAAAAATGGCCAACATTGCCGATATTCGCGAGATGAGGGCGCGCATCGCCGTTTGTGGGGTCGGCGGGGCCGGCGGCAATGCCGTCAACAACATGATCGCGTCCGGGCTGCAGGGCGTCGAATTCATCGTCGCCAATACCGATGCGCAGGCGCTCACGAGTTCGAGGGCCGAACGCATCATCCAGTTGGGCGCTAATGTAACCCAAGGCCTGGGCGCCGGCGCACAACCCGAAGTGGGGCGCGCCGCCGCCGAAGAGACAATTGATAAGATCCAGGATCATCTGACCGGCGCACACATGGTGTTTGTCACTGCCGGCATGGGCGGCGGTACCGGCACCGGGGCAGCGCCTGTTATAGCCAAAGCTGCGCGTGAGCTTGGCATTCTCACCATCGGAGTAGTCACCAAGCCCTTCCACTTCGAGGGCCAACGCCGCATGCGCTTTGCCGAAGCAGGCATCGCGGAACTACTCAAGGAGGTGGACACCCTTTTGGTTATCCCAAACCAGAACCTGTTCCGGGTGGCCAGCGAGAAAACCACGGTTGCCAATGCTTTCGCTCTGGCCGATCAAGTGCTTTATTCGGGTGTGGCCTGCATTAGCGACCTGATAGTCAAGCAAGGTCTGATCAATCTCGATTTTGCCGACATTCTCACCGTAATGCGCGAGAAGGGCAAAGCCATGATGGGCAGGGGCGAGGCTTCCGGCGCCAAGCGCGTGCTCGATGCCGCTGTGGCCGCCATTTCCAATCCATTGATCGAGGATCCCTCGATCAAGCGTGCCAGCGGCCTCATAATCTCCATCACCGGCGGCAAGGACCTCATGTTGTTCGAGGTCGACGAAGCCACGACCCGCATTCGCGAAGAGGTCGATGAGGATGCCAACATTATCGTCGGCGCGACTTTCGATGAAAGCCTGGAAGGTATCGTCCGCGTCTCAGTGGTAGCAACCGGCATCGATAATCTTGGAGCGACGCGCCAGACTCAAGCAACGGGCTCGCTCACGGAACTCGCCGCCAGGCTGCGCAACGACGGTCGCGACAGGCCCGAGCGGATCGAGCACAGCGCACCGCCGCAATTAGGTCCGGCGCTCCGCCCAATCGGCGCCTACCCCGAAGAACTGCCGACAAAGCCGATCTCGGAACGTACGCGCCATCCGGCTCCACGCGTCCTCGATCCGTACGCCCGCTTCTCCTCTGTGCGCAATTCGATCGAGCAAGCCGCTATCGATATCCCGGCCTTCCTGGGCCGCAGGGCTAGGTGAGCCCGCGTAAGATTGGGCATAGTGGACTAGATTTGCTTACGCCGAGTCCTTCGCATCTTGACCCGACATCGGGTTTACTTGCGAAGTCCAGCCGGACGGATGTTCAACCACTCGCCCGCACAGGAAATCCTGATACTCCTGCTCGCCGTTAAACCACGCCCAAGGAGCCGGTTTCACCACACGCTGCACGCATTTATGTCCGCTACGGCACTACCAACACCGGCACGCTTCCGTCCGCCAGGACCTCCGACGTTTGACTGCCCAACAATAGCTTCCTGAGGCCGCGACGCCCATGAGAGGCCATGACGATTAAGTCGCAACCTCTGAACTTTGCTGTTTCGATAATCGCAGCGGCTGGTTGCGCATTCGGAACATGCAAAAGTTCTACAGATATCCCGATCTCCTCCGCCAGAGTTCGAGCTTCATCGAGCACTTCGCCCGCACGTTCCTTGCAGGCCGCGTCAAAGCGATCAATCTCTTCCTGCGAGGGAATCCATCCCGAGGCGTGTCCACTCCCATAGTAGACCGGCAGCGGTTCCGATACGGTGATGACCGTCACTTTAGCGTTCAAGGCCTTTGCCAAAGCAATCCCATGCTTAACGCCTTTTCTCGCGACATCCGATCCATCCGTGCTCAAGAGAAGATTGGCGTACATTCGAGGCTCCCTTGCTCGTCGAACATTTTCTCCCAAAAGGTGATCCTTGCTTATGGTCCGATCGTTGCCGTCAGTCTACGGCCATCTCGAAGCTCGTTCGTGGACCAACGGGGCGTCCGGCGATGGTCCTTCGGTAACCTCGCGATCAACTCAACTGTCCGCATTGCGCCAACAGCTGCCCTCCCCGACATGTCGCGTTTTGACCTGACTCGGGCATTGGCCCCCTCTCGCGATCGGGCTATTCTAGCTACGATCCCGCCTCATTGAGGAGGGTTAGATGCACTGTAGGTACTTCTGCAGTGACCCTAACAGTTCGTTGGGGTTTGCCGGCAGATATGCCATACTAGCAATCTAGCTCCGTCGCCTCGGGCTCGGCGGCGGCTTACATAGAGTGTCTCGCTCAACGACGCGTAGGCGCAATGTCCTCGGTCACAAAGTGGCTGGCTTCGCTGGGACTGTCCGAGTATGCGGACCGCTTTGCTGCACACCGAATCGATTTCTCGATCCTTCAAGACCTCACGGACAAAGATCTCAAGGAAGAGCTTGGCATCGAGCCTCTTGGAGATCGACGGAGATTGCTCCGGGCGATTGCAGAACTAGCCTCCTCCGCCACGCCCAAGCCCGGGCCTGAACCAAAACCACGTGACGAAGCCGAGCGCCGCCAAGTCACGGTGATGTTCGCAGACCTGGTCGGTTCGACCGCGCTTTCCACCGGCATGGACCCGGAGGACTTGCGAGAGGTAATTACCGCCTATCAGAAATGCGTCACCGAGACCGTGCTCCACTTCGGCGGGTTCGTCGCTCGATATGTGGGTGATGGTGTCCTAGTGTACTTTGGTTATCCGCATGCTCATGAGGACGACGCCGAGCGAGCGGTACGGGCCGGCCTTGAGCTGATTACGGTCGTTGCTGGGCTCAAGACGCGCGCTCCTCAGCAAGTCCGGATCGGTATTGCAACCGGAGTGGTGGTGGTCGGGCACCTGATCCCGTCGGGCGAGTCGGAGGAGCGCGGCATGGTGGGCGAGACGCCGAATCTCGCCGCGCGCCTGCAAAGCATCGCCGAACCGAACATGGTTGTCGTTGCCGAAAGCACGCGAAGGCTCCTTGGCAGTTTCTTCCAGCTCGATGACCTCGGGATGAGGAGCCTCAAGGGTATTGCCGGACCGGTGCGGGCGTGGGCGGTGCTGCAGGCAAGCTCCGTTGCAAGCCGCTTCGAGGCGCTGCACGCGGCCGGCTTGACCGCCCTCGTCGGGCGCGAAGACGAATTCGAATCGCTGCGGCGATGCTTCTTCCGGGCGACCGACGGCGAAGGCCAGGTCATACTGCTCTCCGGCGAGGCCGGCATCGGAAAATCACGGCTCACGAGCGCGTTTGTGGGACTTCTTGCCGAGGAGCCGCACATACGCTTGCGCCATTCCTGCTCGCCGCAACACACTGACAGTGCGCTTTACCCATTCATCGGCCAAATCGAACGCGCCGCCGGACTGGCGCGCGAGGACACATCGCGAGCGAAACTCGACAAGCTCGACGGCTTGCTCAAACAGACCTCGACATCTGCGCAGGACGCTGCGCTCTTTGCTGTGATGCTGTCGCTGCCGAACGACCGACGCTATCCCGCGGTCGAGCTCACTCCGCAGCAGCGCCGGCAAAGAACGCTGCACGCACTCGCCCGACAAGTAGAGGCTCTGGCGCGTTCCTGCCCGGTGCTGATGATCTTCGAGGATGCGCATTGGTCCGACCCCACCAGCCTGGAACTCTTGGATCGGGTGGTGGACCGGATTCGGATGCTAAGCGTGCTGCTAATTGTAACCTTCCGCCCGGAATTCGAGCCGGGCTGGATCGGACAGCCGCACGTCACTCCACTCAGCCTCAATCGGCTGACGCCCTGCGAAGTCGGCGCCATCGTCGACCATATCGTCGGAAACCAGTCGCTGCCGGCGAACATACGGCAGGACATCATCGAGCGCACGGACGGCATCCCCCTGTTCGTGGAGGAGACGACGAAGGCGGTGCTGGAGGCAGAGAGCGAAAGCGAGGCGCGACGGGTTGCCGCCTCGGTTCCTTCGCCGGCGCTTGCCGTCCCGGCAAGCTTGCACGCATCGTTGTTGGCGCGGCTTGACCGGCTCGGCCCCGCCAAGGAGTTAGCGCAAATCGGGGCGGCGATCGGACGCGAGTTCTCCCATCCCCTGCTGGCTGCAGTCGCGCGCAAACCGGAGGCGCAGCTGCAGCCGGCGCTTGATCGTCTCATTTCGGCTGGTTTGCTGCTCCGGCAGGGTGGCGCACCGAACGCGAGCTATTCTTTCAAGCATGTCCTGGTGCGGGATGCGGCTTACAGCACCCTGCTGCGCGAGCCGAGGCGTGCGCTCCATGCCAGAATCGCTGAAACCCTCGAAAATCACTTCGCGGAAATCGCGGAGAGCCAGCCCGAGCTGATTGCACGTCATTACCGAGAGGCGGACGATGCGGCAAGGGCGGTCGGCTATTTGTCTGCCGCCGGAGATCGCGCGCTGTCCCACTCGGCGCTGAAGGAGGCGCACGAGCACATCACCCAGGCGTTGCAGCTGATTGCCGCGTTACCGGATGATGACATCCGAAGGCGCAGCGAGCTGAAGCTGCAGACGGCACTCGCGCGAACGCTGCAAGAACAGAAGGGCTACGCGGACCAGCAGGTGGGCGAAGCCTATACCAAGGCGCTCGAGTTCTCGAAACGCGTGGGCGATGCGGAGATGCATCTCGCGGCGCTCTACGGGCTGTGGGCGTACCAATACCTCAGTGGACAGCCGGCCGCGATGCTGGAGCAAGCCAACGAATTCCTGGCCTTTGCCGAGCGCGAGGCCGAAACGGGCTCGATCATGGTCGGGTACCGCCTGGTCGGAACGTCGCGTCTTATCAACGGGTACATCGCAGACGCGAGCGACGCACTGTATCACGCATTTGTGCGCTACGACCCCGACGAGCATGGCGCCGCCTCGCCAGTGGGGCGGAGTCTGCGCGCGCGCTTCGGCCACGAAGTTGGCGTGACGATGTACTCGTATCGAACTTGGGCTCTGTGGCTGTCAGGCCGGCATTCGGACGCTGAGAAGGCTGCGGAAGGTTTGTTGGAAAGAGGTGACGCGTTGGGGCACGACGATCAGTCTCGCCTCTATGCTCTTTGGCATGCCGGGATAGCTTACGTGCTGCTGAGCAACGTGGACAAGGTGCGAGAGATCCAAAGCAGGCTGACGGAGCTCGCCAATGATCGCCAGCTTCCGTATTGGCAGGCGCTAGGCAGCTTTTTGCGGGGGTGGTGCGCCACGCGTGAAGGCCGAGCGGCAGATGCGGTCGGGCTGCTGCAAGAGGGGCTGCGGCTATGGGCACAAACGGGCTCACGGATATTTCGTCCGCTTTGCCTGGCGTTCCTCGCCGAAGCCTATGCCGCCGACGAGAAGCCGGATCTCGCCCATCGCACGTTCGAAAAAGCACTTCGGACTGCGAATGAAACAGGCGAGCGATGGGCTGTACCTGAAATCCATCGCCTGTTCGGCGATCTCCTCACGGGCCACGGCCCCGGCGACGAGGCAATCAGCAATTACGAGCAGGCGATTGCCATTGCCCGCGAGCAGGGATCGCGATCATTCGAACTGCGAGCGACAACGAGCCTCGCTCGTGTCCTGTCCGATCAGGGCAGGCACACTGAGGCACATGACCGCCTGCTGAACATCTATCAGTTCTTTGACGCAGGCTGCGACACGGCCGACTTGGCCAACGCGAAGGCGCTGCTCGATGAACTGCCACCCGCATTACGACGGCGCGGGTCGTGACGACTGCACCCGGCGCCCCTCTACCGGCGCACACTTTCGTCCCGCTGGCGCTCTACGCCTCGCTCAACGCCTGCGCGATGTCAGCAATGAGATCCGACGGATGTTCGATTCCGATCGATAGTCGGATCGTTGAATCGAGAACACCTATCCTTTCACGAATGTCGGCAGGAACACCCGAATGGGTCATGCTTGACGGCAGGCTGGCTAATGACTCGGTGCCGCCTAGGCTCACTGCCAGCTTGAAGATTTGCAGCGCGTTCAGGAATTTGGTTGCGGCTGCCTGGCCGCCGACAATGTCGAACGAAAATGTAGAGCCCGCACCACTGCACTGCTTCGCGAAAAGGCGTCCGGCGGGCGAGTCCTCTGCGTGGTGACCAAGGTAATGGACCTTTGCCACTTTGGGATGGTCACGCAGGTAGTCCGCTACGACCCGCGCGTTCGCATTAGCCTTCTCCATCCGCAGACTCAGTGTTTCCAGCGAACGGCCGAGCATCCAGCAGGAATGCGGATCAAGCTGGGTGCCGATTGCACTACGCAGCGCCTTGACGTCCTTCATGAGCGTCTTCGACCCAAGCGCAGCGCCCGCAATCAAGTCGGAGTGCCCGCCGACATATTTGGTCAGCGAATACAATGAAAGGTCCGCGCCGTGCTCGATCGGCCGCTGAAACACCGGCCCAAGCAGCGTATTGTCGCAGGCTACGATCGGAGTATGGCCCTGGGTCTTACCGATCGACTCGGCTACGCGGCGCACAAGCGCGATGTCGACGAGGCCGTTGGTGGGATTGGCGGGCGTTTCGATGAAGATCATCGCAATCCGCCCCTTGCTCATGGCATCCTCCGCCGCCCGCTGCACAGCGCTCTCATCAATGCCATCGGCGAAGTCCACGGCGCTTATCGAGAGACCCGCGAGCGTCTTCGCAAGCAGCGTTTCCGTCCCGCCATAAAGCGGCTGTGAATGCAGGATCACGTCACCAGGACGCGCGAACGCCAGGATCGTGGTCGAGATTGCCGCCATACCTGATGAGAACAGCGTGCAACTATCGGTACGCTCATAAACGGCAAGCCTATCCTCGACGATCTCGCTGTTGGGATGATTGAAGCGCGAATAAACGAGACCTGTGCCCATCCCATCTGGCGGCTCGCGCCGGCCCGCGACGAAATCGAAGAAGTCCTTGCCATCTTCCGCGGTCCTGAACACGAAGGTCGATGTCAGGAACACCGGCGGCTTGACGGCTCCTTCCGACAATTGAGGATCGTAGCCGTAGTTCAACATCAGGGTTTCCGGATGCAGCGCGTGGTTGCCGATGCGGGTCTTCGATGGAAACGGTTTCACCATGGCCTGTCTCGCTGTCTTGCCAGGAACGTCGAACATGCCCCCTTCAATCGAAGTATGAAGCTTACCCGCGCGTTGCAATGCCAGGCTTGGCAGATGGAGGCCGTTGTCGCGGACGCATGCCTTTGGCAAGCTTTCGGTGGGGAGTCCCGTTGCCAACGCGGGAGTGTATGACTACGCTAAGCCTAGGTAGGCGCAAACGGTCGATTGGCCGCACATTAATGCCCAAGTTCCTCCGCATCGGCGTCCATCAGTCGAACGTGTCCGGATACACGTCAAAGGCATGGTGCGTTCGACGAGTTGGCTCGACGGTCTTCCTGAAGTGGGGCGCCGTGGAGGTCCGTGGCGTCGGAGATGGGCGAAAGGTATACTGGACGCTCCCACCGAGGGCGAAAACAATTCGTTGCAGCACGGTGCAGCGTGCCAAAGACTATGCAAAGTCCGCAATCGCGCGGCGACGCAACCATCGCTATGAACTGTTGGTCGGAAATATTGCGATCCGACGCCGAAGCGCCGATCGTAGCGCCGAGCTCGAACAGGCGCTCGCCACGATCCTCTTTGTCGATATCGTCCGGTCCACCGAAAAAGCCGCGCGGCTCGGCGATTCGCGTTGGACACAGGTGATGAATCACTACTACGCCGC
>Ga0134126_10007820_pt1 | contig 13409 bp, 15 predicted proteins | sample KB31752_FD_96881 | JGI IMG/M metagenome (GOLD analysis project Ga0134126, IMG submission 96881) | Terrestrial soil microbial communities with excess Nitrogen fertilizer from Kellogg Biological Station, Michigan, USA - KB3-175-2 | ecosystem: Environmental > Terrestrial > Soil > Unclassified ...
GTGTTCGGCAGATCGTAATAGCCCGTCGCCACGACAATTTTTTTCGCACGAAAAACATCCTCGCGCCCGAACTTGTCTTTCGTGAGAACTTCAAAATTCCCGTCGCCGCCCCTCACCTGTTCCACCAGCCGATACAGCCGCGCATCCAGCCGATAGTGCTCGGCGACCTTGCGGTAATACTCCAGCGCCTCGTTGCGCGCGGGCTTCTGGTTCGGGCTGGGAAACGGAATGTCGCCAATCTCCAGCAGCTCCGGCGTCGTAAAAAACGTCATGTGCGACGGATAATGAAAGATCGAATTGCACAGGCAGCCCTTGTCCACCATTGCGCTGCGAAACCCCGCCCGCTGCGCCTCAATGGCGCACGCCATCCCTGTCGGCCCCGCGCCAATCACCAATACGTCAAAGTCGTTCGCGCCCTCGTTCATGGTTTTAGCTTAGACGATTCCGCGCAGCGCCCAAACATTTGCCGTGTCTCCAACTCATATAATGAAGATGATTCCCATAAAGAATGAGGACCGTTGGATGCCCGAAGCACGCAAGGAAAAAGATTCGCTAGGATTTGTCGAGGTGCCCGCGCGCGCCTACTACGGAGCGCAAACCGCCCGAGCCGTTGAGAACTATCCCATCTCCGGAATGCGCGCCCACCCCGCGCTCATCCGCGCCATTGGCATGGTGAAGTACGCCGCCGCCGAGGCCAACCGCGAGCTCGGCCTTGTCGATGCCGAACGCGCCAACGCCATCATGACCGCCGCGCAGGAGGTCATCGACGGCAAGTGGAACAACGAATTCGTCGTCGATGTTTTTCAGGCCGGTGCCGGCGTCTCCTTCCACATGAACTCCAACGAGGTCATCGCCAATCGCGCGAACGAAATTCTCGGAGGCAAGCTCGGCGAATACGCCCGCGTTCACCCCAACGACCACGTGAACTACGGCCAATCGACCAATGACGTTTTCCCAACGTCGATGCGCCTGGCCACGCTATTGAATCTTGAATCGCTCTACCCTGTCCTCGACGCGCTCGCAGCGACCTTCGCGGCCAAAGCCAAAGAATTCCACAACGTGATGAAGTCGGGCCGCACCCATATGCAGGACGCCGTGCCCATCCGTCTCGGCCAGGAGTTCGCCGCCTACGGCCTCGCCATCGAGAAGGGTCGCAAGTTTCTAGCCACCGCCGCCGACTCACTGCGCGAGCTTGGACTCGGCGGGTCAGCCGTCGGCACCGGCATCAACACCCATCCCGACTACCGCGCCAAAGCCGTCGCCAACCTCGCCCGCATCTCCGGCCAGCGCCTCACGCCTGCTGAAGATATGCGCTGGGCCATGCAATCGAACGCCTGCATGGCCGACGTGAGCGCCGCCCTGCGCGGCATCGCGCTTGAAGTCATCCGCATCTCCAACGACCTGCGCCTGCTCTCTTCCGGCCCCAACACCGGCTTCGGAGAAATCCATCTCCCCAGCCTCCAGCCGGGCTCGTCCATCATGCCGGGAAAGATCAATCCCGTGATGCCGGAGCTTGCCGCCATGGTCAGCTTCCAGGTCATCGGCAATGACGCGGCGGTCGCCTACGCCGTGCAGGCCGGACAGCTTGAGTTGAACGTCATGATGCCCACCATGGCCTACAACGTTCTGCAAAGCATCACGATTCTGGCCAACATGCTGCGCGTCTTCAACGAGCGCTGCGTACAGGGCATCACCGCCAAAGCCGACCGCTGCAACTTCTACGCGCAAAGCACCGTCTCGCTGGCCACCGCGCTCAACCCCTACATCGGCTACGCAAAAGCGGCAGAGCTTGTGAAGGAATCCATCGCCTCAGGCGAATCCATCATCGCCCTCGCCCGCAAAAAGCAGCTCCTCAGCGAAAAAGACATCGCCGAAATTCTCGACCCCGTCCGCATGACCGAACCCCAGCGTCCGCTGGAATCCGCCAAGCAACGCGACAAAAAATAGTCGAATAATTCTATAGATTGTCATTCTGAGCGAAGCGACCGCAGGGAGCGCAGTCGAAGAACCTGCGGTTCGCTTCCGTCGCCATTAATGTCACAGTTGCACGTTGCTTAAAAGCGCATCGAAAAATACGATTGTCATTCCGAGCGACGCGCGAAGCGCGGAGTCGAGGAACCTGCGGTTTGCTTCAGTCGCCACGCGCCTTCAATCTCGGCGAACCGCGCTCCCGCGCAGAATCTCTTCGACGCGCCGCAGGTCCTCTTCCGTGTCCACCCCAACGGTGTCGTATGGCGTCTCCGTCACGTAAATATCCATTCCGTTTTCCAGAAACCGCAACTGCTCCAGCTTCTCCGCAGCTTCCAGCGCGCTCGCAGCCAGCATAGGAAACCGCTGTAACGCCGCCCGCCGATACGCATAAATCCCCAGGTGCTTGCGGTACCGCACCCCGCCGCCCCCATCGCGGTCATACGGAATCGTCGCTCGCGAAAAATAAAGCGCGCGCCCGTTCGCCGCCGTTACCACCTTCACCGCATTCGGATTCCCAATCTCCTCCGCCGCGCACTCAGTCGCCAGCGTCGCCACTTCCACCTCCGCCCGCGCAAATGGCTCCAGCAGCGCCGCAATATGCTCAGGCCGCAACAACGGCTCATCGCCCTGAATGTTCACGTAAATCTCCGCCACGACTGACTGCGCCACCGCATACACACGGTCGGTCCCGCTGGCGCAATCGGCAGGAGTCAACACAGCCGCCAGCCCACGCTGCCGCGCAAACTCCATCACTTCCTCGGAGTCGGTCGCAATCAGCACCTCATCCAATAGCGGACAAGCCCGCGCCGCCCGAACCACCCACGCCAGCATCGGCTCGCCGGCAATCTCGCGCAGCACCTTCCTCGGTAGCCTCGTCGAAGCCAACCGCGCCGGAATCACCCCCAGCACCCGCCGCTCCGCTATATTCTCACTGCGCTCTATCAAATTGACACCTGATCCATCGCTGCTTCCCTTTCGCCTCGTATCAGACACGACCTTACAATTTCTAAAGCAATCCGGCCCTGCATCAGGGCACGACTTTACAGGTCGCTGAATAAAGCCGGCTTTGTATCAGGGCACGACTTTAGTCGTGCCGCAAATCGCTGAAAACTGCGCGGGCTTTAGCCCCTGAGGAATACCTTCTCGAACCATCGATTGGCCCTTTTCGGCAGGCTCCCCAAAACTCAATTCATGTGTGAGTGTAACCTTCCTCGGAAAATATCTGAACACCCATTCCCTTTCCCCCGTCTTAGCGATTGAATAGCAGCATGGCCACCGCACACCCCATCAGCGTGAAGGAGACGGACAGGTTGCATGAATCCGAGCGCACCGCGAGCGACCAGGAGTTCTCGCTGCTCGTCTACCGGCAGCACCGGTTCGTCTTTCGTGTGGCCTTCGCGCTGCTGCGCAACGCGCACGACGCCGAAGACATCGCGCAGGAGACCTTCCTCAAGCTCTACCGCACTGGCCGCTGGCGCGGCATCCGCGATGAGCGGGCCTTCCTGGCACGCGCGGCATGGCGGCTCGCTCTCGACCTGCGCCGCGCTCCGGATTTGGACTCTGCCGAAGCGGATGCGGACGCAATGCCCTCGCAAACGGCCTCGCCGGAGCAGCAAGCCATGAGCGCCGATACTACCGCCGCGCTGCACCGGCTCATCGACGCGCTGCCCGAGGAGCTTCGCCAGCCGCTGGTGCTCTCCGGAATTGAAGAGATGAACTCGCGCGAAATCGCCGCCGTGCTCGCTATTCCAGAAGGCACCGTGCGCACGCGGCTCATGCGCGCCCGGCAATTGCTGAAAGAAAAAATCGCCCACACGAAAGGAGGCCAATCATGCGCGACGAACTAGACCGAATTCTGGACGAGGCCATAAAAAGCTACGCGGCCATCGAGCCTCCGCCAGCACTCCCCGCCCGCATCCTGCGCCAGGCGCAGCAAGACCCCGCGCCACAACACAACCGCTGGAAGCTGGCTCTGGCCCTAACGCTGCCACTGGCCGCGGCTCTCGCGCTGGCTTTTATGTTTGTCGGACCCATGAGTCTGCCCAAACCACCCGCGCCGGTCGCCTTGCAGCCACCAACGCCCAGCATCGAAACTTCAACAGCGCAGGAAACGCTCGCCGCCGCGACCAGCAAGCCCGCTCCTGTTCCGACCCAACGCCACGCGCATAGCATGCAAAAACCGCGCTCGACGGCCCGCCCGCTTCCCGCTCCTTACTCAAAAGAGGAACTAGCCCTGCTGAATTTTGTGCAGCAACATCCGAAAGAGGCTGCCGAGATCGCCGAAGCGCAGAAGAAGGATTCGGCTCCATTGAACCCGCAGCCAATCGCCATCTCGCAGCTTGAGATCAAACCGCTTACCATTGCCCCTCTCAACTAGGAGAACCGAATGAACCAACGAACGAAACTCGCCTCCGCATTTCTCGCGCTTGCCGTTGCCTTGAGTCCAACCGCGTGGTCACAGCAAGAGCAATCGTCCGCATCCACACAAGAGCACGGCGGCATCAGCGCCTATCAAAATAGCCCGGAACATTACTATCGACTGAATTTTCGCGTGCTCAATCTATCGGCGGAGGGCAAGGTCGTAAACAGCCGGTCGTATAGCGAAACGATTGCGTCTGGCCCAAAGAGCGCAAACAACAGCTCCATCCGGACCGGAGACAACGTACCTGTAGTATCAAATCATTACACGAATAGTAATGCGAATTTCCCACTGAACGTCCAGGTTCAATATATGAATATAGGAACAAAGATCGACGCGAACAGGGCTGAGGCGGTTGACCAAACGCTGCGCCTCCATGTGACCGCAGACATTTCCAGCATGTCTACAACCGCGCCCGGATCTGCGGAACATCCGGTGATGCGCCAGACAAGCTGGGATTCCAACGTGACGGTTCCCGTAGACAAGCCAACCGTCATCTTCTCTTCCGACAATAATGCCGATAAGGGCAAGACCGAGTTGGAGCTGACCGCCGTTCCCATCCATCAATAATCATTGCTCAAATCAAAAAGCCCGGCTCGCCAGAGCCGGGCTTCAGTTTTACTGAACGTTGAATGCTGACCGCTGAACGCTAGAGCTTCTCATAGAAATCGCAAGCCGAGCAGGAAATATAGACCCCGCCCGGAATCCCGCGCTCGCGGTCCTTCACCCGCTTCACAATCCGCGTGGGCTTGCTGCACTTCGGGCAATCGGTGCTCTTCGTCGTATCCATGACCTTCTTACGGTCGCCTGTTTTCGCAACTTTGGCCATAAAGGCTCATCTCCTCAAAAATCTTTTTCGCTCTCGCTCTCAGGCGCGCGCACAGCGGCTGGATTTCACACTCCTCCACCCTGTCTGCTTGCAGAAAAGTGCGCTGACGGTGTGGGGCGGATCAGGAAAACTCCCAGGCTCGCTCCCATTAGTTTACATCAAAATGCCGCCACTTCCTGCATCTGCTGCCATTGCCTACACCGTTGTCATCCCGAGCGAAGCGAGGGACCCGCGGTTCGCTTCGCTCAAGCTCGATTTTCATTCCACGACCAACGGGAGTGGCCACAAACTTCCGCACACCGTAGTCCCGAAGCGCGTCCGCCTGGACAGCCAGCCCTCCGCAACCAACAGGAGCGGCCACAAAGGCATGAATCACGAGGCGCGAAGCGAGCACGCCTGGACGGCCAGTCCCTACCAGGTGGAGTACAGCTGTCCGTTTGATCCCGCTTCCTGCGACCCGCTATGCACATCGTCAATCCCCGGATCGCTCTCATCCACACTCTCATAGGTATCGTCCGTCGTCGTCACCCAGGTGTCGGTCGCGTGTGTCATCGGGTCCGTGGGAATCGCCTTCAAATATCCCGCCTGCACCAGGTCATCCAGCGACTGCGGAGCCTTCTCCTTATCCATCGTGTAGGAATCAATCGCGTTCCGCATCACGTGCAGGTCTTCCTTCAGCACCGCCTCTTTCGCGGCCCGCATCGACGAAAGATAGCTGGGCACGGCAATCGACGCCAGAATCGCGATAATCGCCATCACGATAATCAGCTCGATCAGCGTAAAGCCGCCCTCGCGCTTCCCGCGCCCCAGGGCCCGCCGCCGCAAATTGTTTCTCAAACCTCGCACGTTGTCCCGTTACCAGTCCTTGTATTTCGTCCCGTCCAGCGCTGTCCCATTCGATTTTGAGTACACATCAAACACATTCTGTCCGCCCCACGAGTCGCTGTCCGGATCATCCTGCATCGACCGCAGCCCCCAGTCGGTGCTGTGCGTCATCGGGTCCTCGGGAATCCTCCGCAAAAACCGCACCTTCTTGCCCTTCACATCCACGCCGTTCACCAGCGTTTGCAAATCCGGCGGATACCCCTGGCTGTCCAGCTTCACCTGAAACGCCCCGCGGTCCGCCGCGTCCTTGTAGGCGTCAATCGCGCTCCGCATCTGCCACAGGTCATAGTGCAGTTCGCGCTCCTGTGTGCGCTTAACCTGGAACCGAGCCACCGGCACCGCCGCCGTCGCCAGGATGGCCAGAATCGCCACCGTCACGATCAGCTCAACCAGCGTAAGTCCGGCTTCGCCGCTATGTTTGGACCTCATCCTCATCTGCATCTATGGGTGGCCCACTCAAGCGCCTTTGCTTGAGTGGGGAACAATCCTCACGGTATCTATGGGTGGCCCACTCAAGCGCCTTTGCTTGAGTGGGGAACAATCCTCACGGTTGTACCTGCACAATCGCCCGCGAACCCACGGCCGGCTCCGCCTGCTGCGCGCTGTTCCGCACCACCGGCTTGGTCACCACCACCGCCGCCGGCCCCGCAGCTGTCGCCTTAAACGTCAGCACGCACACCGTCCCGGCGCCATCAACGCCTCGCGCACCCGGAGGCCGCGACGCCGAAATCGCCACGTTCCCGTTTCCGTCATCACGATGCACCAGCGCGACCGCCTGCCCGTCCTTGCCCAGGAAGTCCATGCCGTTTGCACCCCCAGAGTCGCCCAGATCGACGTTGATTAAACTCAGCTTCGTCTGGTCATACTGCAACTGCATGGGAACGGAAAACACGTCCTTGCCTCCCGCTAGATTCACCTTCACCTGGAATGTCGAGCCCACCTTCGCCTGTTGCATCTCCGGAGCCAGATTCAACTGCACGGTGCCCGACGGCTGCATATTTGCAGCCGCGGCCTCCGCCGCGCCCGCCGCCGTTTTCGGAGCCGTGGCAGCCGGAGAAGGAGCCGCGTTCGCCGGAGCCCCCAGCATCACCGGAGCCTCCGTCTGCTGCGCCGAAGGCAGCTCTGTCTCCAGATTCGTATGCCGCAGCTCGATATTGTTAGCCGTGCCCGAATCCACCTGCTGCAGATTCAGCGGGTCCAGCGTCTCTGCCCGCACCACATGAGGAATCAGCAGAAACACAATCTGATCTTCCCGCGACGTCTGGTCGTTGCTCCCAAAAACATACTTCAGCAGCGGAAGCCGTGCCAACCCCGGCGTCCCGCTCTCCGAATTGCTGGTCTGCTTTTGCAGAATCCCGCCCAGAATATTCGCCTCGCCTTCCTTGAGCCGAATCGTCTGGTCCACCGTGCGCTGCGTAATAATCGGCTCCGTAATGCCGCCGATATTCGTCGATCCGTTCTGCGACGAAATCTCAATCGTCAGCTTCAGCGTCACGTCGCGGTCATAATGCACCGTCGGCTTAATCTTGATATTCACGCCCACGTCTAGATACGTGAACTGCGTGTTCACCAGCGAACTCACAATCGCCGTCGCCGCCCCCGTCTGGTACGACCCGGTCGCAATCGGGATCCGCTCGCCGATCTTCAGCGAAGCCTCTTGCCCGTCAGACGCGCGAATGCGCGGATCCTGCAAGATCTTCGTAGACGTATTGGTCAGCAGAAGATTGGCCTGCGCCTGGCCCAGCGTCACGGCAAAATTCGTCCCGTTCAAATGTGCGAAGCTGTTCAGCGTGAGCCCATTGCTGGTGTTTGTGGGAGTGGTCGTGTTTCCGTTCTGGTCCGTCGTCGAGGAGCCGCCCGTGTTCGTCACGTTGTAATTCGACGCCTGGAAGCCGACTGTCGCCGTCTGCGGCAACTGAATCCCAATATTTCTCTCCCAGTTGCGGCTTACCTCCAGCACCGCCACGTCCACCACAACTTCCGGCTTCGCCTTGTCCAGATCATCAATCAGCTTCTGCGCCAGCAGCAGCTCATCCGGAGTCCCGCGCATAATAATCGCGTCCTGGCTGGCCACACCGTAAATCTTCGCCGTCTGAAACATATTTCGCAGCGCCGTCTGAATGTCCGTAAAATCGTTCTGCTGCGAAACGTTTGTCAGGTAAAACGTCTGCACCGCCTGGTTCTGCAATTCTGTACGCTTGGCGCGCGTGTTCTGCGCCACAAAAATTGTGTTGTCCGTCACCGGCTGCCAGAACGTGCCGGAGATCACCCCAATAATCCGCAGCGCGTCGTACAGGTCCGTATTTTCAAGGTCCACCTGCACGCGCTTCGACGTGTAGTCCGGGTCGAACAGCACGTTGATGCCGGCCATCTTGCCCACCGTCTGGTAAACAACCTTGCTGTCCTCAACTGCATGAATCGTCAGCGGCTCGTTCGAGAGCGGCTTCAAGTGAATTGGGCCGCCCATCTCGCCCATCGACGCCGCTTCCCCCGCCGGAATCGGCTCACCATTCGTATCGACACTTGTTTTCGCGGACTGCGTCGCCGCCTTCGCCGCCGACTCCCGCCGCGTCGCCCGAATCTCCTGCGTAGCCAGCTCATTGCTGGGGTCAATCTGCATCGCGCGCAAAAACTCCGTCAGCGCGCCCGTCACGTCGCCCTGGTCCCGCAACTTCTCGCCGTGCTTCACATGCAGAGTCGCCGCCGTGAACCGCGTCCGCTCATAGGCCGTCTTATACCGGATATCCTCCGGCTTCTTCTGGTAGGCCTGATAGTAGAACTCGTAGGCGCCTTCAATGTCATCCCGCGCCTCCGCCTGCTGCCCCTGCTTGTAGAGCTTCGAGGCCGATGGGTCGTGCGAGCGCGCGAGCACGCCCGGCGTAAAGTAAAAAAGCGGTAGCCCCATCATCAGGACAAGCGCCGCGCAGAATGCCCACTTCACATTGCGATTGTTCATGAAACTCCGGCAGGCTGAGGTTGGAAACGTCCGTAAATGCGCGCGCAGCCCCGACTTACCCCCGCTGCGGCCTGTCGCGGGACGCTCTTCAAGTATAACAGTCGCATCCCTCGGTCGTGGTTCAATCTCATTCATCCTCTAGAAGATAAAGTTGTCATTCCGAGCGCAGCGCGTGAAAAAATAAAATTGTCATCCCGACCGAATCTTCCTCCCCTGAAACCCCGCGCCCTGAGCCCGTTCCCTTGTTCCTGTTCTGCTAACATCAACTCCTGGACCCCAGCGCCATGCCCCGCCAAACTACCCATTCCAACATTCAGGCTCCGCAAAAAAGCAAGCCTCGCGATCCCGTCCCCGCCGGCGAACGCGACGCCGCCGTCAACCGTGCCGCCAGCCATAATTACTTTCTCCTCGACCGCTTCGAGGCTGGCGTGGCCCTGCGTGGCACTGAAGTCAAGTCCATCCGCGAAGGCAAGGCCAATCTCAAGGACGCCTACGGTCTCATCAAGGACGGCGAAGCTTTTCTGCTCAACGCCCACATCGGGCCCTATTCGCACGGAAACTCCAGCAATCACGATTCGCTCCGGACCCGAAAACTCCTCTTGCATCAGCAGGAAATCCGCAAGCTACTGTCACAGACGCAGATCAAAGGACATACGCTCATCCCCACTCGCCTCTACTTCCGCCGGGGCAAAGTCAAGTGCGAGCTGGCCGTCGCTAAAGGCAAGCAGGACTGGGACAAACGCGAAACCGAGCGCCGCCGCGAAGCCGACCGCGAGGCCCGAGCCGCCATCGTCCGCAACAAAGCCAAATACGCCGGATAGGCCGAAAAACGGTATCATTGTGGTTAAGGGGCTCCCAATGCGCACCACTATCGAACTGCCGGAATCCGTCTACCTGCAAAGCACGCAGATCGCCCATCTGAAGGGATTCTCTGTTGAAGAACTCATCGTGCGCACTCTCGAACGCGCGCTCAGTGCCGAATCACCGGCCCTGCGCCAATCGAAGCCCATCGCCTTTCCGCTGACCTCCTCCAGCCAGCCTGGCACGCTCGACCTCACGGATTTCGACTTCGATGATCTACTTGCCTGACGTCAATGTATGGATTGCGCTCACGTCGGATCAGCACGTTCATCACGTAGCGGCTAAACGGTGGATGCAGAATCTTGAAGCCGACAAGCTCTCCTTTTGCAGGATCACCGAGCTTGGTTTCCTGCGACTCCTCACCAACCATCACGTAATGGGAAGAGACGCCCTGACTCCTGCTCAAGCCTGGAGATTTACGACGCTTTCCGCGCCGATCCCAGAGTTATTTTTGCTCCGGAATCACCCGAGTTCAGCAGCCATTGGCGTCAAACCGGAAACCTGATTTTCGGCGGCCCAAATGCCTGGACTGACGCCTATCTCGCCGCGTTCGCTTCTTGCGAGCAATTGACGGTCGCCACCTTTGACCGCCGGTTCAAAGCTCTCAATCAATGCTCCATCCTCACGCTGAACCCTGAACCCTGACCACTCGCCCCCCGGCCAGACATCCCAACCTGCCCCGCGTTACCATCCAAAGCAAGGCAGAAAGGCAAGGATAGGCCCATGCGAAGACTCACCTGCAAGCTCCTGGCGGCTCTTTTCCTCATCACTCCGTTCTTCGCCGCCACTCTCCACGCCCAGCGTCAGCGTGACCCGCTCACGGATCAGGAAGCCGACGAGGTCGCCAACGTCCGCGACCGCCCCAACGACCGCATCAAGCTCTTCCAGAAGTTTCTTCAGGAGCGCATCGACGCCATCAAAGCCATCGGACCTAATCCGGCCTCCGACGACCGTAAGGCCGACCTCCACGCCAAACTGCAGGAGTTCACTCACATCACCGACGAGCTGCAGGACAACCTCGACACCTTTGAGCAGGCCCACGCCGATATCCGCAAATCCCTCAAGGACCTCGTTCCCGCCACTACCAAATGGATCGCCGTCCTCAACCAGCCCGGCGCCAACAACCGCGCCGACGACTTCGCCCGCAAAACCGCCCTCGACGCCGCCCAGAGCGCAAGCGACGAAGCCGGGAAACTCTACAAAAGTCAAAAAGAATACTTCGAACAGCACAAAGACGAACGCGGCAAAAACGGAACCGGACCCAGTTAACGCAGGGCTCAGAAAGGCAGGGCTCAGGGCTCAGGAACCGGCAAACAGGGCTCGGCCATGAAGCTTCACATCATCACATTCATCCAACGAACGTTGTCATCCCGAGCGAGCGAAGCAAGCCGAGGGACCTGCGGTTCGTTCGCACCACCACATAGCCTTTCCTGAGCCCTAATCCCCGAGCCCTGAGCCCTTGCCTTCCTGAGCCCTAATCCCTGAGCCCTGAGCCCTGCCTTCCTGAGCCCTGATTTACCCTGAAACCAATGCTCACCCGCCTGCTCGAAGAAGAGTACCGCGCTCTGCGCCCCCGCGCGCCCATGCCGCCCATCGACGCCGATTTCCGCCGCTTCACCAGCCTCAACACCACCATCCGCCTCCGCGACGGACGCCTCAAGGTTCATCTCTCCGACATCCTCGAAGGCGCGCCCGAGCCCGTCCTCCGCGCCATCTCCCATATCCTGCTCGCCAAGCTCTATCGCAAGCCCATCGACGCCGCCCACGCCAACCGCTATCGCCGTTTCACGTGCAGCGAAGCCGTCGTTCGCCAGAGTGAGCGCATCCGCCAAACGAGGGGCCGCAAGCGCATCTCCAGCGCCCAGGGCGAGCACTACAATCTTGAAGAAGTCTTCGACAACCTCAACACCCGTTTCTTCCACGGACTCATGGGCCGCCCGCAACTCACCTGGAGCGAGCACTCCGCCAAGCGCATCCTCGGCCATTACGACGCCGCCCACAACACCATCATGGTCAGCCGCGTCTTCGACCGCCGCAATACCCCCCGCTACGCGATTGAGTATCTGATGTACCACGAGATGCTCCACCTCCGGCACCCCGTAAAAGCAAAAAATGGACGCCGCTGCGTCCACTCCCGCGAGTTCCAGCAGGAAGAAAAACTCTTCCCCGAACTTGAACAAGCCAAGAAATATTTGAAAACTTTATAGGTCTCGCAAATTTGAATTGTCATCCCGACCGAAGTCCGCGAAGCGGACGCAGCGGAGGGACCTGCACTTATTCACGCCGTCGAGGAATGAACCGCCCGCGTCTCCGGCACAACAGTCGCGGCCCGTTTCCGAGCCCACAAAATCAACCCCAAACCAACCACCATCGACCCAACGCTCGCCACCTGCGCGTTGCTCATCCCGAAATAAAGCTTGGGATTAATCCGGATAAACTCCACCAGAAAACGCGCCAGCCCCGTCCAAACCAAATACTCCCCGGTAAGCTGCCCCAGCGGCTTGGGAGCCTCCGGCCTGCCTCGCCGCCACAAATACCACGCGATCACCAGCGCCACAATCAGCTCATAAATGGGAGTGGGATGCACCCGCACCCCCGGAGCCGTCGGCACCAGCCCATGCGGAAAACTCATTCCCCACGGCAGCGTCGTCGCAATCCCATAATCGCCATCGCCCGAAGTCAAACACCCCAGCCGCCCCACGCCATAGCCAATCGCGGCGGAAACCGTGCACAAGTCCAGCATCCGAAGCTTGCCAATGCCATAGCTCCGCCCCTGCCAAAGCAGCGCGGCAATGCCCAGCGCCAGCCCCCCAAACCACGCGAACCCCGACCGGTCAAAAATCATCGCCAGCGGATGCTGCATCAGCGTCTGCGGGTCTTCGAGAACGTGCCAGAACTTCGCGCCGATCACGCCCGCAACCGTGGCCACCGCCACAATGCTGATCGCGTCCGCGTCAATCTTCCAGCGCCGGAAATTCGCGTGCAAAGCCCAGCAAGCGCAAACCGCCGCCAGCCACAGCATGATGCCAAACGTGCCAATCGAAAAACCGCCAACATGAATAAAGGGATACATAAGGAAGCAACTTCCCTAAGTATACGGGACGCAACCACGCTGCCCTTAGGCGGAATTGTCTTAGCCCTATGCCTTGCTGCGCGTGCCCGCGATCACAAGCCCCGCGCCCACCACCACAGCAATCGTGCTCAGAATCGGCGAAATCGGCACCGTGCTGGTCTGCTTGTGAGACACCTGCAACGGCCCTAGATCCACGTCCTTCTTCTCATGAGTGAAGCTGATTCCTCCCATGGCGAAACCGATAATCCCAATCACAATTAAAACAATTCCCACTATCGTTGAAGCCTTCAATCTCCACCCCTTGTCCCCGCCAAATTTCAGCGCGTTTCGGGTGGGATGCGGCGATGCCCGCCTCGGATGCACTTCACCAGTGGGTGGCCCACTCAAGCCCGCTTTTGGCTTGAGTGGGGAACAA
>Ga0134126_10007821_pt1 | contig 13407 bp, 7 predicted proteins | sample KB31752_FD_96881 | JGI IMG/M metagenome (GOLD analysis project Ga0134126, IMG submission 96881) | Terrestrial soil microbial communities with excess Nitrogen fertilizer from Kellogg Biological Station, Michigan, USA - KB3-175-2 | ecosystem: Environmental > Terrestrial > Soil > Unclassified ...
CGATGCCATGAAACATGATGATGCCAAGCCCGCCGCGTTGCTGTACGGTCTTGACGAACCGGATCAGCATCTCCGCGCTGCTGCTGTCCTCGAGCCCCAGCGAAGGCACCCGCAGCGAATCGAGATGTGCGAAATCGGTGATCACCGCCGTTTGTTCGTCACCACCCAGCCGGGCATATTTTACGGACTTATAATGCCGTAAGGTGTCCACATACGACCTGCCCCCCGCCGTGGTATCCGTACAGGGATAGGCGAAGGTCCGCGTCATCCGGCCGTCGATCGCATAGAGCAGCCAGTTCATCACTTCGATCTCGCGGACCATTTGATAAGGCGTATAGGTCGCAGACGACACCGGGTTGTCCGTCGTCGACACGCAGGGATGATAAAGCGTATGATTGCCCAGCTCGAAGCCCTTTTTCGCGACCTCCCGCCATCGCGGCAGCGTCCGGTAATCCAGATCGCTGGTGAGAAAAAACGTGGCCCTCAGCCCCGCCTTCTCCAGCTGCGGAATGGCAATGTCGAGTTGCGAAAGCAGGGCGTCGTCATAGGTCAGCACAATAGCCGCCTGCTTATGATGCGGCCACTGCATCGGCTGAGCCGCCACGTACAGCCCCAAAAAGACAAGCAATAGGAAAAGCACATGTTTCTTCATGCGGCAATTTACCGATTATCACCGTATCACGATCCTCTCCGTCTTACGCTGGAAAAAGGCAGCCTTCTTCCCCGGCTCCGTCACCTTCACCCCCGCGAAAGTGGAATGCGTAACATCATCCAGCACCACCGCCGGCCGATAGTCCCTCTTGATGGCCGAAAGCCGCACATTCGTAAAGTCGACACCCGTCGCATGCCGGATATAAACGCCCCAGGCAGGCAGCTCACGAAACATCGAAAAATCCGGGTAGGCTTCGGGCCGCTCGGGGACCTTGTCCAGCGAATCGGTATCGACCCGCGCAAAAAGCGGGTTGCCCCCGCCGGGATACCGGATATCGACATCCTCCAGCGACACCTTGCTGATCAAGGCATCGGGCATCCCGGCGATCACCAACGGCGAAATATTCCGCGGCATGTCCTCGATAGGCCCTTCGAATTCATAACCGGCGTCGGGCTTGCCGGCAGCGATCTCGATGTCGACATGCCGGAAACGAATATTCTCCATCCTACCCTTTCTCCCTTTTTGTCGTTCCCCGATCCGCAAAAAGATGGAATTCCCCACATTCATCCCCATAAGCCCGTCCACCTCCACATCCTCGACAAACCCGCCATCGACGGCCTCGAGCGCAATTGCGGAACGATACGTATCAAAGACCTTGTTGTCAAAGATCCGGATATGCCGGAAACCACCAAAAGAGGTCGTACCGAACTTGATGGCATTGGCGCTGCTTCGGACCACATTGTTGCGGATCAGGACATTATTGCAAAACTTCGAAGGGTCTTGCGATTTCAAGCAGATGCCATCGTCATCGGCATCGATATACGAATTGGTGACGGCCACGCTGTCGCAGTCGACGATGTCGATACCGTCGTTATTCCAAAACGCCTTGCTATCCACATAGATGCTGTCCAGGCGCACGTTGATGCATTGATCATAGGTCTCCACCCAACTAGCCGAATTACGCAACGTCACTCCTTTCATCAGCACATTGCGGCAGCCATGGAAATCGATGAGCATCGCGCGGATATCGGCTTCCGGCCGGCCGTTCCGGAAAAGATCTTTGATCAATCCCTTGTGATAGACATCGGCTACATTGTAGGCCAGCTGCCGCCCTTGCCCGTCGATAATCCCCTTCCCTTCGATGGCGATATCATGCTGATCATAGGCAAAGACGAGCGCCGTCACCAGCTTCTTGTCATAATCAAAAGGATTCAGCGAGCCCACTATCTCCGCCCCTTCCTGCAAGACGATAGTGTCGCCCGACTTGAGGTGGATCGACCCGGTGAGATAACGGCCAACGTCGAAGACCAGGCGGCCGCCGCCATTACCGGCGACATAGTCGATGGCAAATTGTATCGACCGGGTATTCAGCGTCACGCCGTCGCCCCGGATACCAAACAGCGAAACAGGATAGTCTTTGGCACTGGCTGCAAGCACCGCAAAAACCAAAAACAACGAAAGAATATATTTCATCAAAGCAGATTTACGAGTACAACAATACCGGTCCAAGCAACCCCATCCGCTGGATCGGCTGGTCCTTCCGGCCCGCGTTCGTCCAATACTGGGCGATGGCATTATCCTTCAGCGTCTTCATATAGTTCCCCATGGTGGTAACGACCCTTATCTCGAGGGTATTCCCACCCGATTGCAGCAAATGGTCGATCTGGTAGATGCGCCGGCCATACCATTGTATCCCGGCATCCTTGCCGTTCACGCTAACCCCCGAGATACCGGCCACTCTTCCAAGATTCAGGTATTTCCAAAAGGCTCCCTGCTCGGCGTCAAAGACAAGACGATAAACAACTGTCCCCGAAAAAGCAACGGTAGCAGGGTCATCTTTCAAATCCAGCAACGCTGGCATCACTGCGGTCCGCGAAGTACCATCCAAATGATGGTATTCTACATTCCACGGTCCGCGCAAGGATAACGTCGTCACCGCACCAGCCGGAAGCGGATTCCAGGCCGGCCCCTTTTTCTCCCTGTCAAAGACAACCAGCCGGGAATCCCCCGTCGCCAGCTCCAATGTTATCGGCCGCAAACCCTCGCCCACATAAAAGCGTTCGCCTGTTTCGGCATCCCAGATCCACGCCTGCCTGCCAGCGCCAAGCTCGGAAGACGCAAGGATGGTGATTGTGTGTTCATCGGCGAGATCGGAGTTGGTAATAAAAAGCCATTCGGTACCGCCACACTGGTAGCGTACCTGGCTCACAAACGACGTAGGCTTGTCGATCTGAACATATGCAGCCAGCGAGTACTTCTGCTGGATATCACGCCACCATTGCACAAAATCCTTCTCCGGCTTACGCACAAAGATGAAACGCCCCGGCAGAGCCTTCATCTGGTCGACCCAGGAAACCACCGCCGCATCCCGCGCACCGGCATCCGCCAACCCCAGCGATTTCGACGGATAGGTCTCGATGCAGATAACCCGCCCCCCCGCCGAAACAAACCTAAAGATTTTCTCCGCAGTCGAAGGCTGCAGCCGTTCGATATGCACCAGCACCAGCGTATGATAGCTCCGCGGGCCATAGACCAAACGGCCATCATTGATGGAAGCATCGAGCAGCACATGATCGGAGACATAGTCGCAGGCGCTCCCATTCTGATGGATGGATTCCCAAACGAGCGGAAGCCAGTTGGGATACATCAGCGAAGGGAAAGGCTCGTTCTGCGCCCCGTCGACGCTCCACATATCATACACGGGCGGCAGCACGGCAATATCGGCGAACATCGTGCCCTGCTGCAACAACGCGGACAGCCTGGCCTTGTAGTCGGTGAACCGCCGGAAATACGGCCACCAGTTATTACGCTCGTTGAAAAAAGTGCCATAGCGGATCCATCCGGGGAAGGGAGCCTGCGGCGGCGAATAATTGAACCCATGAAAAACGGGATGCGTCACCCCCGAAAGCGCGCTCTGATCCCCCGCCGTCTTCAGTATCTCCAGCGTGGCATTGAATAGCATATCCGTGTTGGTCAACTCCTCGCAGCTGATATGTTTCTTCCCTTTCAGATGGGCGGCCGAGGATACGTATTTGTTGACCATCGAATAGGCCCGGCCGAGATGATAGTCTGTCTCGCTCAGCTCCTTCCCGATACCATATTTGATCCAGGTCTCGCATTCCGGCAGGTCGATGGTAAGGCTGCCTTCCAGCGGATGATAGCCTCTGCCATACGCCTGCACCCGCGAAAGGACCTTATTCTGATGACACCAGTCGTTGAAGGAGGTAATAAACCGTTCCGTGACCAGCTCCGTTTTCGTCAGGTCGAAATCATAACGGACCCGTTCGATGGTTTCCTTCAGCTGGAGCGCCATCCTGGCGCCATAGTCGAAATCGTAGATATTGCCCATCGCCCCCGTCTTGAACATCGTAAAAGGCAGGTAAGGAAGCAGGTCATACCCTCTCCGTTTCTTGAATTCCGCCTCCATATCCGAGCACCAGTTAGCCCCTTCCAGCTCCATGCTGTCGGTGAAAAAGCTCCTTATCCTGCCGGCCAGCGGACCGATCTTCTGTTGGATCGCGTCGGACATATGGTTCAGGTATTTCTTCACCGCCGCTTCGTTATAGTGATTCAGCACCGGGCCATTGGCGCCGGGCGCACCGTTGATGACCTCCATCGACCCTTTTATCTTGACGAGCCCGAACAGCACGTGCTTGCCTTCGGGAATAGCGATCCGCACCGTTTGGCCCTTGATCTGATCGGTATAATCTTTCACCTGGTCCAGGCGGAGCAGCGGATCGGGGGCCAGCTGGACGGCCATGATCTCCATGAGCCTGCCGGGGAAAGGCGACGTCACCGCCGGATCGGCCTCCTTGAAAATGTCGAATAGCGAGACCTCGTATTCGTCGGGCCCCTCGAGCTTATGCGTGGCGATCACCATCGTCTGCGACCGCTCCTCACCCTCCAGGTATTCCGCCCCAAAAGGCCAGCCGGAGCCCACGATAAGATCACACGTCATGTCCAGCGTGGCAGCCTCCGTCAAAGTAAAATCGAGCAAATCGATCCATGCCGGACTGAGCCAGCCCACGGAGGGCATCCCCATGTCGTCAGCCAAAGCGGGGAATTTGATGGGATTGATCTCCACCCCACCGATCCCTGCGTCCTTCATTAACCGAAGTTCACGGGCGATCTCGGTCTTCTCTACCTTGTCGCCATTCCACCACCATCGCACAAAAGGACGATAAGCACTGGCGGGATTTTTAAAGACTTCATAGAGCGAGCCAGCCGCGGCGCCGGGAGCACTCCATGACCCGCTAAAAACAGTATATCCCGACGTCAAAACAGCACTTCGCAACAAAAACGTTCTTCTATCCATCGGCTATTTATGATAAATAAGTGGGTTCTGGAGTTCGTTGTTCAAGGGAGTACCTATCGTGAGCCGCTTGGCATAAGCCTCCGGCAGCACATTGGGCTGTCCGTTATACACATTCCCATCGGGCATATAGGCGCAGGTCATAGCGCGGCGATGGCCGCTCGTCATGTTGGCGCCCGCACCGTGGATGGTCAACCCGTTGTGAAAAGAGCAGCTGCCTGCCTTCATCGGCGCCCCCACGGAGTTCACCGTTGCATACTGCGGATATACGCCGAAGATGCCATCCATGTTCTTACCGATGCCGGCATTCTCGAAACCGGTACCCTGGAATGAACCGGGAATAAAATACAAACAACCGTTCTGCGGCTTCGCGTCATCCAGCGCCACCCAGATCGACAACGCCTTCCTGTCCGTAAATGACCAAAAGGGGGTATCCAGATGCCATGCCGTAGGATTCGCCCAGGGACGTTTGAACAATGCCTGGTCGTGCCAGATACGAATGCCCTCCACACCGGCCAGGTTAGCCGCCATCTCCCCTATCCGCGGGTCCGTCATTAACTTTTTTACTCCTTCATGTGTCTGCCAGAGATTGATCAGTTGATCGAATACCTTTCCAAAATATTCCGTGTCTTCGTTGATGCCGTCGTCTTCCCCCGTCTTGCCCGCCTTGCCCGGCATCTTCTGCCCCGCCCTTTCGCCCACGGCCTCCATAACATGCATGCGCCACTCCTCCAACTCCTCGGGGGAAAGGAAATTGTCGACGACCAAAAAGCCGTTGTGCCTATAGGATTCGATCTGTGCCTGTGTCAGCTGATAGTTCATGTGTTAATTTTCAAATTTCAATAGGCCGCGTATACCTTTCCCTCAGCAGGTCTTTCATATAACAATTGATCTCGAATTGATCAGCCACCGGCTTCCCCGAGAATGGGATCGTCGGCAGATAGGGTGGCGGCCCGAATTCCGCCGTGATGGTCAGCACCTTTGCGCCCGCCGCCCGTCGCGCGTCGACCATGCGATCCCACCAGCCAAGAAAATGCCGCAGCGCCGGCTGCCATTCCGCGGCGCGCGGGTCCGGCACCTGCGGGCCCTCTTCAAAGCCTACGCGTGCGTGAAAATGCACCGTCCGCCGCACGGCCTCCTCGACCGCCTCGGGAAAATTCTCCAAAAAACTTTCGGTGGTGCAGGTCCAGTGCGAGAGATCGGCGGTGACGACGAAGTCGCGCGCCTTAAAATAATCCATTGCCGAAGCCGGGTGGAACCCGATGCGCCCCCGGTGCGTCTCATGGGCGACGATCAACCCGGTCTCTTGCGAAAATTTCGCCGCCACATCCAGCAACTCCAGGTTCTGTTCAAAGGAAAAATAATCCTTCCCCGTGTGCGAGTTGATCAGCAGCGGCTCCCCCTCGGCGCAAAAGCCCAGCCAGCGCCGGAACGACTCCCCGAACTCCCGCGGTGTGTCACCCGCGGCCTGCCACTGGTGCGACACCCACACCATCCCCAGTTCCCTGATGACGCGGTGCAGCCGCCTCCTCTCCTCCTGTCTCTCCGGCACCCAGGTCTCGAGCCCATCGAACCCCGCTTCCCTGACCCGCGCCGCAAAGTCCTCGATAGGCACCCGTTCATGTCCCCAAACGGGGCAAAGTATCTTTATTTCCATATCGACCCAAAAGTTCGCAAAAAAAGCGGAATCCTCCATGTCGGAGCCTCAGAATGTGACGGTCTTATTGCTATCTAATCAGTACAGAAGTGCCGTTCTTCCTAATATCATTGCCGAGATAATCGACACCTTCGGTCATCCAAACGTAGGTGCCGGCATTTTGGGCAACGCCATTCAAAGTTCCATCCCAACCGGCTTTAGGGTCCGCAGTATAAAACACCCGTTGTCCCCAACGATTATATACGGCGAAATAGTTGAAATCCCTGACACCCATCAAAATCGGCCGGAGAACGTCGTTGTGCCCATCCCCGTTTGGAGTGAATCCGCTTGGCACGAGGATATCCGAAAGGGTGTAGGCCTCGATCGATATCGTATCCGTCGCTGCACAGCCAGCAGGAGTAGTGGCCCGTACGGTGTACGTTATGCTTTGGGTGATCGTTGCGACCGGATCGTTACTATTAGGATCGCTTAACCCATTGGCCGGAGACCATTCATAATCATTAAAGCCACTATTGTTTAGGTCGACGGCGGTCAATTGCACCGAATTGTCTACATGGATGGCCGTATCGTCGCCGGCAAATACCCGGGCTTGCGGAGTGACCTGCACATGAACGACTGCGGGGATAATGGAACTACAGCCCCAAGCGTCTGTGACAACCAACGAGTAGTTCGTCGATGTGGTCATAGCGGAAGCGATTGGGTTCGACGAGTTTTTATCGTTTAAGAAAGTGGCCGGGCTCCAGGCGAAGGAGACGCCGCCACTACCGGACAACTGCGCCTTGCCACCGTAACAAATCGTGGTGTCGTTGCTTACGGCAGCAACCGGAGCCGGATTTACGATCACGTGAACAGACCCCGGCAGGGAACAGGGGCCGGTAGTGGCCGTTAAAAAATAGGTTGTGGAAGATGATGGACTTGCCGTCGGTGTTTCCAGAGTGGCGTCATTGAGGCCATCCGCAGGGGTCCAGGAAAATGAAGTTGCGTTGGTATTTACTTCGAGGGGCGTCTTATTGCCTTCGCAGATAGTATATTCATCTTTCATTTGGAGCGTGAGGGTATTCGTAAAAGGCACTGCGACGGGTGTAGAAGAAACACAACCGGTTGCGTCCTTAACGTAGGCTACATATCCATTCGAGCTAAGATTCGGGAAAACATTATTGTTTTGAAAATGAATACCGTCAAGACCGTAGAGAAGTGCCCCTGTTCCGCCTGAACCGGTTGCAGTAATGCTGCCATCATTGTTATTGCAACTGGCATTCGTCGCTATGGCGGTAATTTGAGGGCCCGGGACATCATTGATGGACGCTTCTGCTATACTTTGGGCTTTCAAGGCATCCATAATGGTTATCGTATAGTTGCCGGGAGAAAGGTTCTGAAAAAAACCGCTATTTTGAAAATTGGTACCGTCGATGCTATATTGATAAGGCGCAGATCCATTACTTCCGGATGCTGTGATCTTCCCATTATTCAGCCCGCAGGTGGCATCGGTCGAAACGGCTATGACAAATGGACATGAATTGTAGAGGGTTCCGCTGGCAGTAGTATAAAAGCCTTTGACGTCCCTGATGGTTACAGTGTAAACGCCTGGCGCGAGTCCTGTAAAGGTATTGCTCGTCTGGAAATTGGTGCCGTCTAGTGAGTATTGATAAGGCCCCGTACCATTCACCGCCGTAGCGACAATGCTACCATTTTGATTTCCGCAGGAAGCACTCACTACGGATATGCTCGCTGTGGGACAGCTTACGTCAACGAGTACCGATGTTGTGGCGATCGTACCATTCGCGTCTTTGGCTGTGACAGTATAACGGCCCTGCCGGAGATAAGTAAAAGTATTGTTGACATAGAAGTGGACCCCGTCGATCGAATAGGTAAATGGGGCGGTTCCATTTGTCACGGTGGCAGTAATGCTCCCGTCATATACACCACATTCTGCATTGGTCGAAACGGCGGCTACGCTGAAAATGCAAATTTCCTGAATCGTTTGTTGAATAGTTGTTGTACAGCCATTTACATCCTTAACGACGAGATTGTAATTTCCTGCGGCAAGTCCCGGAAAGATGGGGCTCGACTGGAAAGGTTGATTGTATAGTGAATATTGATACGGCGTTGTTCCACCCGTCGCCTGGGCAAGGATTGCGCCTTGCTGGACATTACATATGGCATCTGTTATGGAACCGAACAGGGACGGAGTAGACGTACTATAAATGATGTCTTCAGGCTGACTATTGATACAGCCGGTAGCATCCTTGGCTGTGATCGTATAATGGCCGCCGGGCAGCCCGCTAAAGGTTCCGTTCGATTGAAAGTTGACGCCATCGATACTGAACTGGATCGTGCCGTTCCCGCCGGAAGCCGATGCATCGATCGTTCCGGTGCTGATCCCGCAGGTGGCGTCTGTTTTCCGCAGGGACAAAACAGGGCCATTCTGGTTAATAACTGCTATCCGGGAGTTTCCCGTGCAACCATTTCCATCCTTTGTGTACACGGTGTAGGTCCCCGCAGCCAATCCGCTAAAGTTTCCGTCCGGCTGAAAATTAAGACCATCTATGCCATAGATATAGGGCGTGCCTCCATTGGTAGCGAGGGCGCTGATGCCGCCATTACTGTTGCCGCACGTTGCCGGGTTGGTAGTGGCCGAAACATTGATCTGAGGCATGGCAAATTGGGTCGATATAGCGACCCCGCTGCAACCCTCATTTACGATTGCCTTAATCGTATAGGTTACGCCTATCTGCAACCCGGTGAATTGCCCTGTGGTATTCGTGCTGACTTGAGTAGTTCCGTTCAGGAGAATATAATCTACCGTGGATCCCGCCGGAGGTGAGGGAATGATAGAAGCCTTTGCTGAGTTGTTGGAACAGAGTGCGTTAACCGATACCTTGTAGGCTTGTGCCGGACAATACGCCGAAATATCGAAGGCGGCGACAAATCCGTCTCCGCTTGCGTACAACAGCTGTTTGGCATTATCGTATGCCAGGCTGTATACAGCGGACGACGGATATCCGGTAATGCTGATGTCCGTCGCGGCCGCATCGTCGAAAGTAGATCCGTTGAAGTTATACACTTTTATAGTGCCGTTGGGGGAACCCACAAAGACGTTGTTGCACTCATCGGCGTAAATACCGCCTGCAAAAAGGGGCTGGTTACTGGTTATGGAAAGAGCAGTACCGACAGGCGTGCCGTTGGCTTTATTGTACGCTTGTAAATGAACCCCGTCCCAGTAGAATAGCCAGGAAGAGTTTTCTGCGAGGACATTTGCCGAATTGGCTGTGTTGGCCGGATAAGCCCCGCCCATATAGGGCCGGTTATAACCTTCGCCCATTACAGAATAGCCGGATGGGACGTTCCAAAGGATAGAGGAAGCCGAATAGGGAGCCGCAAATTTGTAGACATGGTTGTCCAATCCCGTCGTACCGCCGTTTCCGGGGACGTATAATGAATTGAAGTAGATGTAAATCTCATTTGTTTTTGGATCTGTGGCAATATCGCTAATGTCCTGACAACATCCCCCATTGACATTATCATCGGGTCTGCCCGTCAAATTTATAGGGACGAGGTCGGTGCTGGGCGGTGTAAGAATACCGAAATTGGCATTGGAAGATGTACTACCGCCGCAGGTGATAATTTCGGGCTGACCGTTGTTGCAATACCAGATTAATTTCCATATCTCCAAAAGCTTGGGGTTGCCACTGGTAATGTAATTGTCGTATTGCCCATTCGGATTCAGTCGGATGATTTGCGCTCCCAATACGTTAATACCTTGGCCAAGGTATGTATATCCGGTGCTTTTATCGACCGTCCATCCTCCCAAGAGTTGGCCAAACGGCCAACCTGGATAAGGAATGCCGGGTATTGACCCACTAAACGTCCATATTAAGGCGCCGGTCGGGCTATATTTAGCGAGCTCATATTGGGCATTGCTACCACCTCCGGCCACATAGACGTTTCCTGCATAATCAAAGTTGACATCTATGGCTTTTCCAGCAAAAGCGCCTGTGAGGTTTCCCGTTGACGAAATAAACGGATCAATGACGAAGGCCCTGTCTGCATGATATCCTGGTCGGAAAGCGAAACTCAATATGTTGTTTTTAATAGAACTCTGTATTATCGGTTCGCCGCCCGAAACCCGTGCGCTCTGACCGCTGGAAATAGAGTCGCTATAATAACAATTGGGGGCGGATTGCGTAAAACCATCGATATCGGAAGCGATTACTAAGCTTCCGGTCTTTCCCCTTTTTACGCTTTTGGTATTTCCACCGAAACGTAGCCTAATTTTACTGATGTCCGCCCCGGGTCTTACAAAAATGCTATACTCGACGCCCAGTTGTGCTTTGTCTGAAAACGAAAAAAGAATATCTATGCCCGGATATACTTGTTTGTATAAGATAGTTTTGTAAGCTCTCGCTTTTCTGGGAAGGTTTCCATAGGTGTAATAGGTGCTCTGTTCATCGCCGGATACTATGTAAGGCTTCGGATTCGCATTTAGCCATTCCATGGAAATAACCCTATTGGTTACCGCCCTTTTTCGGGCGATCTCTTCTTCTCTCATGCCCTTTCGTTCCATCGCCTCCATCTCCGCATGTGTAAGGCTTTTTGCCTTGCTTTGCATAAGCATCACTCCTTTCGAAGTAAAAAGCATCGGCATGTTAAAGCCTTCGAATCCATACCGGATTTTCCCCATGGCGCCATGTCCGGCAAGCGTGTCGCCATACTGACCGACGTTCTCAATAAAAGACTTGCTCTTCCCAAAAAGACCGCTTTTGACATTGATGACAAAACGCGGTGCTGTTGTAGGGGCGTGCTTTGGTGTTTGGGGTATCTTCGATTCCGACTGGCTGTGTCCCCTTAAGCTACAAAAGGTGAGGAAAACTAGTGGAAATAACTTCCTGAAGGCGTGTCTCAGTTGCAAGGGGTTGTATTCCATAAGGAAGCGTTGGGCAGACCTAGAGGTTTAGAACGAAAATAATCAACAGTCATTTTGGAATAGGCCGGGTCTGATTGTAAACTGCCCTTATTTTCGACCCATATAAAATTATTAGAGAGCTTCCAAAGAAGCCCCATAAGTCCGTTAAAGCCTGAATTGCCCGAAAACTTACTATTTAGACCAATACGTCTTTTGACACACTATCTGCTAAGGAGTTCCAGCGATATCGTTTTTACAAGAGAAATACACCCAATCGGTATATTTGTCCTTTAATCTATTATACATCGAAAATCTACATAACACCCGAATCCTATATTCGCCTTTGCGATATTCATAAAGCATTTGAAGAGGAAAGCTCAATTCCCGACGCATATTGGTATATACTGTGTCCAAGGAGAAAGTCGGCACATTATCCAAATGTCCCTGTTGCGGCATATCTATATACCTATCGCCTGCCTTTTTTTGAATTTGAATTAAATAGAAACCCTCAATACTTGACAGAAATCCCCACGATTCATTGTCAGGCAATAAAACAAAGGGTCTGACGGTTGATTTTATAGTTAAGGATATATTCAGATCATCTGCCTGCCTGACTTCCTTGTTTGCAATTGCCAATTTAAGCTGTAGTGAATCTTCGGGGCCACATAAACCGCATTGCATCGAAATTATAAAAATCGCTATGAAGCTGCCTGCTATTCTTTTATTCATACAGTGTGTTTTTCATTTTTGGCATTTTTCTTAGTTATCATTGGTTGTTTTTTTTGTCGGGTGGGCCGTATTTCGATTTCTGCGTAGCAATAAAATGATTATACATTGAATTAAGTGCGGGAGTTTTATCGGAAGCGGGGATACTACTCCAATATCGCATTGTTAGGGAAAAATAAGATTTCCCCCATATTTCGCTATACTCTGGCAAATGAGTATTTAGGAAACCTGCATACATTCCTCTAAACTCATATTCAGCATCTGACATATGTCCCCCGCTACCTGCCACTTGATACCCGTCTTCTATATGCTGGTGTTCATGTAAAATATTTCTTACAAGGGTCCCAAATGATTCAGGCGGTTCTGTCGGGTCTGGGTCTGCAAATTGATCAAATTGATCTTTCCCAAAGGCTGTAATTCCTTTTAGGCCGCCTTCGTCAGTCGGAATGACCCGAGTATCAAATCTTGCTCCATTATAAAAATCTTTTTCCCATATCTGTCCTTGTTTTAGAGCAAAATCACCTTTCCAAAAATCAGTGACTAGATTAACCGCCCCTTGGTAATCTCCTCCATTAATAGCTGTTTTAACCTTGGTGTCTATATCCGGGTCGTAGACGGAAAATTCTTTGGCGCCCTTAGCAGCATATCCGGTAATATATGTTTGCTCATCTCCGCTTTTATCCTTTACTGTGACATAATTAACCAATTTATCATCATTGGGATCAAAGTCAGAACAGGTTGTACACGGGGTCCCATATTCATATGTAGTCATCCCATCTGGATCAATAAACCTTATAGGATTATCAACCCCATAAGTGTAGGGACTCCACCTCCTATTACTATCCGTCATCGGATCAACCCCACGCCACACTCCCAACTGCGGGTCCTGCATCCGAGCTCCATAATCATATTCCTCCAACCCACTCCCATCAGCGAACTCCTGGTTCTGCAATTCCTTCCCATTGTAACGATACTTATTTTGGGCATATTGCGTCTTGATGGCCTTGTCAGATATCCCCGCCATTGTCAACCCAAACGGATAATACCTACCATCCCCTTTTTCATCCGACCCCATTTTCTGTGGCAGTCGGATTTTGGTGTGTTCAAAGAACTGCTTATACCCTCCAAGATAGCCCATTTTCTTTTTTCAATTGAAA
>Ga0134126_10007822_pt1 | contig 13406 bp, 12 predicted proteins | sample KB31752_FD_96881 | JGI IMG/M metagenome (GOLD analysis project Ga0134126, IMG submission 96881) | Terrestrial soil microbial communities with excess Nitrogen fertilizer from Kellogg Biological Station, Michigan, USA - KB3-175-2 | ecosystem: Environmental > Terrestrial > Soil > Unclassified ...
CACCTGCTACCTGGGCGTCAACATCGAAGGCGCACTGTTCTCCGTCGGTGACGGGCACTACCGGCAGGGCGAGGGCGAGGCTTGCGGCACCGCCGTCGAGGGCGCGATGAACGTGACGCTGATCGTGGACCTGGTGAAGGGCCACGCGCCGCCGTGGCCACGGCTGGAGTCCGACTCGCACCTGATGGTCGTCGGGTCGAGCCGCCCGCTGGAGGACGCGTGGCGGATCAGCCAGGCCAGCATGGTCGGCTGGCTGCGGGAACTGTACGGGCCGGGCGCCATGGACGCCATGGACGCCTACCAGCTCCTGTCACAGGTCAGCGAGGCCCCGCTGGCGAACGTGGTCGACGCCAACTACAGCGCGCTCGCGAAGGTGCCCAAGGCACTGCTCCCGCACGCGGCCGCGTTCGGCGGTATCCATCAGCACCTGCGCGAGGAGGCACAGTCGTGGACCTAGGACTTAAAGGGCTGCGCGCCCTGGTAACCGGCGGATCCAGGGGAATCGGCAGGGCCATCGTGGAGGTGCTGGCCGCTGAGGGAGCCTCGGTCGCGTTCTGCGCCAGGACCGAGGCGGGCGTAGCCGCGACGGCCGCGGCGCTGTCGGTGGACGGCACTACGGTCGTCGGCGCCGTCGCGGACGTCGGGGACCCCGACAGCCTGAGCGGCTGGGTGACTTCCGCCGCTGAGACGCTCGGCGGGATCGACATCGTCGTCGCGAACGTCAGCGCGCTGGCCATCCCGGACACGCTTGAGGGCTGGCGGCAGAGCTTCGACGTGGACATGATGGGCACCGTCGGCCTGGTGCGCGCGGCGATGCCGTACCTGGAGCGCAGCCCGGCGGCCTCGATCGTGACGATCTCCAGCGTCTCCGGCCGGGAAATCGACTTCGCGGCCGGCCCTTACGGCGCGTTCAAGGCGGCGATCATCCACTACACGCAGGGGCTGGCCTACCAGCTCGCCGGAAAGGGCATCCGGGCGAACACGGTGTCACCAGGCAACACGTACTTCCCTGGCGGCGTCTGGCAGAGCATGGAGCAAGGCAACCCCGAGTTCTTCGCCGAGGCCCTGGCCCTGAACCCGACCGGCCGCATGGCCGGGCCGCCGGAGATCGCCCGCGGCGTCGCCTTCCTGGCCAGCCCGGCGGCGAGCTTCGTCACGGGCACCAACCTGGTCATCGACGGCGCCCTGACCAGGGGCGTTCAGTTCTAACAAGCCTCGCGCGATTGAGCCGCGGTCCGCTTCTCACGATATAGTCGAGCATCGACGACGTCACTCGACTAATAACATCAAGTCTCGTCTGCTACATTAAGAGTAACAAAGTCATCGACATCTCGTTCGTCTGGAGTGAGGCCCGTGGCTGTCAATCAGGTCGATGCCGCCCTCGCGCTTCCTGCGCCGGAAACCGGGGCGGCGCTGCTGGCACTGCATGAGGACCAGTGGTTCGACCGCAAGAGCGTCCGCGTCCTGCCCAAGGACCTTGGCCCTCCGCTTACAGCATTCGCGAACGCCGAAGGCGGGATTATCGTCATCGGCCTGCACGACGGCCAAGTTGAAGGGTGCCGTCGGCACCGGGAGAAGATCAACTCCTTCCGGCAGGCGGCGATCGACTTCACCGTCCCGCCGATCAGGATGGCCGTCAGTGAGGTCGGGTGCGTCAACAACAGTGGCGAGGACGACCTGCTGCTCGTCATCCGGGTCGCTCCCGGTGAACGAGTTCACGAGGTCAAGACCGGGGACTGCTACCTCCGTATCGGCGACGAGACACGGAAACTCAGCTACCCCCAGCGGCAGGAACTTGAATACGACAAGGGGCAGGCGCAGTACGACGGACTTCCTTGTCCCGGTGTGACGATGAAGGACCTGGACGAGCGGTTCCTTGAGGACTACCGGCAGAGCATCCGGGCGACCAGCATCAATGGCCTGATGCAAACACGCAACCTGCTGACCCGAAGCGGTGAGATCACCAACGCCGCCTACCTGCTATTCGGAGAGCACCCCCAGGACGTCTTCCCGCAGGCTCAGGTCCGTGTCATGCGGTTCCTGAGCACTGAGCGGGGCACAGGTGCGCGGTTCGCCCTTGAGGAAGGAACCGACCGGCGCGCTGAAGGCCCGATCCCGCGCTGTGTCACAGACGCAGCCGCCATCATCGACGAACTGCTTCCCCGCCGCAGGCACCTCGCCTCGTCCGGGCGGTTTGAGGCCACGCCCATCGTCCCTCGTGACGCCTGGCTTGGGGGCCTGGTGAACGCCATCATCCACCGCTCCTACAGCATGGCGGTTGACTACGTCTGCGTCGAGATCTTCCCCGACAGGATCGAGATCGAGAGCCCAGGCCGGTTCCCGGGCCTTCCCGACCCTGCGAGGCCATCGCAGATCACCAGGTTCGCCCGGAACCCGCGCATCGCCCGGGTTTGCGCCGACCTGCACATCGCTCGGGAAGCTGGCGAAGGCATCGGGCGGATCTTCGACGAGATGAGGTTCGCCGGCCTCGTCGAACCCGTCTACAAGCAGACGCGAGCTAGCGTCCGCCTCATCCTCTCGGCAGAGAAGCTCATGGCGCGGTACCCAGACTCGAGCTAACCAGACATGGAAGCCAATCACCGCAGAGGTATACCGAGCTTTTGCCAAAATGCGGTCTGGTTCGTGGCGGTCTGTCCCACCCAAATTCGGTATACCTTGGCGAGCTGAGGGGACGCGCCGTTCGTGGCCGCGTCGGAGTGCTCGGTCAGCGCGGTTCCGGCTCCGCCGTGGCGCCCTCGCGGCTGCGGACCAGGCGGGACACCTCGGTGCGCAGGCGCACGAACTCCGGTAGTTCCTTCGTTTCTATCTGGTCGCGCGGAGACGGCAGGTTCACCCGCAGGTCTGCCCGGATCCGGCCCGGGCCTGGGGTGAGCACGATTACCCGGTCGCCGACGTACACGCTCTCGTCGATGTCGTGGGTTACCAGCAGGATCGTGATGTCGCGCTCGCGCCGCACCCGCAGCACGAGGTCCTCCAGGTCCTCCCTGGTCTGCGCGTCCACCGAGCCGAACGGCTCGTCCATCAGCAGCAGCACCGGATCGCACGCGAGGGCGCGGGCGATCGCGACCCGCTGCTGCATGCCGCCGGAGAGCTGCCACGGGTACTTGTCGCCGACGCCGCCCGCCCCGGCAAGCCCGACCGCCGCGAGCGAGGCGTCGGCCGCCTGCCTGCGGGCCGCCTTGCCGTGCGTGGTGTGCCGCAGCGGCATCGCCACGTTGTCCCGGGCCGACAGCCAGGGGTACAGCGACCTGCCGTAGTCCTGCAGGACCACGGCGAGCCCGTCCGGCACGTCGAGTACCGGCACGCCACGCAAGACAACCCGGCCCGCCGTCGGCGCGAGCAGCCCGCCGACGCAGCGCAGCAACGTCGACTTCCCGCAGCCGGACGGCCCCACGATGCTGACGAGCTCGCCCTGCGCCACGGTCAGGCTCACCCCGTCGATGGCGGTGTGCGCGGCACCGCCGCGGCCGAACGACTTGGTCAGGTCCGTTACCTCAAGCACGTCAGTCCCGTCTGTTGGTGGTGTGCCAGCCGAGCACGAGCCGTTCCGCGCCGCCGAGCAGCTCGTTGAGCAGGAAGCCGAGGATGCCGAGGAGGACGATCGTCGCCCACAGGAAGGTCATGTCGAACGAGTTCGACGCGTTGCTCATCTCGTAGCCGATGCCGTCGCTGCTGCCGACCAGCTCGGCGAACACCATCAGGATGAGGGACAGCGACAGGCTGAGCCGGAAGCCCGCGAACGCCTTCGGCAGCGCGGCGGGCACGATGACCCACACGACCCGCTCCCACCTGGGCATCTTGAACGCCCGGGCGGTCTCTAGCTGCACGGGATCCACGGACGCGGCCCCGTCGATCGTGTTCAGCAGGATCGGCCACACCGTGCCGAACACGATCGTGGCGATCTCCATCTGGGTGCCGAGCTTGAACAAGACGATGAAGACCGGCGCCATCGTGACGACGGGCAGCGCGCGGGCGAACTGCAGCAGCGGGTTGAGGTAGACGGTGGCGGCGGGGGAGCGGCCGAGAGCGATCCCCAGGGGCACGCCGATGGCGGTGGCGATCGCCAGGCCCGCGAAGACCCGGCCCAGGCTCGGCAGGATGTTGCCAGTCGCGTCCGCGGTGAGGAACACGTGGGCCGCCGGGCCGGAGAACCACAGCTGGTACATGCGGTCCACGATCGCCGACGGCGCGGGGAAGAACGAACTGCGCGCCGCCGACGTCCACAGCTGCCAGCCGACGACGCAAGCGACCAGGACCACCCAGCGGCTCGCCCACCGCCACCGCTTCCGGCTCATCTACGGCTCTCCCAGGCGCGCGTGATGCCAGCGCAGCAGCCGCCGCTGCACCCCGGTCAGCAACAGGTCGAGCACGAGCCCGAGGACGCCGGCCCAGAGGGTTGCCGCCAGGATGACGGTGGTGTTGCTCGCGCCCGTGCTCTGCTGCGCGATGTACGCGCCGATCCCCGGGCCGTTGATCGGGCCCGTGATGTACCCGGTGGCGATGTCCAGGATCAGCGCGACGGACGAGGCGAGCCGGATCCCGGTGCCAATGAACGGCGCCGCGCTCGGCAGCGACACCGCCCAGATGGCGTCGAACCTGGAGAAGCCGAAGGCCCGGTGGGTCTCCTGCGCCACCGGGTCGACGTCGTCGATGCCGGCGATCGTGTTGTAGAGCACCGGCCAGATCGCGCCGTAGACGATCAGTGTGGCCGCCATCCGCAGGCCGGGCCCGAGCAGCAGGCTGACCAGCAGGATGAGCGCGACGGACGGGATGGGCCGCAGGAACTCGACGATGGCCCGGGTGGCGACGCGGACGCCGGGCAGGCTGCCGAGCAGCACCCCGAGCGGGACGCCCACCGCCACCGTGATGGCCATCCCGACGGCCCAGGCCTCCAGCGTCGCGCCGAGGTCGGCGAGGAAACGTCCGTTGCCCGCAAGCAGCACTGCCCGCCACAGCACCGACGAGGTCAGCGGCAGCGCGGCACGGCTGATGAGCCCGAGCCGCCCCGCCGCCTCGGCGAGCAGCAGGAACCCGGCGACGCCGACCGCGCCCCGCGCCCAGCGGCCGGCCCGCCCCGGGCGCCGTTGGCCCGCGGCGGGGCCGACGGCGGCCGGGGCCGCGCTGGTGGTCGAGGTCATCAGCTAAACAGCAGCGACGATACGTCGGACGGCGCGGCGAGCCCGCCGCTCTTCATCAGCGTGGCGATGCGCTGCAGCGGTGCCGAGGTCAGCGTGCTCGGGTACGTCCCGAGCGGTACGGTGGCCGCTGCTTTCGCGGTCATGCTGGTGTAGGTGGGCAGCACGCTCCGGACCACGTCCGGGTGCGCGTTCGCGAAGGTGTTGCCTTTTTCCAGGGCTTGCTGGAAAGCGCGCGCTGCGGCCGCGTGCTGCTGCGCCCAGGTTTGCGTCGTGATGTACCCGGACAGCGGGAAGTCGGCCGTCGGCCCGGTGCACGTGGAGGTGACGAGCTTGCCGCCGGCCGCGAGTGCGGCGGACAGGAACGGCTCTACCGCGCTGATGGCGCTCACCCGGCCGGCCTGGAGCGCGGAGACCATGTCGGGGAAGGGGACCTGCACGTAGTGCACGGACCCCGCGCTCACCCCGCTCGACTGCAGCACGGCGTCAGTGGTGAGCGTCTGGATGTTCTGCGTCAGGTTGACCGCGATCGTCTTGCCTGCCAGGTCCGAGGCCTTGGTGATGCCCGAGGACGGCATCGCCACGACGCCGTAGGAGCTGGTCGTGCAGTCAACCGCGGGGGCGAGGAACTCCACCGGGAACGTCCCGTGCGCCTGCGCCTCGAGGAAGGACACGTAGTTCCCGCCGCCGATGACGTCGATGCTGCCGTGCAGCAGGTCGGGGATCGCCGCGGTGCTCTGGGTGACGGTCTTCACGGAGACGTTCAGCCCCGCCTGCTTGAAGTAGCCCTCCTTGATCGCCACCTGCAGTCCCGCGGTGTCGAGAACCGGCAGCGACCCGACGACGATGCTCGTGCCCGCGGCGCCGGCGGTGCCCGCCGCAGGGCTGCCTGTCGCCTGCCCGCCGCTGGCTGGTGAGGTGGCGCTCGGCGAACTGGCGGCCGCGCCTCCCCCTGAGCTGCTGCAGGCGGCGGCGAGGACGGCGACGGACAGGACACTGATGACGCTGAACCCAAGCCTGGTAGTGCGCGGGAACCTCATGGCACTCCTAAGTAGGAACAAGATGATTGTGTGCGCATTGGCTCCCTACTTGAAACGTCCCTGCAGGATGCCATTTTGAGGTCGTCGAACGAACCATTGAGCCGATTTCTTAATGATTGTGGTGGCTCATAGTAGAGCATTGCCGGAATGATCCGCCAAGCCCGGAACGCCATGACATTTCGGTCACGCTGAGAGGAGCCAGCTGACAGGAACCAGCCGACAGGAGTTAGTCGACAGGACCGACGTAGGTCCAGAGCTTGCCCTGCCGGACGAACCTGCTTGTCTCATCCATGACGCCGCGCCGGCCGTCTTGCACGTAAACGGCGCGGAACCGCACCGTGCCTGCGGCGTCGAAGAGCCCGCCGTCCTGCGTTTCGAGCACCGCGAGGCGGGTCCACTGGATGGCCGGGTCGAGCTCAAGCGTCTTGGGCCGAGTTGCGGGGTGCCACGTGCGCAGCAGGTAGGCGGCGTCGCCGACTGCGAAAGCGCTGTACCGGGAGCGCATCAGCGACTCGGCGGTCAACGCCGGCGCTCCGGCGTGGAACCGACCGCAGCACGCGTCGTATTCATCACCGAGACCGCAGGGGCACGTGAATCCCATGGGAACATTGTGGCCGCACCGCAATTCCATGCGCGACCACGATCGCGAAGTCGATCTTCAGGGCGCGGCGCAGCTAGGCTAGGCAAGTAGTCACTTTTAGACTAATTCGTACCCCCTTACCGCGGAGAGGTCGGAGCTCATGGGCGCGCTCAGTGACGATGTCGGCGCAGTGAAGATCGTGCACACCTACGGTGCGGGCCTGCATTCAGGCGACGCCGATCCCGATGTCCATGACCCGCGCTGGCAGCAGCGCCAGGTAGACGACTTCGTGGAGTTCGCCGTCCTCGCCGAGGAACTGGGCTTCGACGGGGTGACGGTCACCGAGCACCATGCCCCGCTCATGGTGTGCCCGTCCCCGCACCTGCTGCTGGCCGCTGCCGCCGCGAAGACGAGCCGGATCCGCCTGGGCACCGCGGTGACCGTGCTGCCGCTCTACCACCCGCTGCGGGTCGCGGAGGAAGCCGGGATGCTGGACCTGCTCAGCGGCGGCCGGTTCGAGCTGGGCCTCGGCCGCGGGGTGCCGGGTGAGTACGGGTTCGCGTCCGGCCGGGACCTGAGCGACGATGATCTCAAGCGGGCCTGGCTCGAGGGCGTTGAGCTGGTGCACCTGGCGCTGACCGAGCGGGACTTCACGTTCGACGGGGAGTTCTTCCCGGTGCGGCGGCCCACGTCGATCGCGACCCGGCCGCTCCAGGACCAGCTGCCCGTATGGGTCGGCGGGTCAAGCCGGGAGACGATGCGGCTCGCCGCCGCGCGCGGCTGGAACGTGATGCGCAACTTCGGGAGCGACGCCGAGCACCGCGACGCGCTTGAGGACTACGTCAAGGTCGCCGCCGAGCACGGCCACGCCCGCACCGGCGCGAACGCGATGCTGGAGCGCTTCGTCGCGATCGGCGAGACCGAGGAGCAGGCCGAGGCCAACCTGGACCGGCTGGTCCGCGCGTTCGGGCAGTTCCTCACCCTGTACATGGCCGGGGGGCAGCGGGCCGTGCCCCCGACCGACGCCGAGTTCCACGTCGACGAAGCCGCGCCCAAGCCGGGGCGGCCCGCCATCGCGGTCTCCGGCACCCCCGACCAGATCGTCAGCGCCCTGCGGCAGGTCATGGAGTCCACCGGGGCGCGGCGCCTGCTCGTCGAGACGTTCTCCCGTGACGAGGCCCGCCTGTTCGCCCGCGAGGTGATCCCGGCCCTCAAGCTTTGACGAGGCCCGACTGGTAGGCGATCACGACAAGCTGTGCGCGGTCCCTGGCCCCGAGCTTGGCGAGGATGCGGCTCACGTGGGTCTTCGCCGTCGGCACGCTCATCACCAGCCGCGCGGCGATCTCGCTGTTGGACAGGCCCGCCGCGATCAGCGCGAGCACCTCGCGCTCGCGGACGGTCAGCTCTTCCAGGGCCTCCGGCGGCGTGTGCAGCGGGCCGGGCTGGCGGACGAAGTGCTCGATCAGCCGCCGGGTGACGTTGGGCGCGAGCAGTGCCTCGCCGGCCGCGATGACCCGGACCGCGGACAATAGCTCCTCCGGCGGCCGGTCCTTGAGCATGAACCCGCTCGCGCCCGCCCGCAGCGCGGCGAAGACATACTCATCGAGGTCGAACGTCGTCAGGATCAGCACGCGTGACTGCGTCGCGTCGGCGCTTATCAACCGGGTCGCGCTGATGCCGTCCATGACCGGCATCCTGATGTCCATGAGCACGACGTCCGGCGCGGTCTTCCGCGTCACCGCGACCGCCTCGGCGCCGTCGGCGGCCTCGCCGAGCACGCTCAGGTCCGGCTCCGAGTCGATCAGGAGCCGGAAGCCGGCCCGGACGATGGCCTGGTCGTCGGCGACCACCACGCCGATGGTCATGCCACTCGTCCCGTCGCGACCGGCGCGACCGGCAGGAGCGCCGTGACCTGGAAGCCCCCGCCGGGCAGCGGGCCGGCCTCCAGCGTGCCGCCGAAGATCGCCGCCCGTTCGCGCATGCCGATGATCCCGTGCCCGTCACCGCCCATGAGGTCGGCGGCCCCGCCCGGCCAGGGCGCCCGGCCAGTGTCGGTCACCCGGATCCGCACCCCCGCGGAGCCGATCCGGACGTGCACGGCCGCGTCCGCCCCCGGCGCGTGCCTGACCACGTTGGTCAGGGCCTCCTGGATGATCCGGTAGGCGGTCAGCGCGGCCGTCGGCGGAACCGCCGCGACGTCCCCCGTCACGTCAACCCGGACTGGCGTCCCCGCCCTGCGCACCATCGCCGCCAGGCTGTCGACGTCGGCGAGGCCAGGTGCGGGGGCCAGCGCCGGAACGGGCACGCCCGGGCCGCCCCCGACGGCGCCTGTTGCGGCAGGCTCGTCATCGCCGCGCAGCAGGCACAGCACACGGCGCAGCTCGTCGAGCGCGCCCCGGCTGGCTTCCTCGACCGAGCGCAGCGCCCGCAGCGCCTCAGCGGGGCGCGCCGCGCCGACGCGCCGCCCGACGCCGGCCTGTACGGTGACGACGCTCAGGCTGTGCGCCAGCACGTCGTGCAGTTCCCTGGCGATCCGCAGCCGCTCCTCCTGGAGCGTGTGGTGGCCGCGTTCGGCCTCGGCACGCTGGTGCTCCGCCGCCTGCCTGGCAAGGCCTGCCCGGTACCTGCGGCGCTCCCGCACCCCGGTGCCCACGAACCACATCGCCGCCGCGGTCAGCATGGTGTGCAGCATGATGTTCTGGGTGTGGGCGGTGGCCGACGCGGTGAGCAGCCCCGCGAGGATCGCGGCCTCGACCGCGGCGAGGGTGGCCACCGCGGCCAGCCGGGGAAGCTGCGTCGCCACCAGGTAAATGGCCATGCCCAGCATCAGGTCGCTGGTCAGTCCCGCGCGCCCGACAGCCGTGAGGGCGGTGACGCCCGCCGTGACGATCGCGACCACGGGCAGCGGCCACAGCCGCCGCACGGCGACCGGGAGCGACGCGGCGACGCTCGCGGCCGCCACGCCCGCTCCCGGCATGACGAAGCGGAAACCGTGCAGCAGGCGCAGCTCGAACAACATCACCATCATGGTGACCAGCGCCGTGCAGGCGTCGACGGCCAGCCACTGCCGGGGCGTGATCCGGTAGCTCAGCGGCGGCCGCGGCGCCTCGGTCAGGTGATCACTGCCAGGCATGATCACAGCGTAGTTTCATGCCTGGCCGGGCGCGTCAGCCCCCGGTCGGAGCGCACCTACATCCTGAGATGTAGGCACCGTCGCGAGCCGGCCGTCCCGCATCACCACGGTCCGCTGGGCGCGTCGGGCCACCGCGCTGTCGTGGGTGACCACGACCATCGTCAGGTGCCGTTCCCGCCAGACGCTTTCGAGCAGCCCGATGATGTCGTCCCTGGTGTCCTCGTCGAGATTGCCGGTTGGCTCGTCCGCGAGCAGGACGGCCGGCTCCTTGACCAGCGCGCGGGCGATCGCCACCCGCTGCTGCTGGCCGCCGGATAGCTCCGCTGGCAGATGACGGACCCGGTCGGCGAGCCTGACGGCGGCCAGCGCCTCGGTGGCGCGGCGCCGCCGCTCCGCACCGCGAACGCCGAGCGGCGCCAGGGCGGTCTCGACGTTCTCCACGGCGCTCAGCGTCGGGATGAGGTTGAAGGACTGGAACACGAACCCGATCAAGCGCGCCCGCACCCGGGTCGCGGCGGCCTCGGACAGCCGTCCCAGGTCCCTGCCGTCGAGCCCGACCGTTCCGCTGGTGGGGCGGTCGAGGCCGCCCATGAGCTGCAGCAACGTGGACTTGCCGTGCCCGGTCGGGCCGCGGACGGCGAGCCACTCGCCGTCCGGCAGGTCAAGGTCGACGCCGCGCAGCGCGAGGACCGCTCCGTGGGCGTACTCTTTCGTCACTCCGGAAAGCCGGTACATCCGTTCACTCCACTTTCGTCAGGGCCGCCGCCGGGCGCAGCCGTGCCGCCCGCCAGCCGCCGAATATCCCGGCGAGCAGCCCGCCGGCCACCGCGAGCAGCAGGGCGAGCAGGATCGCGCTGAGCGTGACCGGCGCGCTCAGCGTCACGTAGACCGTGTGCGTGGCGGCACTGCTGATCTGCTGCGCGAGCTTCGCGGTAACACCGGACGCGCTCGACGGCGCGGGGCCCCCGCCGACGATCGCCGACAGCTTCGGTGCGAGCTTGTCGATCAGCGCGGCGCCGCCGTACCCCAGGGCGACGCCGGCCGCCCCGCCGACGATGCCGATCGCGAGGGACTCGCCGATCACCTGGCCGACGATCCTGCGGCTCCGCCACCCGAGCGCTTTAAGCGTGCCGAACTCCCGCACCCGCCGTGCCACGGCCGCCATCGTCAGCAGGATGGCTAGCCCGAACGCCGCGACGAGCACGGCGACCGACAGCCATTTGCCAAGGTTGTTGGCCAGGCTTGCGGCGCTGCCGACGGACCCGGTGACCTGGCTGGCCAGGTCGCTCGCGTCGGTCACCGTCGCCGACGGCAGCAGCCGGCCGAGCTCCTGCTGGACGGCGGGGATGTTCGATGCGCTGTCGGCGGTGACGTAGATCGTGTTCACCTGGTTCGTCATCTTGGCCGACCCGGTCACGCCGATCTGCTGCGCCTTTGCCAGCGGGATGTACAGGTTGGGCGGGCTGCTGCCTTCCGGAACGCCGACGATGCCGACGACCGTGAATTTCGTGTTGCCGACCTCGACCGTCGACCCGGTCTTCAGCTTGTTCGCGGCCGCGTAGCCAGAGTCAGCGAGCGCGACGTCCGCCGTGGCGTCCGCGTGGGCGAAGCCCCGGCCCGCCGTCACGGTGGCGGAGCTGAGCGGGCCCGGGCTGCTGTGGGCCACGTCGACTCCGTCCACGGTGAACGTGCTGGTCGTGAAGCTTGAGCTGAACGTTCCGCTGCCGGCGCTGAGCGGCGGGACCGTCCCGGTCACCGTGATATCGGTCAGCGAGAGCGCCGCCGCGGCGGCGGTGACGTGCTGCTGCCGGGAGACCGCCGCCAGCTGGGCGGCGGTCAGCGACCCGTACTCCGTGTTCTGCAGTTCGTTCTCGTTGATCTTGGTGCCGGCTGTGATCTGGCCGCTGCGCCCCTGCTTGATCTGCTGCTTGAAGCCGAACGAGATCCCGGAACCGGCCCCCTGCTTCGGCGGCTGGGTGACCGTGAGGTCGGTCCCCACGCCGTATAGCGACTGCAGCACCGCGCCCTGCGCGTTCCGCACTCCCGTGGCCGCCGAGGTCACCGTGATGACCAGCCCGATCCCCAGCGCCAGGCCGACGGCGATGAATACCGCCTGGCGTATGCGGCGACGCAGTTCGCGCCGCAGGTATGTCCAAAACACCGCTGCTCCTCCCGGGCACCCCGACTCCACGGGGATGCCAGGGAATTAAGGAGTACCCGTCGCCCCCCCCCGTTGCCGTCGGTCCGGCGACCCGATTTCCGCCCCGCCTCCGGCGGGAGCCCGCCCCGGTTCGCTACGCCTGCGGATGTACCGCCGGCCCGGGGTCGATGAAGAAGTTGTCGCGGAACAGCCCGGTCGGGTCGTAGCGCCGCTTCAGTTCCGTCAGCCTGGCCAGGTGCCGGGGCGGGAACGCCCGCGCGACCACCTCGGGGCCCGTTGCGGACTCGAAGCTCAGGTAAAGGCCCTCCATGTGGGGGAGGAGCCGCTCCCACCAGGGGTCAAGCCCCGAGCGGCGGGTGCCGAAGGCCACCACGGAGAAGTTCGCGTCTCGCCAGCCGTAGGCGGTCGCGTCGGCGGCCACGTCGGAGACCGCGCCGCCGACCGCGCGGAGCTGGAAGAAGTACGACGCCCCAGCCGACAGCATCGCCGCGGCGTCCGCCGCGAACGCGGGGGTGATGTGCCGGACCAGCCCGGAGTGCGCGTGCGGCTCACCCTGTCCCTGCTGCGGCCCGTTGTCGACCATCGCCTGCATGATCTGGTCGTACCTGGCGAGCCCGACCGACTGGTCGACGAGCGGCGCGATGTCGGCGATGGGCTGCAGTCGCTCGATGATCGTGTCCGGGTCAGCGGAGTCGACCACGAGCATCGCCTGGGCGTACTGCCGGCCTCCCTGCGCGGCGCCGAGGATGACCTCACCGCTGACGCTGCGGTCGGCCTCCTCGATCGCCTTGCCCCACCGCGCGAGGAACCCTGCGGTGTCGGTCGCGTCGAAGGCGAGCTGGGCGAACGCCACCTGCCCGACGCGGGGTGCCGCGAAGTCGAACGACACGGCCACGCCGAAGTTCGCGCCTGCCCCGCGCATCGCCCAGAACAGGTCCGGGTTCTCCGACTCGCTCGCGTGCGCCAGGGTGCCGTCCGCGAGGACGACGTCAACGGCCCGGAGAAGGTCGATCGTGAGGCCGTGCTCGCGAGCGAACCAGCCGACGCCGCCGGCGGTGGCCAGGCCGCCGACGCCCACGCCGCCGTAGTCGCCGCTGGTGATGGCCAGGCCATGCGGGGCGAGGGCAGCCGCCACGTCGGCCCACCGCGCCCCCGGGCCGACCCGGACCAGGCCGGATGCGGCGTCGACGACAGACACCCCGTTCAGCGCGCCGACGTCGATGACGAGCCCGCCGTCGTTCAGCGACCGCCCGGACAGGCCGTGGCCCGCGCTGAAGATGCCCAGGGGCACGTCCCGGTGCCGGGTGGCGAACCCGACCGCGTCCCGCACTTCGTC
>Ga0134126_10007823_pt1 | contig 13406 bp, 19 predicted proteins | sample KB31752_FD_96881 | JGI IMG/M metagenome (GOLD analysis project Ga0134126, IMG submission 96881) | Terrestrial soil microbial communities with excess Nitrogen fertilizer from Kellogg Biological Station, Michigan, USA - KB3-175-2 | ecosystem: Environmental > Terrestrial > Soil > Unclassified ...
AGGTCGGTTCATGCGACTCGGCGACTACATTCGGGAGACTAAACGCGGCAGACGAGTGGATATTCTGCAAGTGTTACAGCCATCCATAAAAACCACTCGAACTCGAGTATTGCAATTTCCAAGGCCATCTGAGCGGCACCGGAGAGAAGGACCAGCGCAGATACCTAGCGAGGTCTTCGACCTCAAACCGACGAGCGTAGTCTCGCGGAATCCCGTACACTCTCGGTCATGGCGAGCATTCCGGAATTGCTGGATGGACACGTCACGTTGGAAGTGGAGTGTCTGGACCGTCTCTATTTGAACGGATACATTGGCCCACTGGCGACATCGGGCGGTCTGGTGACGTTCATGCGAGAGCAGTTGGGTAAGCCGGTTCCGTCGCCGGTGGTGCTTGGGCAAATCACAGAGCGGTTCCGGGACGCGGTGAAGGCCTTGTCGGAGCGGGAGCAGATACCGATCTATCAGTTCAACCCCAAGGAACGCAAAGACGATGTGGCCAACCGTTTTCGACAGCAACGGAACATCCGGGACGGCATCGTATTCATCGGCGTGGCCCAGGAGAAGGCGCAGGCATTCCAGGGCAAAAAGATCAACGGGTGGTTCGAGTTCACGCGAGACAAGACCGTCTACGTGAACCACTACTACTTCTACATTGACGATGAAGATTTCGGGCCGCTGTTCTTGAAGGTGTGCAGCTATGCTCCATGGGGAACCAAGCTGTGCTTGAACGGGCACGAATGGGCCAAGCGGCAGTTGGACAACAAAGGGATCGCCTACGAAGCCCTGGATAACGGATTCCTCTCCTGCGCCGACCCCGTGAACCTGCAGCAGATCTGCGACTCGCTGGCGCCGGAGGAGATCGATCGCCTGTTTCGGAAATGGTTGAAGCGATTGCCGCTGCCCCTGCGGCCAGAGGATCGCGCTGCCGGCTACGATTGGAGTCTGTCGATTTGGCAGATGGAAGTGAGCCTGACGCAGATTTTCGATCGCCCCTTGCGCGGCCGCGAGTTCTTTGAAGAGATCATCCGCGACAATCTGGATTTGGGCAGACCAGATCGAGTGCAGTTGGTGTTCGACCGCGTGGTGACGAAGAAGACGCCGGGGGAGTTTCGTACGCGCGTGATCCAGGACGGCGTGCATCCCAGCCTGCATATCGAGTATAAGAACTTCGATTTGAAGCAGTATTTCAAAGAGGGCAAGGGGTGTCGGACTGAAGGGACCTTTCGCAATCCCAAGGACTTCGGCATCAATAAGGGCTTGGCCAATCTGCCCTATTTGCAAAAGGTTGGCCGACAAATCAACCGGCGCTTGCTGGAAGTCGAACGCGTCAGCCACAACAGCGGCTTGAGCGGCGACAGCATCCAACGTGTGGTGCAGCCGACCGTCACCGAAGACGGTGAGAAAGCACCGTCGTTGAAGTTCGGACAACCGCGCGTGATGGCGCTATTGTTGGCGCTGACCCTGTTTCAACATCTGATTGACGGGTTCCACAACCGCGATCTACGCGGGCTGGTTTCCGATCTGCTGGGGCTGACCACGGAACAATACACCGCCAGCCAGATGACCTACGATCTCCGCCGACTGCGGCTGAAGGGACTGATCTACCGGCCGCCCAAGACTAATCGATACTTCGTGACGCCCTACGGATGGAAGGTAGCCCGATTATTCTCCCGCCTGGAGGCGCGGATTTTTCGACCGGCGATGGCGACATTCACGACCAACGACGCAGTGTTGCCGTTTCCGCTCCGACAAGCCCTGGATCGCGTCGACACGCAACTGGATCAGCTCATTTATGAGACGTTTCCGCTGCCAAAAGCTGGCTGAAAACTTGACACTTTCAGAAAGAAACTACTTAGATTAGACGGCTAGAGGCAGGCAGCGAGGGTCCGGCCGCGCCGTACCGGTAAATGTCAGCAACGGGCGTTTCCCGACAAGTTCGCATCAATCAGCCCAAGTTCCGGTTGGTGCGTCACTCGCCCAGAGTGGGGCACCACGAGCATGTGTGGCCTGAGATAATGGGCAGCGGTGTAGAGCAATGCTCTGTCAATCGGCGGCATCGCACCCGATTCGACTCCGGTTTGATGGCCGGCCACTGCAGAGGGGGAGTTGGATTATAGACCATATGGGCGGAGATGGGTCCGCAAGCGCCAGTCGAATGGCCGTAGAGGACTCGCCGCTCAGCGACCGCCGTTGGGCCACACTGTGTGTGGGTGCGGATACTCATGAAGCGGTTGTCAGAAACACGGAAGGCCGCTCTGATCCTTGCTGCCATTGCCATCGTCGAGGGCACATGGGTGCTGGTGAACCTACTTGTGAACCCTCGCGGATTCCTGCGGTATGTTGGCTTTCTCAATGAGTCTCCTGAACCACTGGGGTGGGTGCTTTCCATCCTCGTCTTCGTGGGGTTCACGGCTTTTGCGCGCCGCTTGCCGTCAGTTCGCACTACCTTTTTGGCCCTCTCCGGCCTGAAGCTGCTGGCCTTAGCGGTCGCGATAGCAGCCGGATTGTGTGAAGAAGCGATCTTTCGGAAACTCTTGATGGACACGCTGGCACGACACGAATTCAGCATTCTCCTACAAGTCGTCGCGTTGGCACTTGCATTCGGGCTCATGCAAGGGGGTGGGGCGCGTTTCGCGGAAGCTTGGCTGCTGCTGTCGGCGCAACTTTGGCCACGGGCGCACCCGGCCTCGCACTAGCGCTGGTTTACATCGCCAGTCATCGATTGCTCGCGCCATGTATAGTAGCACATTTTCTAATCAACGCTCTGGCGGAACCCGGCCTGGTCCTCGCAGCGGTCCGCGGCGAAATGGGAGCCCGCCGCGGGTAATGTCTGTCGCAAGTATGAACTTCGCTTTGGCCTTGGCCGTTGAAGGGCTGTCCTTCAACGCGGCAAGCGTTTTCGGAACCTCCCCAAGGCCACACGTGGCGATGTGAATGTTATTCGTCTGAAGAACACCGCCAATGTCGGACTTGTTCGTAGCTCCCGCGCGGAGCCGCTTGATGGTGGCTTCCTTGTTGCCGAACGCTTCAAGGAAGGCATAAGGAAAATTAGCAGCATCAAATGGCTGATCCGCCAGTTGCGAGATGGCTTCTTCTATTTCAACTGCGTTCAACGGCTCACTCCTGTCGGAGTCCGCTCACTTGCAGCGCCAGTCCGATCTGCTACATACCTTTCCGCCGCATCCCGCACGACCCAGGCAAGCGAAACCTTCCTTTTCTTTGGCAATCGCTTCGAGCGTTCCGTAAAGCCCCAGTGGAAAGCTAATCGAGGCACGAACAGCCTCCTCGCTCTGTCTCTTCACACGTCTGGCGCTTCCCCGCGTATTCTTCATCTGATAAGCCTTTGGTAATTCACCACATTACACCATTTCGGTGAAGCTGCAAGTAGGCACCGTCCCCGGCATCAGGGACTGTCACCGGATGGCCGAGACGAAGGCTCGGGGCGCGCAGCGCGTAAGGCCCGACCGGCCGCCTTGCCGGGGACGCCGAACGACAGAGAAGCGGATGCCGATTCCGGCTTTTTGTCTGCGGCGTCCTTATGATGGCTGCGTTTTGGGGCGTGCTCGCCGTCGTCGCCCAGCTTCGCGAGCTTTTTCATCAAAGGCCTTGATGGCGGCTTCCTTCTGGCGAAGGACTTCCTTGATCAGCTCGTGGCGATGGGCTTCGAGCGTCCGGTGGGCTCGGGTTGTGACTTGTCGTACGCGACTCATTTTTGGTTGTGTTGCAAATAGGTAAGCCCGCACGTGTGACGGCGTCGCATACTCGGGAAAGCTACGCGGCGATGCCGAAAATCGTGTGGATGAACTGGCGTTGCGCGACGACATCGCCTTTGCCAACCCAGCGAACCTGACCTTTGCGGATTGCGTGCATCGCCTCATAACCTTCGATCGTTCTACAAGCACCCTCCACCGACCGGAACCCCAGGCTCGCCGTAATCCGCTTCTTGATGAATCGATGGTCCTGCTCAATCACGTTGTTCAGATAAGGTGCGGTTCGGCAGCGACACCGGCGCCCGAGTTCACCAGTCTGCTTCAGTTCGGCGATTGCAGCCGGGTAGCCTGGCGGAACGGAGCCCAACTGTTGCCTCCGCGCACGCAACCACCGGCGAAGAAGCAATACTCGCCCGGCTTCGATTCCAGTAGTACTGCAAGTACTCGTTAAGACTGCCCGTTGTCTTGAAAAATACAACTCGGCTAGGCAAACTGCCTGAAGAGGAATTCAACGTGAAATTACAAGTACTTCAGGTCTTTGCTGTGCTATCGCTTGCGGCCGGTACGGCTTTAGCAGGGACCGTGGTTACCTTTGACGATCTAAACACTAGAGACACCTTCGATGCATTGGGTATCTCCAACACCTACCAGGGTTTCCTATGGAGCAGTTCCGGCGGGTTTGGCGAAGGCTGGGCCTCCGCAACGGTGGCCGCTCCCGCCGTCTCTCCGGCACCTACGCCGGTCAGCGGACAATCCTATGCCTGGAACTGGGACGGAGTGCAGTCTTTATATATCACATTCCCTTCGCCGTCTTCGGTGAACGGAGCCGATTTTGCAACACTCAGCAGTTCCTTCGGCGCCAATGCCAGTTCAATCCAGATGTTCGGATATGATGCCGCCAACAATCTCAAGGCGAGCAGCAGCGTGTTGGATTTAACAAATACGTTTCAGTTTCTGAGTGCCGGTTTCACGGGCGTGACGAAACTGGAGATCCGCGCAGACTCGTCGGGACAGTGGTTCTCTGTTGATAACATCGACCTCTCATCTTCAGGGAGTGCCGCTCCGGAGCCTTCCAGCATAGGTTTGGTAGCGCTGGCTGCTTTAGGCCTCGGCTCTCGCCTGAAAAAGAAACTCTCCGCGTAAAGGAGCCCGGTATCCGCTGCCGACGCGGAACTTGCGGAGTCCGAAGGGTCCCTGGTGCCCGCGGCCGATCCGGCTCTGCCCGTTTGTCGGCGCAATAAAAAGGGACGGAGCTTCAAGGGCTCGGATCCAAGGAAGATAGTTATCGCCAGAAAGCGTCGCCGTTTCCTGAAACACATCCTCCGCATCGCTCTTGGTGAGCGGAGCACGGGAATCGAAACGGATCGATCTTATGCGGTGGGCGGAGAGCTTCCGCGCGAGCGGGGCCGCCGCCCCGATGTGGTCATTCTGATTGGCGGGACCGTCTTGGTCCTTGAGTTCAAGGATTACCGCGTACCCCTCCAAGCCCATATCGACCAGGTGGCCGCTTATGCCCGCGACCTCAGAAACTACCATGCTGGTAGCCGTGGCGCGACCCTGGTGCATTCTTGTGCTTACGGGATCCACGGACGCTCCCGGACTTCGATTACACTACGGGGTGTGACGTTTATGCGCAAATTGATCCCATTCTTTTTCACCGCCACCGCCGCGTTCTGCCAGCCGTTTAGCGCCGGAGTAAAGGTCGGGGTGCCGCTCACGGATTTTCTGAGTACCGTCAATGGGACCACCAGCGCCACAACCAATCGGTACCTAATTGGAGTTACGGCTGAGTTGCACCTTCCGCTCGGTTTGGGAATTGAAGGCGACGCCATTTACCGCCACTTCAGCTTCCAGAACATCCTTACGATTGGTCGACCCGTGGACGCGGGTGGTTCGGGAACGAGCACGGTTACGCAGACCGGAAGTAATGGCAGATGGGAATTTCCGCTGCTGCTCAAGTACCGATTCCCGGCGAAAAGCGCGCGCCCATTCATAGATGGCGGCGTAGTATGGGACACTCTGACGGGCGTCAGCAATGCCACCACGGGGGTGGTCCCGGTCCGTAAGACCGTGAACGGCCTCGTGCTGGGCGCCGGCATCGACGTACACTATGTCATACACATTGTTCCGGAATTCAGGTTTACGCACTGGACGGACCCGCAGTACAGCTACGTGAACGCCCAAATCTCTCAGTTGCTGGGAAGCAAACAGAATCAGGCCGAGTTCATGGTTGGCATTACGTTCTAGCGTCACTGCACCGCCGTTTCCGGGACGCCGGGGTACCCCAAGTTTCCCCCCAGCCAAACGAGGCAAACTGTGCCCTCCGGGTGCAGTCCTTTGGGCGGAAGCGACGAGGCGGTACGACGAGCCGCGTCATCTGCTCCATGCGCGGTGAAGGCGTTCATTCAGCCTGCTCGCGTGATGCGTGCGCTAACGGATTACATCCTCTTCACGCGAACACCAAGAAGCATGCCCACCGCATTGCAGAGGTGTTCGAGGAGATGTACCCGCAGCATGTCGGTGTCGCTCAGGTCGTTACGTCCACCACCGAGCGGGTGCGCGATGGTAGCTATGGCGACGGTCTAATTTCCAGGTTCAAGAAGAACAATCTTGCACGCATCGCTACTTCAGTGGACATGCTCGATACGGGCATCGATGTTCCCGAAGTCGTAAATCTTGTGTTCATGAAGCCGGTGCAGTCGCTGTTTAGGTCTCTCGCCCCGTTTACGCCGTCCCAGATGATTGCATCAGTATTCTGGTTAGGCAACTGCGAAGCGCCCACCGCGTTGGTTGGCGTCGTTTACGGAAAGCAATGAGCTGCTGAAGCCGCCGAAGCTTAGCACGCGGTTCGCGCTCGTGGTCAGTGACGTCCCAATGGGAGCGTGGAAGGCATAGTAATCGCCGGCGCCGTCCGTATCGGCCGCTACGCTCCATTCTATCGGCAGCATCTCCAAATGATCCGTATATTGCTCTTCCGCACGCCCTAATCTCAGAGAAGAACCTACTGCCGCTTCAGCATAACTGTTTCGATGAGATGGCAGAATCTATCAAGACATTTCTAGAAAAAGCCGTCACCGTCCAAGGTAGATAGGATGACTCCAGGGAGTACCATAAAGGCATGAAGACGCCCCCCCGATTGACCTTCCCGAAGGCGGCACGCCCGCCGAACGCTTAGACGCAGCCTTCCGTAAGGTGCTCACGGTGCCCAAGGCCACGATCCTCGCAGAAGAGAAGCGCGAGAAGCTAGCGCGCGAGAAGAAGAAGGGCACGAGCTACGCACTCGCAATTACGCTCGAACGGCGCGTGCGGAACAATGAATTTCGCGATTATGCCGAACTGGCTCGCCTGGCCGGCATTACGCGAGCCCGCATGACGCAAATTACCAAACTGCTGGATTTGGCCCCTGACATCCAGGAGGAACTCTTGTTCATGCCACCGACAAAGCGAGTCACAGAGAGAAATCTGCGGCCTGTGGCTGCTCAGATCGCCTGGCCCGAACAGCGGCGCTTGTTTACGAGCATGCTATCCGGCCAGCCTGCATCTAAACACATCGTTTGTGGGCGCACCGCTGGAGCCAAATAGCGCAACAAATCGTGGTGACGCCGCCGACCGAATCCGGTTCACGCGTGCCGTGATCCCCGTGCGCGAGTCATCTGCAAGACCGTTGATGTGGACGCGAGAACTGTCCGGGCGCGGTGGTCGCCAAAGCCGAATAGCGAACGATGAACTCGTCAGTTCTGGTTACTATTCTGCCTGATTGTGCTCTGCCAAAACCCTGCTCTCAACGTCGGGGTTATCTGCCCGGCCGATTCTTGCCTCGTCGAATGTGACCGACGCCCCGTCCAACTTCGCCGCTAATCCGGTAGCCGCCTGCCACCGTCCGATCACGACATCCACGTATTTGGGATCCAATTCCAAGCCGTAGCATACGCGCCCCATGACCTCAGCCGCCATTAGCGTAGTGCCGCTTCCTAAAAAAGGCTCGTACACTATGAATGTGGAGGAGACGCTCACCGTTCATCGACTGCACTTGCCCGCGCAATTACGCAAAACCATGGCGAGTACGAACGTGATCGAATCGGCGTTCTCAATTGTCGAGAAGGTCTGCAAAAACGTGAAACGCTGGCATGGCGGTGACCAGCGAGAACGGTGGGTGGGATCGGGCCTTTTGGTGGCCGAGAATCAGTTCCGCCGAATCACGGGCTACAAGCTAATTCCGATCCTCATGGAGGAGTTGAAGACTTTGAGCCCATCCAGAGCGGCTGTTGTCAAACGTAGGAAGGCGTCGTAGAGTGGGGTTACGCGGGAGTCGTTACTTTCAACGGAACTCCGGGCGTTCCCGGCTACGCGGCTCAAGCGATCACCACCCACGTTCCGTCTTCGCGAGATTGGGATCTTTCAGGAGAGCCCCTTGGAGCATACTTCGCCCTATCGCCTCGTTCCCCGATTTTAGATAAGACATCGCAAGGTGGAATTGCCGACGAGGGGTCGGGTCCTTAGAGACTGCCTTCTTCAAATATCTGGTCGCCGCGCTGTACATTCCTTTGCGATAGTAGACCCATCCAAGCGTATCTTGCACAGCGGGATTGTCAGGAGCGGTCTCAGTAGCCTTTTGGGCATACTGCCAAGCCGCGTCCGGATCACCGGTAGCCAGTACATAGGCCAGGTTATTCAGCGCGACGAGATTAGAACTATCGATATCCAGCACGGCCCGGTATCTGGCAATCGCACTCACCTGGTCTCCCGATTCGCCGTCCAGGCTAGCTAATCTAAGCATCGCCGGAACGTTCTTGGGGTCTGCGGCGATCAATCCGGTGAGGCGCTGCCTAGCAGCATCTACCTGCCTTTCCCGGAGGTCAAGATCCGCTAACATAAGATCCCCATATAGATACTTCGGGTCAGCAGCCTTTGCCGCCTCAAACGCCTGTCGTGCTTCCGCAGGTTTGCCGGCTCTCAAATACCACTGACCTAACAGACCGTGGAGGGGTGCTGATTTCGGATGGCCGTTCGCCAATTCCACCAGCCGCTGCAGGCCCTTGGTTATGTCTTTCTGTGCCGCGTAGCTGTCGGCCGCGACTTGCGCCGCTCGCACATCCTCCGGATTACGACCGAGCACTTCGTCCGCACTGGCGCGCGCGCCCACGTAGTCGCGTTGCTCCATCTTGAGAATGGCGTCCTGCAGGACGAATTCTGGGATTCTGTTGGTCGGCAATACCAGATCGAGATTACTCCGGACCTCTGTGAAATTTCCATCTATTAACCACGCCCAGTTGAGTTCGATGATTACCCCTGCGGTCCGCTTCTGAGATTCTGGAGTTTGTTTCAACAGATCTAGAGCGTATTTCCGTTGGTTTGTCAGGAGAAAATTTCTGGCAAGCGTCAGCCGAGCCTGAAGCAACGCTGGGTTTAAGCGCAAAGCTTCGTTCAGTTCTTGCTCCTCACTCCTTTTCAAGCCATTCGCCCTATCGACGGCCGCCAGCCCCAGGTGCGCTTCCCCAGAATCGGGATTGAGCTGCAGCATCGTGTTGAGATCGTTTTGAGCCCCTCCGGCTTTTCCGAGCTTCATGTACAGCACGCTTCGCTGCAAAAGGGCATCCGAGTCTTTCGGGTTATGCTTCAACACGGCGTTCAGCAAGTTTTCCGCGGCCCCCAGCTTGTTCAACTCGAAATATACAGCAACTAGACGGCTGCGGACCGTCCGATCGTCCGGATCGCTTTTGACAAGCTTTTCCAATTCCGCCACAGCGGCATCGGTCTTACCCATTTTGAATACGAAAAGCGCGTGGAGCGACCGGTAGGTTCTGCCTGGAAGCGCCGAAAGTCGCTCGTAGGTTTGCTCGACCTCGTCCATGCGTTTCCCCGTCGATTGAATAGCTGCCAGGCTGACCAAGGCATCTGCATTTTCCGGATCCAGTTCCAGGGCTTTTTTAATCTCCCCTTCGCTTTTCTCCGGCTGGCCGGCGAGCAGATGCAATTGCCCCAGAGCAAACACCGCCTGCGACGAATGGGGGGCGTTGCTTACTGCTCTTTTGAGGATTTCTTCCGCCCCGCTGATATCCTTACGACTGAGCTTTAGCGTTGCTAATGAACAGAAGATTGGAGGTGATTGGGGAATTTTTGCAGAGCCGCCTCAAGGCGGCTGGCCGCTCCTTCCGTATTGCCAAGCTGGAACTCCGCCGAGGCCAACGTGTCGATCGCTTCCGGATTGTCCGGGGACACGGCGAGAATACCTTGAAGCCGAGTGGCTGCGTCCTGGATAAGTTCCTTGACCCGGCTGGCCGTCATGAGTTCAGAGAGCTTTAACTGCGCTCCGGAATGTTTCGGATTCAATTCGAGGGCCTTGCGGAACGCGGCAACGGCGCTCGGGATCTGCTGAGCCTCCAAGTAAACCACGCCAGACTGATAGATTGGCTCCGGATCCTTAGGCATCGCTTGAGAGGCGTTCTTGAATTCCAGAAGAGCGCGCGAATAATCCTTCGTCAACATTCGCTCCTCGCCCCTTTTCAAGTACTTCGCTTCTTGGTCTTGTGGCGATGTTACGCACCCAGAAGCGATCGCAATGATGGCAGCCAAGACGCTGACTCGAACTGCGGTTCCCTTGGAAATGGCCGTCAGAATCGTTGAAGAATGCGCGTTGTATGCCATTTTGCGCTTCACTGGACGCCTCCCCAACCTGTGCGATCTCGATTTGGAATGTCTCGGCATTCCAGCCCGCGACCTCGTTCCTGGTCAACGAAATCGACCGGAGGTTCGCGAAGGCATGACCTAATTTCTAAACGTGGGGGCGCATTACAGCTCCCTGGTCGTGATTCTCGAAAACCTACCGCCGCGTGACCCGGACTTTGCGGAACGTCACAAAGATCATAGCGAGTAGTACCGATGACAGCAGGGCAAACGAGCCGGGCTCCGGAACGGGTGAGAGGCCCGGTCCCGAGCCTACGCCCGTGCCGCCGCCTGGTAGCGTTGTGAGCACACCGCTGTTGTAACCGCTGCTGCTTTGGGAGCAGGTGTTGGAGACCACGTTCGGAACCCCTGTCGGTGTGGCGGGGTTGTTTCCGGCAAACGTCACTGATGTACCTGCTGCAGTATCAGTGAATGCTCTACCGCAAGTAATCTGTGCACCGGGATCGAAGGCGACTGCCGTGCCCGCGAGAATATTTCCTAGGAACGAGGTGTTGTCACCCAGGGTCGCCTGGGACCCGACCTCAAAATATATACCTGCGTTAGCTGCCCCGGTACCGGTCACTAGAACCGATGAGTTGCTTGCGGTAATGAACCCTGCCGCCGTTTGGAAGATCCAAAGCGGAGCGAGGTTGCCCCCGCCGGCGAGAGTCAGTGCTCCGTTCAAAAGAGCCGCCGAGTCGGTAGTCGAATAGACCCCCGGAGCGAGATTGTTGATGCACCCCGCGCCTGATCCCAGGCAGGAACCGGTAAAGTCAAAGCTGGACGGGGTGTTCATCAAGGCAGTGTACGCAATGTTGGACGCTGCCAGCGCCGTCACCCAGGCCGCGTTACCGTTGTTTACGACTCCACTGACCGTGCCAAAACCCAGGCTGCAGCCCGTTCCAGCGACAAAGCCAGTGCACGATGTGTCACCCATATTCCCGGTTATGACAGTATCCGCCAGGTTCGTAGCGGGATTAGTTACCGTCGTAGTCGCCAGGACCGCATAAGGAGCAGAAGCTCCAAGGATGTCCGCACGGCCCGTGACTACCGACACGGAGAGAATCAAGATCAAAATCAATAGGGAACAACCGCGGAAGTTGATGTAACTCTTCCGTAGCCCTTGCCCCATCCGCAGCATATATCGAGAGCGGAACTTACGATTCATGGTCAACCTTCATTTCTGCCCACCAACGAACATGACCGGCGGCATTCCCCTAGGCAATTTGCCCTCCATCATTGACCGATGGAGCCGAAACGTCAGCTAATTCGATCAACGTCACCGTTTAAAGGGCCTTGGGAGCTAAACGGAAAGGTCCCGGCTGGTGCCGGTATTCGGGCTTTTATCGTATTAATAGGTGAACTTTCCAAAGAAATAATGATGGTGCTAAGCACAATCAGCTTCCGGACACCGGCATCACCGGAAACCCGTTACGCTCAGCCTCTATTTATCGTAGGCTGTTGTAGCAACAGACCAATCTCGCAAGAACGTTGGGGCACCGAGCCGGTGGGCTACCTCACCGGACCAGGGCAGAACGTGGTGTCGCTTTCGATGTTCAAGAACATCACGTTCACCGAGAATGCACGGCTGCAATTGGGATGCTCGGCGGCCAATGTGTGGGGCGGACGCGCAGGAAGATCCGTTTCTGTATTCCAAGCAGTCCGTATCAGCGGCACATAGCCGCCTTTTGGCAGCTCAATTACCATGACATCAGTGGCCCAAGCCGGCGTAGTAGTCGTTAAGACGCTCCCGAAGGCGGCGCGCTTCGGTTCTTCTGTTATCGATCGTCGTGACAGTATATCCGGCGGGAATTTGGAAGAGCGCAGGATCAGGTGCGGCCCGCACGATATTCGTAAGCTCGTACGTGTATAAACCGCTACGCGGATCGTTGGTAACGGTCTTTACCAGCGCATGAATGTCATTGGAGTACCAGCGTTCGGTCACGCTCTGCAGTTCGATGTCATTGCCTATGGCGCCACCCGGGATGGTGGTCGTAACCCGGACGCCCTGCACCGTCAGGCCGCCCATGTACTGCATTCCGAGATCTTCTACGATGGCATTCGGCGTACGTCGGGCCGTGTTGCGAGCTTCGTCTAAAACGGAAACGTCGGCGGCGATTTTGTGCGCGCTTTCCACGCCGATCGGCCGCATGGCAGTTTTCTGCGCGGTTTTGCGCACCGGATCGATATTGTAGTTGCAGAGAGCGACCCTATCGAAGGTACGAGGCGATGCATGCAATCCGCAAAGGTCAGGCATTGGGTCGATTCGAGCGTTGCGTGGACCAACCCTGACTAAAACGGCACCACCTCACCAGCGCTCTTCTTCTCCGCCCGTGCTGCCCGTGCCTTCGCCAAGTTCGCCGCCAGCTTCTTCTTCGCTTCAGGCGAAAGTTTGCGTTTCGCTGGTGCTGCCTTTGCTGGCGCTTTCTTCGCAGCAGTCTTGGACCCGCCCTGTTGCTTATGAAATGCTGCCCATCGTGCCTTCTGTGCCGCTGCCATACGCTTGCGTACCGCTGTGCTCATCTTGCGCCGTCGACGTTTTGGTGGCGTATTTGTTGTGGCCGCTTTGCTTGCGCCACCGCCGAGTTTGGCTTCGATCCCAGCAATCTTGGCATCAATCTTCTCCGCTTCGGTTTGATAGCCGACGAGAGCCATGCGCAAAAGTTCTTCGTTGTTGGTCATCGCCATCATTATGGCGCAAAACAAGAACGGTTGGTATTGTAGTTCCGTGTTGCCCATACAAACAAACCGTGACTGGATTGACTACCTCGAAGCCTTTGGTCCGTTGATCGCCGCTGTTGTCGCACTTGGAGTCCCGATACTGATTACCAATCTGTCGCTGGCACAGACATCTGCCGTCGAGTCCCCTCAACCGGCGTTTCGTGCGCAGTCTGAGTTAGTGCTCGTCCCTTTCCACGTAGTCCAAGACAACCGGTACGTCGACGACTTGAATCGCGCAGACATAGTACTCCTCGAGGATGGGAAACCCCGGCGATTCGATATCTTCGAAGGACCCGCTACGCAGCAGCGCAT